>Ga0247727_10001348_pt1 | contig 58773 bp, 77 predicted proteins | sample WisWelCaveWW1625_FD_202498 | JGI IMG/M metagenome (GOLD analysis project Ga0247727, IMG submission 202498) | Biofilm microbial communities from Wishing Well Cave, Virginia, United States - WW16-25 | ecosystem: Environmental > Aquatic > Deep subsurface > Groundwater > Cave microbial mat | place... | reverse complement strand
ATCATGGAGGATCATCTTGGAAGATATTTACTTCAAGAAGAACTTGTTCATCATAAGAATGGGATCAAAAATGACAACAGGATTGAGAATTTGGAATTGGTTCCGTCTCGTGGTGAACATTTAAGAATCCATTTCAACCATGTAAGGGATGTTGACAGACTTGAAAAAGAAAACGCAGAGCTTAGAAAACGAATCTCCATCCTTGAATCGGGGATCGAACAGTTTAGACATGAGAGGAAAACTCAAAGAACTCTTGAAGAGTCGGGGCGGAATTAAGCTTGATGTCGGCTGCGGCTCGAACAAGCAAAAGGGGTTCGTCGGCATGGATCGCCGGGCGGTGGACGGCGTGGAGATCGTGCACGACGTGAAAGACATTCCTTGGCCCTTGCCGGACGAGTGTTGCCACACCGTGCTCATGTCGCACCTCTGGGAGCACATCCCGCCGGATGCGCGCATGGACGTGATGGACGAGATATGGCGCGTCATGAGGGACGACGGACAGCTTCTAATCTCTACGCCATACGCGACCTCCTTCGGCGCGAACCAGGACCCGACGCACTATCCGTGTCCGAACGAGGCCACGTTCACGTATTGGGACCCGTCAAAGCCGCTGTACCAAATCTACAGGCCGAGGCCTTGGCGGCTTGCAAGAAACAACTGGCAAACGACGGGCAACATGGAAGTCGTGATGGAAAAAATATCCATGAACGGGGAGGCGGAAAAATGATCGCCATCCGCGACAAGGTAGTTCGAGCAAAAACGAACGGCAAAGCGAAGCCGAGATATCGCTATCCGATCCTTTCAAGCGGGCAGTCGGACGGGCAGCGGCGCGTCTTCATCGGCACGCCGATGCGGGGACTCGTCCGGGCTGAGTGGGCGCTCGCGCGGTTCGGGCAGATCATCCCCTGCAACTGGGCGCACTCGGACTACGTTCACTGGATGAACACGTTCGCGCCCGTGGGCTACGAGATCGCGAACGCACAGAACATCATCGCGCGCTGGTTCATCGAAGGCGGTGGCGACTGGCTGCTTCTTCTTGAGGATGACGTCATTCTTCCCCCAAACGCCTTTCTCCTCTTCAATGCGTACATGCGCAAGGCCAACATTCCGGTCGTCTCCGGCCTCTACTTCACCAAAAGCTCGCCGCCGGAGCCGCTTATCTACCGCGGCAGGGGCAATTCCTACTACTGGAAGTGGAAGATCGGCGACAAGGTGTGGGCGGACGGCGCGCCGACGGGAGTCCTTCTTGTGCATCGCTCCATCATGAAGGCGATCTGGGAGGAATCGCAGGAGTACGACGCGCAAGGAATGAAGACGCGAAAGATATTCGAGTTCCCGGAAAAAGTTTGGTACGACCCCGAACAGGGCGCGAGAAAAGAGATGGGCACATCTGATCTTGACTTCTGCACGAAACTGATGAAGAAGAAAATCTTCGAAAAGGCTGGCTGGCCGAAGTTCCAGAAAATGCGCTATCCAATCTTGGTGGACACCGCGATCTTCTGCCATCATGTTACGCAGGATGGAAAGCAATATCCACTCAAGGGAGAAGCCTGGTGATCGACCAGACCGCGAAACACTACCGCGACCGCCGGGTTGTCGGCGTCAAGTGCTGGTACTACAACCCACTCACGGGCGCGAGCACAACGCGCAAGTGCGTGCCGCCCATAGCAACGCAGTGGGAACAACTGCCCGCTCTCGGCCTTACCTTTTGCGTTCTCTTCTTCGAGGAGCAGTACCGGATTTGGGTGGCCGAACGCGGCGTGTACGCGATCCATAACTATGTGCGCATCCTGCCAGAGGACGTGTCTTTTGCCGATCACGTCTGGCTTGTGGGCGACGGCGGCTTCGGCGACCATTACCGATATGGACTGATTGATTCGGTGCCGCCCGACCTTGCTTCAGAAAGACGCAAGCTCGGAACAATGGTCCAAGTGCAGGACGATTTCCGGCGCATTTGGAACGAGGTCTCAAATTCGCACATCTGGGCGGAGGCTTGATTAGTGTGGCAAAACTTTTCCTGGTTCTCGTTATGGCGCTCACTTACGTAAGCGGCGAATTTGCAATCGGGGCAGGCACGGGCAACCTTGTCATTGACACTGGCAGCGGCGTGGAAGGAAAGGCTGTCCGGTTCATGTGGACGCGACAGACCGCCGCCGGAGCCTCGGCCGCGTATTCGGGCGGTGAAGGATGGGCCGTGTCCTCCACAAAGCGGTGCTGTCTGGCGTGGGCGGGGGATGACGCCCTAGCCACGACGAACACGGCACGCGCATTCGACGGCACGCGCTGCATACGCTTGTTCTCGAACGGGACGCCAACGCAGGACGGGGACGCGGATTTCGTCAGCTTCGGCACTGGCGCGGACGCGGGCAAATTTACGATCAACCGCGTGACTGCCTTTGGTGTGAACATTCTTGTCAAATACGAATATTACGCTGGCACTGATATCACGGGCACGCACATCGAGAAATTCACCGGGCCTGCTGCGGCTGTTACGGGCAACCGCACGTATACGGGCACATGGGGATTCACGGGCAAGTATTACAGATTCATGCTCGGTTCGAGCCTCGACACGGCGGAGACGACGGGCGCAGCCGACATGGCCGCCGGGATCGGCCAAGCCGTATCGAGCACGCAACGCCAAGTATGCGCTTGGGCGGACGACGACAACACAACACATGCGAGTAGGGGCGAAGGCTACATGGACTCCGGCTTGTGTTGGGCGTCCTACGACCCCAATGCTGGGGGAAACCCTGTCGTCGAGGACAAGGCCGATTTCGTATCGTCAGCGAATAACGAATTCGTCTTGAACCACACGCTCGCCACGAACGGGAGCGTCCAGTTCTTTGCCGTGATTCTGGGCGGCACCTTCCAGGTTGCGCTCGGCCAGCAGGCGCGGCCCACGGCCACAGGCGACCAAGACATCACCTCCCCAGGGTTTGAGCCTGTCGGCTGTTCGGTCGTCGCAGGATTCCCGACCGCGAATGCCACCGAGACCGCGAAGATGCACATCATCCAAGGCGCAGGCGAAGCCACGGGAACCATTGTCGACCACGCCGTCACGTGCGCGGCGGACGCGACGATCAACACCAACGACGACATGCGCACCATCGACACGAAGATCTACGTGCAGATCGACAATGCGGGTACGATCATCGCGCAGGCGGACTTGACGGCTTGGCTCTCGAACGGATTCCGTTGGAACTGGCCCACGGTGGACGCCAACGCTCGGCTTTACCAGTGGACGGCGTGGGGAAGCGCTGCGGCAGTCGGGACGCTCTCCGTCAGCGTTTCGGATTCAATGACAGTGACGGAGCTGATCGGCAGACACGAAAGGGATTTTGTCAGTCGATCTGACGCGGTCGTTCTCGCGGAGGCGATAGCCGCGAACTTGAAGGACATGCCGCAAGTGAACGAAGCGATCGCCATTGCGGAGGCGATCACGGCACGCCTCAAGGCCCAGCCGAACGTGTCCGAGGCGGTGGCGCTCGCCGAAAGTTTGGTCATTGTCTTGAGGCAATTGAAGCCCAGCGTGGCCGACGCCGTTACGATCGCGGAGAGCGTCGTCATGAACCTCAAGCTCATGAAGTCCGTATCCGACGCGGTCGCCGTGCTCGAAAGCGTTGCCATGGGTCTGAAGGCCATGCCGTCAGTCTCGGATGCCGTCACAGTCGCGGAGGCGATCGCGGCAAGGACGAAATTGCAGCCAGCGGTGAGCGACCTCGTTTCGGTCGCCGAATCACTGAGGCTCAATTTGAGGCTCCGCCCCAATGTTTTCGACCAAATCGCGGTGGCCGAGGGCGTGTCCGTTCAGATTCCGTCCGGGTTCAGGCCGAGCGTAAGCGACACCATCGCGGTGCTCGAGGGGATAACGGTGCGGCTCAAAAACATGGTGAGCACGTTCGATTCCATCGTTATTGCCGAGGCCATCAACGCCAATCTCGTCGGCAAGGCTTCGGCAAGCGACCTTGTTTCGCTGGCGGAATTAGCCAAGCTGAACATCAAGGCCATGCCGTCGGCGAGCGACATTGTGTCCGTTGCGGAAAATCTGAGACTCGAACTCAAGGAATTCGCCTCGACATTCGATACGGTGTCCGTCACGGAAAGCATCGCGGCGCGGCTGCGTTCCTATGTGTCTGTTTTCGAGGCTGTGACGGTTTCCGACATCATGGCGTTGAATGCAAAATTGGGGAACGCCCCGGTGGACAACGTGACTGTGACAGAGTTCGCGCTTGCGCGGCTCAAGGCGATGCCGCGCCTGAGCGAGGCGCTCTCAGTTTCCGAGATGGTGTTGGTGCTCATTGGCTTTGGGGGGGTTTCGTCTTTTGAATCGATCAGCGTCTCCGAATTTGTCAGCGTTCTTTTTGCCGGGCTGATATCCGAGGGCGGCACGATCATCGACGCCGGATTCATGGACACGATCGACGCCGGATTCATGGACACGATCGACGCCGGCGACATGACAATCATTGACGCATGAGAAACAATGGCGACGGATATCAAGGTCAGGAAAATCACCCGTCGAGTCTCGGCGAAGGAAAAATTCACGTTCCGTTATGCGAAAAAACTCGCGACAGGCGAGACAATAACCGGGAAAACAATATCAGTGTCGCCGAGCGGATATACGCTCTCAAACGACATGATAAGCGGCACGAACATCGTCATGCTCGGCACTGGCGGAGTGGTCGGGACAACGCATCGGGTGAAAGCGCGAGCAATCACGTCGGACTTGCAGGACATTCCGCTCGAATGCGACGTGGAAGTCGTCGCGGACTGACATGGTCATCTATTGCCAGGGATGCGGCGAAAAGTACATCCAGCATGCGGAGTGCTCGCCACTGATGAGGTGCTCGGCCTGCGGCGGGTCGTGGTTCAAAAGCGAGCCGCCAAAGGCGGCTTGTGAAGAGCAAAAAAATAGCAGTGAGTCAAACCAGAAGCGCGCGCGTAAGCCCATATGAGTGCATACGAAAGCATACGGACGCAGATAGGCGACAAGCTCAGGGGAATCGTGGGGATCGGCAGGGTGTTCGAACAGCCGAAGCATTCGACCGACTGGGCGACGTTCCTATCGCGCTACACGATCACGCACCCGGATGACGCGGCGACGAAGCTCGTCAGCGTCGCCTGGTTCACGCGGCTGTCCGCGTCCGAACTCGACACGGGCATCGGCGGCAGGGACGAGGCCGAAGTGCTCACGGCTGTCGAAATCGACGAGACATGGGGGATTGTGCTCGTCTTGGGATTTCATGACGACGAGACGTATCCGAGCGAATACCTGTTCCAGAAGCTCGTGGATGACGTCAGGGAGAAGTTTCGCTGGCTCGACCAGTTGGGGATCGCCTCGACCGTGCATAGGAGCTATCCCGTGCAAACACTGAGTTCAAGCGTGACCATGTTCGGGGATATGCTCTGCCACAGGGCCGAAATGACGATCAGGATTGTTTTGAGGGACGACACGCCTTGATATACAAATGGCACAAGGTCAAGGGCAGGGAGGCATGGTTCTACCAGGAGATCATGCTCGTCGAGGAGCTTGAGCTCCAGACCTGGTTCTGGGTTGCCGAGAGCGGGATGCTCGGACAACTATTCGTTTGCATCAATTAAAAAAGGAGGGTGAAAAATGACGAGACTGATTTCATTGGCGGCAATCATCCTGGTTTGCGCCGGGACTCTTTCCGCGCAGCAATGGACGTTGCGGTCCGATTTTCTCGTCGGAGCCGTCAAATTCTACGGGAAGGACGGCGGCAACATCGGGCTGGAGATCGCCCGGAACATGGCCGTCGGCGTGCGGTATGCGAGGCATGACTCCACAGGTTCGTACGCCTTCGCACCGGCGCTCCACATTTCGCTTGGCGGGTCGACCGAGGGGGCGTTCAACGTCGGGTTCTCGGCCGGCGTGGCATTCCTGAACGGCCTACTTAGGTTCGGGGGCGGATACGATCTCGGCGGACTCGTTGAGAAAAGGAACTCGCGGCTGTTCGGGTATGTCGGCACGAACGTCCCGTTTTGATATTTGTGTGAAAAAACATGTAGAACAATTAAGGAGACAGGAAGATGCCACTCGGTTATGATAGACGTGCTATAAACGTCAAGGGCGGGGGCACATTGCAGCTCAGGGTCATCGACCCGACGGCCCAGCAGGGCGCGTTCGCAAGCGTAGGATTCATAAAAAACGATATCCTCGTGGATGAGCACGGGATCGTGGAATCGCAGGATTCCAAGGGAGACGCGATCGACGCGAAGTCGGGCTCGCAGAAGGTGAAGTTCACCAGCGTGCTAATGCAGTCGTCGAAGGACGAGATCGACCTGATGAAGGACGCGAAGGACCGCTACTACGAGATGTACTACAAGGCGGTAAACAACGACGCCACGATCCAGGAAATCGTCGCGGCGGTGTGCAGGATAAAGCCCGGCATAGAGATCGCCTTCGGAGCGGCGACGGAGCGGAACATCTCGCTTGAGATACACTTTCTCGCCCCGGCGACGGTGCTGACAAGAACCCCGGCGGCCTACAACACCGCGCAATGGGTTCCCTATGTGCTCACCGAGGGCGCGGCGGCTAACGGAGCCCCGACGGACGCGGCGACAGTCCCACAGGCGGCGATATAAACTACCGCCAACTAAAAGCAGGCGGCTTTGAGCCTACACACAATGCGTGGGAATATTCTTAGGATAAGACATGGCACTCGCATACAATAGGCGGCGGATATTTGTCAAGGGTCTCGATACGGTCCAAGTAAGGCAGACCGATCCCACGGTGGAAACCGTGTTTTCCAACGTCGGATTCCACCAATCGACGACCCTTTCGGACATCTTCGGGACCGAAGACCAGATGGACGAGACGGGCGTGCTCGTCGACGTTCCCGTGCAGACGCGGACGGTCAAGGGCATCACCCAACTCATGCAGTCGTCCAAGGACGAGATCGACCTCGTCAAGAACGCCAGGGACAAGCTGTATTCCATCCGCTATTCCGGCCTCGCCGGGACAGGGTTCTTCCAATACTTCAACTTCCCAGAATCACGCATACTCCCAAATGTTCCCCTCGATTACGCGGTAGGCGCGAGGCTACTTCCGCTCGCGTTCTCGACCCTCAACCAGCAGCTCGGGTTCTCGATACCGGAATATTATCTCGTGGAGCGTGCGGATATCATCGAGACTACGAAGCTCTCGCTCTGGACGGACGCCCGCGAGGCGCTGAACGTCAGCACAAACAAGATTCTCGACGTGTCGGGGTTCGAACGGCACGGCACGCTGAACGCCGATTTCGCCTCGATCTGGCAGGACGTCTCTGGCGTGCGGTTTCTCCGGTTCGATGGCACGAACGACGAGGTCTCGTTCGGCGACATCCTCGACGACGATGGCGTGGGCGATTCCGTGATCGAGGTATGGGTGCGCATTCAGGGGGCGAACGCCACCCTGCAGGAAATCGCGGCGAAGAAGACCGCGACGGGGACTTCGGCTGGCTACGGACTGTGGCGCGAGGTGGGGAACAGGATTCAGTTTCAGCTCGGAGACGGCACAGCCAATGCGAATGTGCTGTCGGCGGCGACTGTGCTCGTGAATGTGTGGAAGATGGTCGGAGTGGCGGTCGACAGGAACGGGAACGCGCAGATATACCTGAACGGCGTGGCGGACGGCGCGCCGGTCTCGGTGGCGGCGATAACGAGCGGCGCGAACGCCCTCTCGCTTTTTTTGGGGAGGGACAATACGAACTTCGGACAGGTGGATATCGGCGGATTTCGCTTCCATGCCTACGGCGCGGGGAATCTGCCGTCGAATATTGGCGTGATCATGTCGCGCCACTTCGAGGCCGAGCGCGGCTATTACGGAGTTTGAGGAGGCGTCAATGGTGCAACTCAGAAATCCAATCTACGGCGACGAAACCGTGTTGCCGAAGAAAAACTACGCCGAGCAACAGACTATGAACTCGCCTGCGAGGGGCTTCGATTGGTCGGACGCGGCGGTTCTGGACACGATGATGCTTCTCGGCTTGATGGTCGCCCTTTGCATAAGGCTATGGAGGAGATCGTGGGAATAAGCGACAACGGATCGTCGATTCCGAGCAAATTCTACGAGGTGCGCGGGACGCGGTGGAAACAGGGCGGACTCCTGTACGGCGAGCTCGTCGAAGTGTTCAAACTGCTGAAGAGCAAACTCGGCAAGTTCCAGGCCGACCCGCGTTTGTTCGGCGAGATCGTGGACGAGCTCGTTGTCGAGGGCGTATTGCCGAGGCTCGTTGCGATTCTTCTGAAACCCGACACCGGCGGCAACATTTTCGGCAGGGCGTTGAACGCGGCAAAAATACGGCTTCGGGGACTCACCAAGGAAAACGTGGCCGTGCACATGCCTGCGCCCATGCTGGCCAGGGTCGTCACCGATTTTTTTTTAATCAATCTTGCATGGACAGGGAACTGGCTGAACTCGAAAATAGACTCGGAATCAAGCAACACAATGGCGAAGATGACGCCCCTCGAACTCGCGCTGCTCCTGACGAATATCTTTATCTCGCGTCCGGCGGTGACATCACAAAAAGAGACGCCATCGCCAGAATCCCCGCGATAGAGTTTTTGAAATGGAGCGTCGTCGCAAGGGCGCAAATCGAACGTGAAAAAGAAGAAGGCAGAACAATCAAGGAAAAAGAGGAGCAGGAGCAATGGCTGAGGGATCCGTCGGCAGATTAGCGGCAGAGTTGATAATCGACGACAAGCAGGCGCAGCAAGCCCTGATGCGCTTCGAGAAGATGGCGAAGGCCTCCGGACTGACAGTGGAAGAATTCACAAATCGTGTCAGCGCCTTGGGTACCCAGACCGTCGATGCCAGTGGGAAGATCGAGAAGGGATCGACCGCGCTGCGCAAGTGGAGACAGGAGCAAAGGCTCCAAAACTTCGTGGTACGCGAGGGCACGCAGGCCCTGTCCGGCCTCGCGTTCGCGTTTGCGTTTCTCGTGCAAAGTGGCGACGAGATGTCCGCGAACACCAAACGTGTGTCGATGTCCATGCTCGCCTTCGGAACGGCTATGAACGCGACGGAATTCGCGATCTTCGGCATGAGCAGGGCGCTCGGTGCTAGTGGTGCGGCTCTCGCAAAACTCGCCGGACCAATCGGCATAGCCGTCGGCGCGATCGCACTGCTCGTGACATGGTTCCAGGACCTGGGGAAAGAAGCAGACAAGACCGCGACGAAATCGCTTGAAGGGCTCGACAAAAAACTCGAGGCGATCAGTCAAAAACAGGTTGAGAGAACCGGAGAAGTGATTCGAGCGGATGAGAAAAGACTGCGCAGAGAGCTTGAGATCGTGGAAACCCGCACAGACATTCTGGAGGACTTCGCCAAGAATCGCTCAGACGATTTCTTCATAACGCAAGAGATCGCGAGGAAGGCAGCGATAAGCGACGACAACGCGCTCAAGGACTTTCTTGCAAAACAGAGCGACGCACTAGAGCGGGCAAGGGCGTTGCGCGACGAGGCAAGACTCATTGCCGTCGAGCTTGCCGCTCCAGGTCCGACGATGGGGAGGCGACCATTGGTGCCCGGAGAAGCGAAGAAGATCGCGGAGAAGATCGCGGAGGAGACTGCACGCGCGCAGTTCGAGGCGCAAAGAGCGGAGACGGAGGCGATTAAGCGCATTATTGAGGCGAACGTGAAGCGCGGCGAGCTCAATGTCGCGATCGCAACCGCCCGCGCCGAGCAGATAACCGACGAGGAAAGAAGGCTTGTGGCACTCCATGATGCCGAGGCGACGCGAATACGGCAGGAGATTGAGGATGAGACACTGCGGCGCGAGCAACTCGCCGCAAACCGCGTCCAATTGGAAAAAGACATTGGCGAAATCAGGAAACGCGAGTTGGAGAAACGCCTGAAAACCGAGCAGGAGGAAATCGAAGGCGCCCTGCAGGGCGCGCAAAAGCTCGGCGCCGCGCTCTCTGAGGCGTTCGGCGAGACATCCAACTTCTTCAGGAAGATATCGCAGTTCGTCAACTCCATCGCCGACCTGGTGCGATCGATCAACAAGCTCGAATCCAAGGAGGGCGGAGGCTTCGGCGACATCCTGGGCACGATCGCCAGCATCATCGGGATCATCGGCCTCTTTGACGAGGGCGGGAGAATCCCCGGCGCGAGGGGTGCGCCCAAGCTCGTGCTCGCGCACGCCGGCGAGATGGTGCTGCCCACGCACAAATACCCTATGGGCATGGCGCTCAGGAAGGCGCTCGAACACGCCCCGGCGCGGCAAACCCAATTCACAGACGGCGGCACGGTGGGGACCGCCGGGCTGTTCGGCGACGGGATGCTCTTGCGCGAAATCAAGGGATTGAGGCGCGATGTGCGGTCGCTCGAACTCCAAGTCAACCTCGTGGGGCCGACGGCGCGGGAACTCCTCAGGAAGGAACTGCCGCGCGCGCAAAGGTACATCAACAAGAAATTCCCGGACGGGGTGAGGTAACATGGACCTTTTTATCTACCGATTCAACCCGAACGCGACGTTCAACATCACAAGATCGCTGGACAATGACTCGTCGATCATTCTCGCGCAGGAGACGGAGCGCGAGGCGTTCGTGCGCGCTGTCGATGACGTGCATGTCAGATTTTCAAACCTCGACGGCCTGGCGAAGTCGATCTTCGGCACGGACCTGCCCGCCTCAGTGGAGTGGCGGCTGTACATCGTCGAGGGCGCAGGCATCCGCTTTCACGGAATTGTCGACAAGGAATCAATAGAGTTCGATCCTCTTGAGGAATGGTGCGACTTCGACGCCTTCTCGCTTCTCCGGGAGGTGTGGGAAAGATGCGGACAGGTGAAGATCGTCACGAGGCCGTTCGATAATTTGGAGAAGCGGGCACTGTACACGACACTTTCAGTCGTCGCGGAGAGGCAGCTCAGGCACGCCGGATGCTTCGGCAGCGCGACCGCTTTGGCCGTGCTCCATTCCGCCGACTTTGGGGTGTTTGCGTCGAAGCGGATACGCGGATGGGCGGACGGGACGGCAATAGACTTGATAGGAAATGAGGGACGCTTTCGGGAGCTCGACCCTCAATTGACGGTCAAGGACTTCCTGGAAGGCGTCGCCCTCTACTACAACGCGGAGTTCTACGTCGACTATAACGGCGCAATCCTCAGGATGGTGGCGCGAAACACCGCCTTAAGTCAGATATTTGCCAATATCGACGGCGCACTCGTGCAGGATTCGCAGGCAAGCGTGGCATGGTCGAATACGCGGCCGTACGACCATCTGAGAGTCCTGTCCACGATAGAGCGTCCGCCGACGCCGATTTTGGTCACAATCGTGGAGAGGGGCGGTAACGGGCTGTTCAAAGGCTTATATCGATTCGTAATCACCGCGATGGTCGGAAACGACGAGTCCGCGCCGGGATTCGTCCTCGATGTGACTGTGGCCACCGGAGGTGGACCAATCATTACGGTCCCCGCAATGACGGACGCGGCGGTGACGGCGCGGCGGCTCTACCGCTCAGTGTCGGGCGGCAGGATGGTCCTCGTCGCCGAAATTTCCGGGAACAGCCCAGCCACAAATGTGGAAGTCACGAGGTTTTCTCTGATCCTTGACAGGCTCGTGTATTCGAGTGGGCCTGCCACATACACGGCGACAGCCATACAAGAATCCGGTGCCGACTTGAGCGCCATACGGCCCGGCGACATCATTGCCTCGCCTCAGCAGGCCCCGCCATCGAAAAACGCGACAGTTGTGGGCGTTGACGACGTAATCGACATTATCACGGTGGATCAATGGATTGTGGCGGGCGAGGGAAGTCCAACAACTCCTCCGGCCAATGGTGACAGATTCGAGGCCTATGAGATCACGGAGCTTGTGCCAACGAGCCAAGTCCCGAATTCGGTCTGGATCAGCTTCAACCATTCGACGGGCACCTGGAACACCCCCGTTTTTGAACGCGAGGGGACGGAGCCGCCAATCGGGAAAATCTTCGACACCGTGCCGGCTTTCCAATTCATGCCCGCAGGGTCGTTGAATGGCGACCTCCTGCCTCTCCGCGCGTTCGACATCGCCAGCTTTTTCGGCAGGGACCTGACGTTCAACGGGGCCCAGGACAGGTATGCCGATCTCCTATTCCGCCATGAGCGCGCGATCCTGAAAATCGACAGGACGAATCTGAAAGTCGGCGACACGGTACTCGTACCGAAGGCCGCTGAAACCCTCGGCCTCTCCGGGCGGACGATCTTTCTGGTAAAGCGCACGGCCATCGATCTGATCGAGGAGGAGACGGAACTGACAATGATACGGATATAACACATGGGCAAGAACCCGACGTTCCAGCACATATCGGGGAGCGGAAAGCCGCGCATACTCGTGCTCAAGGCCAAGCGCGCATGGGACTCGCTGGGCGCGACCACGTACACGGTCACAACCGCGACGGAGGCCGAGGGGACGTCGTTCACAATCGTCTCATCCTCGACGGTGAACGACAGCATCGTCACGTCAGTCGCGAACACATTCACGGTCGGCATGCGCATAAACGTCGCGGGCCACACCGGGAGTGTCCCCGATATCAACGGCAAGCGCACGGTGCTGCAAATCCTGAGCACGACGGAAGCGAAAATCGACGTCGACATCACGACCGGAGGCACGGGGGGCACGGCGAGGCAGACGCCGGACTTCCGGCTTGTCAGGGTCGGGATGCGCATCGCCTCCAGGCTCGTCACGGCGGGCAGCTCCGACAGGGAGGTGTACGCGAAGGTCAAGACCGTCGACGACATACTGAACGTCATCACGATATCAGACGACGGGTGGGTCTACGGCCAGCCGACAAACGGCCAGGCATTCTCGGTCGATGGCTGGGTGATCGATCTGCCGTATTCGGAGGAGCTGCTTGAGACGTTCTCGCCGGACCTGCTTGAGCACAATCTCTACCGTTCCCGGATCGTGTCGAAATTTTTCGGCTGGAAATACCGGGCGTCCGTCGACTATTCCACGCGTATCCTCGCGGACACGCTGATCGACATGGAGCCGGCATTGAACATTGAGAGGGACGACAAGATCGTGCTCATCCCAAGAGCGGACAAGCCCGGATACAACTACAATTGCGTGTACGGGGGCGACATCTCTGTCGCGCGCTACGGGCAGTCGCCCGGACACAAGGGCTTCATCGTCTCCTTCAAGGGGACGGAAAACGTGGCGTGGCCGATACCGCGGTCAGGGTATGGCTTTCAGACAGGAGAGGCCTACGGCATTGGATTATGAACCTGACGATGACATTGAAAGCACAACCATTGAACAGTAAGCCAATATTTTTTCTCATATCCCATATAATGATGGGCTTGAACCGGCTTTTCTTGTTTACAAACATCGCAGTTTTTCGGTCGAATTATTTTTTGTTGCTTGATTTTCGCAAAAAGATATCTGCGTGCGGCGATGCGATCAGGGTGCAATTGGGCATGAAATTGACAAATCAAAGTCAATGGGACGGATAAGTTCAGAACTCCACGAAAGATTCGTGACGCTTTATCTTGATTCCCGCTATTTCCGCAGGCGTATGGAGGAGGCGGAAGCGGACATACGCGTCCTTATCGACCAGCATGGGCTCGGTACCGTCCATGTAACGATGCTGCCGGACTCGGAAAAACAGAAGCTCGATTCGATTTGGGAGAAGGAGGACGACGAAATCGCGGAAATACACAAGCGAATCGACCAGCAAAGGATAAACCAAGAAATTACCGGGGAATAAAAGATGTCGCGCTCGACAACGACAAATCTCGCACTCGGAGTCTGGGATCAGGGCGACAATCCGGGCGCCGGGTCGAAAACGGTGCTCACGGGCAACTCCGGACTGAATTTCAATTGGCTCCAAGTCGATGTCACGGCCGGGGTAGGCCATAATATCGACGGCACGCACAAGACCGACGTGATCGACGGGCCGAACCTGAAGACGACGGCCGCCGACGGCTCCTCGCTTGAGCTTTCCGGCTCCCCGCTGAAGCTTCGCATACGCCAACATGCGACGATTGACGCGAACCGGGGGATCGTGACGGACATGATAAAGGATGCGCAGATCACGGGGTTGAAAATCGCCGTCGGTGCGATCAATAATGTCTCGCACTTTGCGACCGGGATCATCCCGACGGCGGCCATAGCGAATTTTAACGTCACAACCCCGAAATTGGCCGATGATGCAGTTGATGGGACAAAACAACCCCACGACAGTAATGTGCGTCGCCAGTATATTCACGGATCAATCAAAACAACCACGAGTTTTTTGCGTCTCTCTGATTTACCGACGACAGGACTTATGGGTGTGCCTATGACACGCACCGGCGCACTCACAGGAATGCGCGTTGTTGATTCCACGGGCACAACATTATCTTCATCGAAAGTATATGTTGCAACTGGCGCGGCAGTCGATGGACGCTTTGGTGCAGGCGATAAGATCACTGCAATTCGCAGTACATCAACAGGCTCTATCAATGCACAAGTGAACGGGACAAGTGTGACAGGCCTACTTATCAGTGGCGGTAGTGCAGTGGAAGACTATTATGTCACGGTGGAATATGAATTGGACGATTAAATGGGTCAAGCAAGATTCCCGGATGCCATCGACAATTTCGGCCTGACATTGCCGCGATCGGTCCACAACGCGACGAGCCAGACGAACGTGTATACGCTTGTCGAAGCGTACTATGCGATCATCGAGATCCAGAAGGCGATCCTCAGCGGGATCCAAGTGGATGTGATAAGCCCGGTTTCGGTTAACACGTCCGCGCTCGAATCAAGGATCGCCGCGCTGGAATCGAAGATCGCGCTTCTGCCCGAGCATTGGGAGGCCAGCGGTCCGCCCGCTGCGAGCCTCGGCAAGAACGGGGACACGTATTCGGACATCCATCCCACGGCAAGCACGGGGGATTGGATGAAATCGGCGGGGATTTGGAGACAATAGAAATGCAAAGAAGCGATAATCGATTCCGGCGTGCAATCGCGATCTTCGCCCTGCTGTTTCCCGCGTCGTTGGCATATACGCAAGTCAGCGACACCCTCGACTGGAATCGGGAAACACATCAGAGGACGCTTATAGGAAACACGACGTACTACTGGAAAAATGCGACGAGGCAACTGCGGCGGGTCGTATGGATTTACAACCCGGCTTCGTATAGCGTCACCTGGCAGGGCGTGAAATGGGCGAACGACATCGCTCCGGCGCAGGCGGTCGGAGGGAAAGCTACAATATGGGTTTTCGATTTTTACGGCGATCTTGTCGGCTCCGTGAGGGCGACAAATATAAGCGCGACGCAGCCATCCCCAGCGGATGTGACGGCGCCCAATGCCATCACCGATCTTACAACCGGAAGCCCGACGCCAAACTCAATCACTTTGACCTTTAGGGCAAGGGGCGATAGAAACGCGCTGAATCAGCTTGTTCGGGCGACTGCATACGATATTCGATATTCGACGAATCCAATTTGGGCCGGAGATACCGTGAGACCGGGTGGTGGCAGTAGCACTGTGACTTTTGATGTGGCAGCCTCAGATAGCCCCGCAAGTGCAACATCGCACACGCTTCCGATCACTGTCGGTGCCGGCAGCAACAGGTATCTGGACTTTGGCGCGAGTTATTTCACGGCCACATCAGAAGTCCCCGACAGCGTTAAGCGTGGTGGCATTAAATTTACTGCGATTGGTTCGGCTTTCTCCCCGACCTCTGGTTATGGTGTAAGCGCTTGGCGGCTCCTTAATCCGGCAACCGGCGCGGGGGACATTACCGTGTATTGGCCGAGCGCAAAAACGCCAACGCTGGGAGCAACGGCGTGGAGCGGAATAAATCAAAGCAATCCGATCGGCGGCACAACAACAAATAGCGGCAATAGTGGAACGGTTACAGTGACTATTGGCAGCACGAGCGGTGAAGTGGTAAGGGACGTCGTCAGACACAACGAATATATTACCGTTGGCGCGGGTCAAACGCAAAGATGGAACCTGCCAGCCAAGGGCAATGGCCCCTCCGGCGCGGGTAGCTCGGAGCCGGGTGCGGCAAGTGTCCCAATGACATGGACAACGGGGATACCCGGCGAATGGGCTACTATTGGCTGGGCCATCAAACCGGCAACGGGCAACCCCGACACAATTCCTTTTGGGATTGCATTTCAGGCCATCAATGAACCAGCGCCAGCGGATTCTGGTGTGATTCAAACCTTTATCGTCGGGGGCTTAAACACGCCTCTTATGGCTGGAACGCAGTATTGGTTTATGATGAAGGTGTCGGACGCCGCAGGCAACATATCGGCGGTATCCAACCTTGCAACGGGAACAACGACTTCTGGGGCGGCGGGTTCAACCGTGAAATATGTTTTGAGCACGGGCAATGATAATAACAACGGCGATTCGCCGTCTACGGCGTGGCTGACGATTGGGAAAGCCAATGTGAATCTCTCGACTACGATTGATACCGTGCTGATCGGAAACGGCACTTATGCCGACGCCATCAACCCGGTGAATGCCGGCACGCAAGCGACAAACATTGTTTATCGGAATTACCTGAATGAGACGCCGCTCGTTTCCGGTGTGTTTGGCATTCAGTTGAGTACCGCAGATTCAAACATTGTCATAGACGGGATCACCGTGCAAGCAACTGGGAGAATTGCCGATCTTGATGGGTCAATACGTATCACGGTAACAAATTGCACGTTGAGGGGGGGCAGTAATGCAACCGGCGGGGCGTATTATGAAACATTCCGAATGAACAACACCAAATACTGCAAAATTCAAAACAACTTTCTTGATCGGCAAGATCCGGATAATCCGGCTATTTGCGATCTTGGACTTATTGGGGATGGAATAGCAATTACAGGAAGTGGGAGTGAACGAAATCTGATCGAGGGCAACACCGTGACGGGCTGCAGCCATCTTGCGATCACACAACCCTATGGGCCACCCGCCATTGCTCCCAAGTACAATGTTGTCCGTAACAATATTGCGCGATTAAATCATAGTGCATATACCACTGGCGTGAGGTCACTTTTCGAGGGAAACGTCGCCTATCACAATGGGAGACTAATCTGTGATAGGCGTGGGAGCGCTTTCCAATCCAACAACGCAGATAGTTCCATTATCAGATTCAACGTGTTCTATGATGATACGACCGGGCCGGGGAGTTCGGGTCATTTTGGAGACGTTACGATCTACGGAGTATCCGAATTCGGCCTGAATTGGCACGTGAGGGGCATGCGCACGTACAACAACACGATCTACGCGGGCACGGACCAAGCCACGAGCAAATACGTGTTCTGGCTTCCTAACTGGAATTCTGTGCCTGTGAACTCGGTGATAAGGGGCAATCACTTCAGGAACAATATTTTTGTTAAGGGCACACCCCATCCAAATGACAATATCGCACCCGTCGTGGTGGAATTGGACGATGGATCGGTAACAACTGGCGCAAACGACGCCATTTTTGACGCCAACATCGTGAGGAAGTTCGCGGCAGGAGACGTGGTAATAAGCTACTACGGTTCAAATGGGATAGTGAACTATACTCTTGCCCAGGCCAAGGCAGCCAAACCGAGCCAGTGGCTCAGCAGCAATATCGAATCCGACCCGCTTTTTGCAAACGAGACAGCCCAAGGGTCTGGGAAGGATTTCCGCCTTCAAGTTGGCAGTCCGGCCATCAATGCGGGCGTACACCTTACGACGACTACAAATTCCGGGACGAGCTCCACCAATTTGATTGTGACAGACGCCTCCTATTTCATGGACGGGTGGGGCATCGTTACGGCCGATTCCATTGCTATCGGAAGCGGGAATCTGAGCACGGCGGCGAAGGTGGGAATTTCCGCGATCAACTACAGCACGAACACAATTACACTCAACGCGGCGAAGACTTGGGCAATCGCCGACAAGGTCTGGTATTGGCGCTACGATCGAGTCGGGACGACTGCGCCGCACATGGGGGCAAAGGGAGAATCACTCCCACAATGACTGGCTGTTCCCGATTCTGGCTTTGGTCGGGATCAGCAGGCATGGCTCATGCAGAACTACCCGAATCCGTTCAGCGACAGAACGACAATCACTTTCTGGCTTGAACAGGAAGAAGAGGTGACATTGACAGTGTTTGACATACTCGGCCACGAAACATTGTTGGAAAAGCAGAGATTGGCCCAGGGGTTGTACAGCGTCGAATTCTCTTGTGAGAATCGGCCATCCGGCGTATATTTCTGCGTGTTACGGACACAGGTTGCGCAAATCATCAAAATGCTGTGTATCAAGTAACTAATCCGCCACGCGAGCAATGGCACGAACGGCGAGATTGGCAGAAAGTCCAAACCTTTCACGGATGGGTTTGTAGCAAACATGTGGTCTCCTGCCGGGATTTCTATGACGCCCTGGGAATGGATACGAAAGTTTGTCGGCTTGGAAGAACACGAGCGGAGTTGGCTTATCAAGTGCTACTTCCCGATGTGGGTTGTCAGTGAATCCGACGAAACGGGATGTACGACATCGTACTTCCGTGTCTCTCAGAGCTATCCCGGTTTCGTGGTCAAGACTAAAGCTGGACACATCTTTTTCGTGATGAATTAACTCGGAGAGAGTAAAAGTGATTTGGGATATTATCCGGTTTGTGGGATGTATTGCCGCCGCCGGGGGTAGTCTCTTTGGCGTACACTATGCCATCAAAACAGGTTCAGACAGTTTTTGGATAGGCTTATATATCGGAGAGCTTGCTGCGGCCATATTGCTTCTCATTGCGATGTGGAGTTTCTAACTCATGAAGCTGCTGTTGCTTGCCCTCCTTGAAATTCCGCTGAGCTTGCGCACTGATCCGGGCGTTCACATTGCCGCCTACGATGAGGCGGAGCATCGGCAAGAAGGCCATTACAACGTGCTTTGCTCAGTTGTCCACCACGAATTCGCGATCGACGAGGATGGTGCCGGAATCACGCTCGTATTCATAAATGCCAAACAGCAGAAAACGCTGAACGAGTTGAACCCATCGCGGTTTCAAAGCGCTCACTGGTATGGCATTGCGCTTGGGAAGAACCTCATTCTAATGATTGGCGAGGAAGAGTCCGACGACACGTTCATGCACGAGTACATGCACGTGCTAAACAATCGAGGCATTCTCTTCAAGAACGTGGCTTCTGGGGAGGTTCATCGGGTCATCACGGAGGCGGAGACGATGCTTCTCGGAAGCGAATCATATCTGAACTATCTCAGTGTGTTGAGCAAATGAAGGAGGTGATGCGAATTGAATCCAGCGGCAGCATGTGCAGCAGCGCCATTGCCTGTGATTCAGTGGTAGGGCAGGGCTGCGGCTGCCAGAACAACGCGGAATGTGGAGACAAGAACGGGAAGATAGAAACGGAGTATATACCCTGAAATGGAAACGGAGATCACCATTGGTGCAATATCAATTCTTGTTGTCCGCGAAACATTTGCGTACCTCAAGACACGGGGAAACAATGGGGCGCTCAAGCACCTCGCCGGCCGCATCGAGCAATACCTCGAGAATCAAACAGAGCTCCTGCGGGAGATAAAAAAGGAAACCGGGGAAATCAGGAACGATCTCCGGATCGGCCTTGAGCGCCAAGCAGAAATGCGCAGATCAATTGACCAATCGAAGTAAAATGTCCACGCCACAGCATTGCATCACATTCAGCCTCGCATGCGGCGCGGTTGGTATTCCAGTCGAATGGTCGGTCGTTTTCGGCCTTGTCGCCGGTATAAACGACATCGTCGCGTACCCCGACCATCTGCGGGCGATGTGGAACGCCAAAAAAAACCAGAGTCCGTTCTGGTATCTGGAGCGCAACTATGGGAGATGGTACAGGGTCTTTCATGACAGGTTTAAGTGGGGGATGGTCGCCGTCTTTCCTGTCGGCGTCCATTGGGCAATCGACAAGGCATGGCACAAAAAAGGGGGCGGATGGCATGTCTGGGGTTACTACGCGGAGGCGGCGTTGTGGATTGTGGAAATAATCGCGGTTGTGGCATAAAAAAACAATAGGGAAAGGACAAACAATGGAAGCAATCTTTGCGACTCTTGCGTCGATAGCCATCGCGGTATCGACATGCGAGGAATGGATTGACCGCGTCTGGAATCTCGACGGTGCGGCGGCGCAAATACGCACCCTCGCTCTCGGTGTAGTGCTCGGTTTTGGGGGCGCGATGTTGGATTGGGGGATGTTCGCCGATCCTGCGACATGCGGCAATCGCCCGGATATCATTTGCGGCCCAATTATCGGTTTTGCCGCCGCGCTCGGGGCGAATTTCGCGTTCACGACTCCGCTCCTAAAGGTATTGCTGGAGTTGTTGAAGATCCGTGCGAAATCGTCGGATAGCGGCTCTTAAAAAATGGGCGGCAAAACCTACATCATAATCCATCACAGTCTGACAGGTGACGGCTCCACCGTGTCCTGGAACGCGATACGCAGATACCACACGGAAGAAAAAGGCTGGAAAGAGATCGGATATCATTTCGGGGTGGAACTTATCGGCGAGCGCTACGAAATTCTCATGGGAAGAACGCCAGATATGCCGGGTGCGCATACGAAAGAATTGAATATGAACAGCGCGGGAATCGGAATATGCCTCGTCGGCAACTTCGACGCGACCGAACCGCCGGAAGCCCAGATCGGGGAGGCAATAAGGCTTGCAGCGTGGCTCCAATCCGTCTACCGCATCCCCAATAATAACATCCTCGGCCACAGGGAGATCGGCTTGCTTGCGGGCTACGATTGGACGCGGGGACAGTACAAGAGCTGTCCCGGAAAATTTGTTTCTATGGAAAATTTCAGGAAAAGATGTTTGTCTTGACGACTTCCGATTAGTACACGACTCTCTCTTTTCCATCTTCAAAAATGCCGCATGTCAAGCGTCGCCTTGTGGTTGAGCGTGAGAATGCGACGTGATCGGCCCTGCGCTCCCTCCTTGATTCAGTCCTTTCCTCCGATACGATTCGTGGCGAGGATCGACATCTCGTCCAAATCGTCATCCCTGCGTGTGACCGTGTACTCGGACAACGAGGCCACGGTCATCGACGAACATGAGAACGCCGATAAAGACACCTCCCGCCCGATGTGACACCAGTCACGCCTGCCGAATCCCTATAAGTCCTTTTGTTGCAAGCGGTTGCGGGCATCAAAATCGCTATGCGGACTTGACATTGTGCGTATGTATATGTATATTTATATAGAGTTAAATTCACACATCACACAAAGAGGCACCTCGTTGAAAAAAGGGCTTAAGGGAAACAGAGTTTATCGGGGTCTTGCACAACAATACGACCCAATGTGGAAAATCCAATCAGATCTAATGACCTGGTGGGGAAGTCCCAAAACTGCAACTGAATATGCCAGCAAATTTCCGGAATCGACCGTCATATCTATCTCTATAAAAGCACTGAGAATAGCATCGCCCTCCGGTGCTTGGCATGACGGACTCCCGGACGAAAAAAGAGATATTGAGTGGTTGCGGAGACACAAATATCACGGCAAATGGTACGCAGAGGAAGGTAGGCTGACTCTCGGACTATTGCCCGACATAGCCCTCAATAACCTGACCCTTAAAGTTGCGGCGGTTCACACTTACGCCTCAAGAATTGGCAAAAGTTCGGACGGTCGGTTTAGGATTGGCGTGCCGGTGAGCCACACTCTCGGACTATATAGAGATAAAAAGGGAGGATAAAAAAATGAACGAACGGCGTAAGCGCATCGCTGTTACTACCGACCACAAAACCTTTGTCATTCATTTTGACTACGACGCGGCGCTGGTCGCTGCCGTCAAGGCGCTGCCGGAGCGTAAATTCGACGGCGCGGCGAAGACATGGAAGGTTCCAGCCCGCATTAGCAATCTGGAGCCGCTCACGCAATTCGCGACCAAAAACGATTTCGACCTCGACGAGAACGTCGTCGCGACGTTCGAAGAGATCGCGTCTGCGCATGCCGAGGCGGTCGCGGCGAGCAGAGCAGAGAGCGCATCTACAGAGGTCGAGGGCCTGGGTGGCGAGTTGCTTCCTTTCCAACGCGCTGGGGTCGCCTACGCGCTCGCGAAAAAGCGGACGTTTATCGCCGACGAAATGGGACTTGGAAAAACTGTCCAGGCGCTCGCAACCATTCAAGCCGCGCAAGCGTACCCGGCCCTCGTCGTATGCCCCGCGTCGCTTAAGCTCAACTGGGAGCGCGAGGCGCGGAAATGGCTTCCCGGAAAGTCGATCTCCTTGCTGAACGGGAAAAATCGCGCTGAGGATTTCGCCGCGCAAATCGTGATTATCAATTACGATAATCTAAAGAAAAATCTTGAGATGTTGGAAAAATGCGGCTTTCAAGCGATTGTGGCCGATGAATCGCACTACGCAAAAAACTACGAAGCGCAGCGAACCGAGGCGCTGAAAAAACTTTGCGCAGGGCGCGAATATCGTCTGTTTCTCACCGGGACCCCGCTTCTTAACCGTCCGCAAGAACTACTCTCTCAACTCGGCGCGATGGGGCGGCTCGAAGAGATGGGCGGATTTTGGCAGTTTGCTAAACGCTACTGCAGCGCTTATAAATCCCGTTTCGGCTGGGATTTTTCTGGCGCGGCGCATCTCGACGAGCTGAACGAAAAGCTTCGCGCGAGCTGCTATGTGCGGCGCAATAAAAAAGACGTGCTCAAAGAGCTGCCCCCCAAACAGCGAGCGATGGTTCCGGTCGAGATCGACAATCGCACCGAGTATCAAAGGGCGGAGCGGGAATTGATCGCGTGGCTTCGCGAGCGGGCAGCGGCCGACAAGACGTTTCTCGCGTCGATAAAGGATCTCTCCGACGAGGAGAAAAAAGCGGCGAAGGCAGCGCGCGCCGACCAGGCGGAGCACAAAGCCAGATCCGCCGAGCAGCTCGTCAAGATCGAAGCGCTCAAGCAATTGGCCGCTCGCGGCAAGCTCGAAGCGGTTAAGGAGTGGACGGAAAGTTTTATCGAGACAGGCGAGAAGCTGGTGATCTTCGCCTGGCATCGGGAAATCGTAGATGGCCTCGCCGAGACCTTCCGGTGCGACGCGATAACCGGAGAAACTCCAATCGAGACGCGGCAGGCAGCGGTTGATAAATTCCAGAACGATCCCGCGACCAAAATCATCTGCTTGAATGTCCAGGCCGGAGGCCTGGGCCTGACGCTGACCGCCGCGTCCAATGTCGTGTTCGTGGAGCTGGGCTGGACCCCGGCAGTCCATGATCAGGCCGAGGACCGCTGTCACCGGATCGGCCAGGAGGATCAGGTGACAGCATGGTATCTTGTCGCGAATAATACGATTGACCAGACAATTTCCGCTCTGATCGAGAGTAAGCGGACAGTCGTCGATGCCGCGACAGAAGGCGATATTCAAGCAAAACAAACGAGCGTGATGAACGATTTAGTCAACAATTTGACCCAAATGACCGCAAAAGAACAAGGAAGTGGGATCCGCTGCAGGCCGGTTGCCTGCTAAAATCTGGGAGAAATTCTATGAAAGCTACAATCAACGGTAAGCGGTACGACACAAGCCGCTGCGAGAGCTTGTGCTCACACAATCACTACAACGGCGGGAATTACTCCGGCACAACCACGCTGATGCGAGCGAAAGACGGCGTGTACCTGATACATGTGGACACTAACGGCCAAGATTTGTGGTTGAGCGACAGCCTAGACGCATGGGACCCGGCGGAGCATCCAATCTCGTTTTTCCAGGGCGTATCTGACGAGCAGGAAGTCCGGCTCGCCGAACTTGGCTTGGTTGAGATAGTTGAGTAGCGGGGAGGTCTCGGTAGCGCTTCGGTGGGCAACGGTCTCTGAGGGAGAACCAAAACATGCCACATCACGCATACCAGAAAGAGCGCAAGGCCATCGTCAGGCAAACCCTTCACAAATTCTTCACACGGAGACTTACATGACACATAACGCAACCTACTCGGTAGACATGGACCCGAAAACCTTCGGCGTCTCCCAAGAATCCTTGAAACGTCTCCGGGACAGTCTCGCAGCATACAACGAATCCAAAATAGCGGTTGTACGTGTTCCCACGAATGAGATGTGTTGCGGGTATCTCATTTTTGTTGACATCATTTTTGTTGATGGGCAGGAAGCTCCTGTGATATGGACTGGTGACGGCTTCCGCATGGACGGAGGCGGCGAAGGCGGAGCAGCAGAAAACACCGCGCGGGTTCTCTTTGATCTCTTTGGTGTGTGGCCAATTACTGATGGTTCACAACCGTTATACCAAGAAGATATAAAGCAGGCACTTGAAGCAATTGCCGCGTCTTGGTTGGCAGGGGGCGGAGAAGCGCTTGATTGGTGTCGGCCAAAGGACCGCTATCCAAACTACATCCGATAATAACGGACTATCTGAATCACAATGACACTCGACAAGCACCAAGCAGAACTTGATTTTCTTGCATCGCTCATCGAATGCAAAACGCAACAGTTACTCCAGCTCGCGGATGATCTTGCAGTGCTGGAGAAACAAAGAAAGAGGATTGTCAAAGATGCCATGAGGCAGATCGACGCCAAGAAGTTGTTGCATGAAATCATCGAAGATGAAATGGAAAATGCCGCTGGACGAGGCAACGGTGAAATCACAGATGCGGCGTTGGCCCGCTACCTCAAACTTTTTGACAATCGTGACGACGATGTTGCAGACCTCAGATGGGAGGCACTGCGATATGTCGAGGAGCTCAGTCCGGAAATCAAAGACGAGAACTAAAATCATGGCGAAGAAACAGTTCCAAGTCAGCAGCGATGGCATAGTAGCACGGCTTGTGAGCAAGTCGGACACTGAGATGATGTTTCTCAGCTATTTGCCCAACGACATATTTGAGCATCTTGCCATGCCCGGTCTTTACAATATCCGAGTCGTCCGGCGTGGCGGTATACCCGTAAGGATAGCCCGCAAATGCCGGTTTTTCAATGCGGAATATGCTGCAACGGGGGCAGATATCTGTGATCAACTCTTGCACAAAGTCGGGATCAAGCCCGCTGAGTTACCAACAACAATCCGCGTCAAAATTGATCGGACAAAAAAACGACGGTAGAGGTAGAGAATGAGAAATCAATGGACTGCGTTATTCCAAGCATTTGAGGATGCCTACAAACGAAAACATTGCAACAAGAATGTGCATTGCAGGCGCTGCAAAACTACTTATGTGTGCTTGGCAAATCATGTTGTCCCAGCACACCACACACCCAGCTATTGTGAGAAATGTGTTGGCGAGGTTTTAAGGTTAGAGCGTGAAGCGCGAATGCGGCACAGTAGGAAGGAGTGCAAGCTATGAACAAGGAACATCGGATTCGCCGACGGCATGGTCGCCGCGGCAGCAGCACTAAGTACGGTTATGGATTTGCTTATGAAAAATCAAGAGAAGGAGTTGATATGAGCTTCCAGGAACTGAATGATGCGCGGTTATCTCCCGAACTGCGGAAGGCTGCTTATATCATGTACTACAATCGTGATGGCACACCAATTCTTGACAAGGGAGCAGCCCTTATATGGGCAAAGCAATATAATGAAGTTGACCGAGTTGTCTATCAATGGAAAACATGGTGGGGCGGTTTAGTTTCGACGGTGTGGTTGGGATTGAATCATCAATGCATAGGTGAGAGACCGCTGATATTCGAGACAATGGTGTTCACCAAAGATAGGCACAGCATATTCTGCGAGCGCTATTCAACAGAAGGAGAAGCAAAAATCGGCCATTGGTTGGTATACGTAATAGCGTCACTGCGGGTTTTACGAGACACTCAGAGACAGGCATAATATGACATCACAAAAGGAGTCAAAATGACATTCGAGGAAATGGTCGAAAAGGCCAAGGCGATTGTCCCGTATGAGTTCGACTACGCCTACGCGGAGGCGGACAAAAGTGTGGAGTATTACGACATCCACCTCGCCCGCGTGTCCCCTTGCCCCGGATTCGACAACGGGCACATCTGCGGCGCGGGCGAGACGGCAGAAGCCGCCTACATGGACTTGCTCACTGAAATAAACAGATACGAAATGGAGAAACAGCTATGGGAAATGAAGAGGAAACGGGAATCGGAACAGTCAGGCGCGGGCTGCTGACTATCAAGACTGAGGTGATTGTGGAGATAAATTCGCTCCAAATCGCGTTATTGAAGGGGGCGTTATTCACACAGAGGGACCAGACGCTGATAGATAATGAAATCAAACGCACGATCCGGAAAATCCGCAATCTTTTCAAGGAGCAAAAGGAGGACATATGACTTGTGATGTCGTGTATAGGGATGAGGAATCGAAGTTGCGCTACATCGTGATCGAGCTCGCCCTCAATGAAGACGCAAGCGAGATGTTCTTGCTTGCAGCGGCGACAATGGAACTGCATAGGGAAAATGTCTCATTTGACTATGTGGTGAGGGTTTCACAAACACAAACTTTCTTGAAAGGAGAACGACATGGAGACAGCCGAACGGACAGGCGGATTGGCGATTGATGAGGTCGGCCTGAACAGCCGCTGGATCACGGGAGAGGAGTTGTATATCAGTAGACTTGCAGAGGATGGTTGGATAGGATATCTCAAACAGGACTTTTCACACAAAGAATCTACGCCCGATGAAGAACTTAATCTCCGGCGTCTGAGGATCTGGGCGCTCCTTGACAGGCTGTGAAACTCGGACAGGCGGACGGGCACGAATTCCTCACCTTCTATTCATTAAACTAAAGGAGAATGTTATGAGTCACAAAATTTTCGGGGAACGCTTCACATCGCGCGGTGAACCAGCATGGCATAACCTAGGCACTGTGTTCCCAGCGGGGACTGTGTTGTCGGCTACGGAAGCCGTGCGGCAAGTAGCGGAAGATGTCCACATTGTTGCCAAACCCGTGTATATTGACTTGGGCAAAGGATTGGAGCGCTTTGGCGACTACCAAGCAATTGTTCGAGAGGCGACCGCAAACGAACCAGCGGAGGGTTTGGGTATCGTCACAGAACGATGGCATCCTATGTCTTACGTGGAACTTGCGGGAGCACTCGACGAATTATCAAAGAGTTACAAAGTCGAAACGGCTGGCGTTCTGGAAGGCGGGGCATTGTGCTTTCTTGCTCTCCGAGGCACGGACTGGCAGGTTGCCGATACTGACGAAATGCGCAGTTACTTCCTGGCGAACCTCAGTTTGCAGCCGGGACGCGGGCATCGTATTTTGCATACGCCCGTGCGCGTGGTATGTTGGAACACGAATACGCTCGCCTCAGAAAAGGCTACCATCAACCTGAGTGTGCCTCACGGCATCGATGCCCGTGTCCAACTTGAGATCGGGGCGACATTGGTCGCAAGATTTCAGGAGGTCGCAGCCGAAACCAAGGCAATGTTTGACGCATTTGCGGGACATCAAATCACGAGAGAGGATGCACTAAAAGTATTCCGCGCGGCCTTCCCAGATCCTCAGAAGCCAGCCAAATTGCGTCTGCTTGAAAGACTATACGGCACAGAGGGGATGGTTTTGGCGCAAAAGCAAATATCGGGGATCGAAACATTCATCGGAGCACAAGAGAACTACGAGAAGCAGGTTGACTCTACATTGGAACTGCGCAAGGCCGCGGAAACGCAATGGGAAACGTTTGAACCCTCACCGTTGCGAACAACTTTGTGGGGCGCATACAATGCCGTCACCGAGGTCGCAGACTGGCGCGGCGGAAAAAGCGCAGACATATCGTGCGTATGGGGATCGCGAGCGCGGGAAAAGGCTCGTGCGTTCGCCGCGTGCCTTGAAATCGGGAAAAACTGAAAAAACAACCAGGATTGGCTGTGAAACGTCATTGGTAAGGGTGAAGGATTCGTGCCCGTCCGCCTGTCCGAGTTTCACAGCCTGTCAAGGAGCGGACGACGGACTCCTATATAGCGTGGCCCAGCGCCGCTCTACGCAAAACGAATTCAAGCGGCGCAAATTTTTTCTTGACAATATATATGAATATGTATATATTAAAATAATCATTAAAGGAGGTGATTGAATTGAGATATCCCGTACAAAGGCGGGCGAGGCTCGCGGCCCGAATGGCTCGCAAGCGGACACGTCTGGGTCTGACGCAGTATCAGGCGGCGGCGCGGATCGGGATCGGACATGCGACATACCAGAAGGCCGAAACGTTCGGCGGGATGGGCGATTGGACGGAACGCCGCATCGCCAGATGGTTGAAGCGGAATTCGAAAAAATCCCCGCAGCAAACGGCCGATCAACAATCAAAGTAAATAAAAAAACCTATCCCAAACAACAAACAAAAAGGGAATATCCATGAATGATGCAGTAAAGGAAACGAAAGAAACGACTGAGAGATGGACGCTTTCTGGAGGGAATTGCGTTGAACTCATCACGAATGAAAACGGCGACATTACAACTTTCCATGCCCATGCCTATGATTCCGGACGGCTGTCCGGAATTATCGAAATAATCGAGAGAGAAATCAAGCCTCGGGTATCTCCCCGCGAAATGACGATTCAAGACTCTGCAAGGGGTATTGTGCAGCTGTTAAAGCTCTTACAGAAACAATTTGGGGACATGGGACTTGAAACGGGCGCCATATCTGAAATTGTAGACAAATTGGAAGGTATTTTGGATGGAAGCGGGACGCGATCCTGAGAATTCCGGATCTCTCATGAAATCGGCAGGCGTCGAAACCGGGATTTTTGAATTGTCCTGGGAAGAGTACGACAGGATCAAGGCCCTGAATTGCTCGACGCTCTTGTGGGGCCATGTGTCCATGCTGCACCTCAAGTGGGCCCTCGAAGGAAGGCTGAGGCGCGAGGACACCCTAGCCCTTGCCTTTGGCCGGGCTCTCCACATGAAACTCCTTGAGCCGGACCGTTTCGATTCGCTCTATTGCGTCATGCCGGAATTCGGCGACCAACGAAACACGGGCAACAAGGAGCGGAAAGTCGCATGGATGAGTGAGAATGCAGGCAAGGAGTTCCTCGAACGCCTTGACGCTGCGGCGATCGCGAACGCCGTGATCGCAGTAAAGAAGCATCCCGCCGAATGGCTCCGGAAATTCCCCGGCAAGTTCGAGGTCGCCGCGGTCGCCGATCTGATCGGCGAGAGATGCAAGGGCCGGCTCGACAAGTGGATCGAAAAACCATCCACAATCGTGGACATCAAGAAGGTCGGTGCGCCCGATTCGCCAAGCCAGCGGTCCGGATCAGCCCGCAGTTTCGCAAATCGTATACCCGGCTCGTCCGGCTACGGCTATGGGATGCAGGCCGCGATGTACGTCGACCTCATCAAGAAGCTCACGGGGGAGAACTCGCGCTACTACTGGATCGTTGTCGAGGATGCGCCGCCCTTCGCGGTGGGCGTTTACCAGGCGTCGGCGGAACTTCTTGACGCAGGGCGGAACGAATACGGGAATCTGCTTTCGCGACTAAAGATGGCGCGGGAAGACGACAAGTGGCCGGGCTACACGGAGGAGGCCGAGGAATTGTACGGCCCCGAATGGTGGCACAGACAGTATAACGGGCTGTAAAAAAATGATCGAAAGGATGGGCTGATGGCTACCGCATTATCCACTGTCACACAGGGCGAACAAATCCTCGAAGAGAAGAAGGAGGCGATCCTGCGGGTGTTGCCTCGCGATGTCGATCCCGAAAGATTCTACCACATCGCCATCTCGCTCGCAAACTCGGTGAGCTCATGTGACCCCTACTCCATCGTGAAGGCGATATACGGGATCGCGAAGCTCGGACTCAATCCTGATCCGGCGCTCCAACTCGTGTGTATTATTCCACGCAATGATAAGCATTCGGGCAAGAAACTCGCGACCGTGCAGATCGAGTACCGGGGCTACCAGCAGCTCGCCCGGAACTCGGGGATGATCTCGGCCATCCACGCGGAGGTCATCTACGACAACGAGCCGCACGAGATCGCCCTCGGCACCCAGCGCTATATCAAGCATACGCCCTGGTATGTGCTGCCCGATGTCGATGGGCCTGGGAAGCTCAAGCTCGCCTACTGCACATGGACCGACGTGGTCAGCAACGAGCGCCTTTTCCACGTCATCAATGAGAGGCGGATCAAACGCGCAAAAGCAGCAAGTCAAACGGGCAAAATCTGGGACTCCGATGATGAGCCAGCGATGTGGAAAAAGACGGTCATCATCGACGCTGCACGGTTCTGGCCGCTCTCGACGGAAATGGCCGAGGCCATCCGGTTAGAGCGTGGCGAAGAATTGTCGCCAGAATCAAATGAGAAGTCGTTGCTTGCGGACTATAAAACCGATAGTCTTACCGTATCTTAGACTCTTCCGAATCGGCTGAATCGGAATTCACATCACGAATATGCGTCCCGCATACTACTGGTACATAGGCTGTCATGCTGTAATTTGGCTTTGGTTTGTCCTTGGAGTCTTGTCGTGGATTTGGCGAATCGCGTAGGCATTTGACAATGAAGTGCAGAAAGAAATTTCAAGTCCTAAGTAACGGCAATGGAACGGCTTGAGGAGGGTTTTTATCGTAAAGTCCAAGTACAAGAATGTGCCGAGGGACTATGGGGGGGGGGTTACTTATCACTCCACGAAAGAGGCGCGGTATGCGCGTGACCTCGAAGTTAGAATACGGGCAGGAGAAATCTTGGGTTGGGAGCGCCAAGTAAAGGTGGAACTGTATGCCTATGGGACTCATATCTGTGATTACTACGTGGATTTCCTGGTCTCATATCCGAATGGGGAGAAGGAATACGTTGAAGTCAAGGGATTCTCCACGCCGGCATTCCGCTTGAAATGGAAACTTTTTTGTGCGCAAATGAACTCCTCGCACCCTGAAATAAAACTAACAATCGTCTCATAGCCTGATCGCGTTGAGAAAGGACGGGAAATGTCAGTTTCGATTCTTGAAGCACTTCAAAATGCCGACTACAATCTTACTCAAAAATCAGAGCTGGCTATGATATTGGCAAAAGAACAATTGCATAATGCGACAGTTCTACTTGAAAAGGGTTATGAGATTTACGAACAGGTAGAACCGCTCCTTGAGAAATATGGCGATGTGGAAAAAGTCCCGGCGAAAAAATGAACCCGTTTGAATCGTACCGCAGTGAGCTTGAAGCACTACGCGAGAAGTGGGGGAAAACCCTCTTCAACGAGGTGGCACACTCGATGCTTTTCGAGAAGGTTGCGAAAAGGCGTGAGCGGCGAAAGCAATTCTCAAAAACGCTGAAACAACGTCTTTATAATACCCAAAACGGCATATGCGGATTGCACGGCATAGACAAAATCTGTACGAAATATCTACTGATCCCCGCGTGGAGAAACGAGATCGATCACAAAAATCCCAATGCGGAGAAATACAATGCGCCGAGCAACCTCCACCTCGTGCATAGTGATTGCAATCGGCGAAAAGGATCATCGGATATGCTCGCTCAATCAAAACGATACGGGAAGACTATTGTAGAATTGTCAGGGTGACGACTCCGTCTCGTAAACGAGACGACTTCTCTTTAAAGCAGCAAGAAGGTGAAAACCAAATGGAAATCCCTTACGGTCTTTTTGATGTTGCCCCGCGTTGGGCGGAACGGATTCTGGAAGCGAAACATGTGTCGGAACTTACGAGTTCTCTACCTTCGTGCAATCTTACGGATTTCAGATTCGACATTGTCGGCGAGGCAAACGGGTACATGAAACCCCGATGCCAAGACTGCATCACGGCGGCGTTCGCTTGGAGTTGTGATGTTGAGCCGAGCGAAGGGAAACATTTCCAATGCGATGTGCGAGATGTTCTTGAGGGCAGATGGGATATGATTATTGCTCATCCCCCATGTACTTACCTCAGTAGGGCGGCCAACCATGTTTGGAACAGGCCTGGACGGGCAATCAAAAGAGCTGAAGCGTTGGGTTTGTTTCTTGTATGCTACTATGCACCATGTGAACTGGAGTTCCTCTCTCGTCCCAAGACACCCGCAGGGATCCTGAGTTAAGAGGCACAATCCTGAGAACTATTGTGACAGGTCGCGATGAGACGTTTCCAGAAATACTGGCTTGTTGAAAGCATAGCACGAGAAATGAAGCGTGTAGCTGTAACATTACCAATCTATACTGGTACGGATAGTATAACAAACCGCGAAATCATTCGCCGCTCGACAGGCTATCATGTCGTGAGCGGCTCAGCAATAATTTTCACAAGAGATTCCGGGCATCATTCAAGCGGATGGTGGAAGAATCCGGAGTATGAACGGTGCTGGCATTTGAGTCTGTCATTTCTTGATCCGTTAACGCTGGAGCCACGAGACAAAGACATACAACTTACAGAACAATGGATCGAGGTGTTTTTTCATCACGACAAGCGGTATGTTTGGTCAGAACCACCGTATTCGGAACAAGGCAAGATCCTTGCGGTTTGGCACTACCGAATATTTTGTGACGAGGCGTGGCAGCCAATCATTCCAAAGGGAGAAGTATACTCCAAAGCATTAACGGAAGCTGGCTGGCTATCATACAGCGATCTCCGCTCCAAACATGCCGCCGAGCTTGCGCTACTTGAGGCTCAACCGGGTGAACAGTAATGAGCTCCACAAAAATGAAAATGAGTGAACCAACCCGATTGATTTTAATTTACAAAGCTGTGGAGTGAACCAACTGTATTGATTTCAACAAGGTTGATGAGTGAACCAAAGAGCTGGAGGATTATTCACACAATCAACGAGTGAGCCATCAGAAGTGATTTTCACAATCCACATAGGAGCGAAATTTTTTATGCTTGACATACTCGATCTAAAGAAAGATATAGACCTCGCCAAAACACTCACCGACTACGAGGCCCGGTTTTTGGTTGACCTGTACTATCAGGTGCAGGATTTCCGCATCCAGTCCGGCAATGCGTTGTCGGCCTCAACCAATTCTGAGGAACCAAACCTGTTTCTTCAGACCCTCGGAGTATGAAATCGAACGGAATGATCGTGGTGACAATGTTGAGACGGCAAAAATGGCTTTGGCGTCGGGCAGGTTCCAACGCGACATTCCACCGCCGAACTGGCCGATGCGGAATGATACAGACTGAGTGAGCCATAAATGTTGATTTTTCTACCTGAGTACAAGAGCGAACCAAATTAGGCGAATCGGTTTCATTAATGTGATACGAGTGAGCCACGAAAAAAGATTATTCAAAGAAAAAGAGCGAGCCATTACCTGCGATTTCTACTAAACGAAGGAGCGAGCCAACGAACTAGATTTTCACAAACAGAGTGAGCGAACCAAGACAAGCGACAATTCTTTTTCAAATAGTGTGAGTGAGCCGAAATCGACGAAATCTTTCAATAAGTTTGAGCGAGCCAAATGACAAGATTTTCACATGAACATTGAGCGCGAATTTATGAAGGGTGAAGCAGGGAACTATCGTGACAAAATCATTTCTGACAACATTGCATTTTGTCTCAGACATCGGCACAATCTAACGGATTGGGAGCGGGTTTTCGTCGAGTCTGTTGACGCGCGGTCGCAAGACCTTACCCAAAAACAATTCAATATATTGCAGCACATTGCAGCGAAATTGAGTCGGCATGTGATTGGTATTCGGAGCAAAGAGTCGGGCCAATAGCGGACGATGCCCAGTAGAACTGTTGAAACTTTTTACTTGACATTGAGGGGTTACCTCTGTACCATTCAGTGAGGAACTGAAATGCGACAACATAAACATAATGCCATTAGACCGGGAGCCTGCCAAGGTTCCTCAAACCTGTGTTGTCGCGGGTGGGTTCTCGGTCTGATGGCATTGCTGTTTTTTGTGGGGACCGATTAGCCAATCGTAGGCACACACACGGAGAGGTGTCACATTAAATGGTTCAAGCACATGTCCAACGCGAATCAGGACGACAAATTGGTCTCGATCAGAACCAAGTTCGGGATGTGGGGAGTCGGCGTTTATTGGACGCTTCTGGAAAAGGTTTCCGAGCAAATGAAGGGCACGATGCCGGTCCCGATTGCGATTCTTTCGCTGAACGAAACGTGTTCATTGTGCGGATGTAAGCGGAACAAACTCAAAACATTCCTGAAACATTTGAAGAACATTCGGGGAATGAAATATGAATGTTATGGGAGCGTGTTGAAGATCGAGGTAGCAAAACTCCTGCAAATAAAGGATAATTATCATATTGACTTGGAAGATACTCCCAAGAAACTTCCAAGCAAAGAAGTAGAGGGAGAAGGAGATACAGATACAGAAGAAGATAAAGAGAAAGAATGTAAGACTGTAAAGGAGAAATTCGGCGAATTTGAGAATGTATTTTTGACCAGATTCGAATACGGAAAACTCGTTGAACGACTTGGAACTTCGGATCGCGTGCAAGCGGCAATCGAAATTCTCTCAGCCTACAAAGCCAGCAACGGCAAAAAGTACAAATCTGACTACGCAACGTTCAGGACTTGGGTGATTTCGGAACTTGAAAAGAGGGAGAAACATGGAACAGATCGGCAACGCAGTCAATCTGGCACTCGTCCAGTCCCGCAGCGGGACGCCGTCGAGCGTAGCATTGCAGCAGCCCAACGCAGCATCGACGAGCGAAATCGGCCTGATAGTAACAAAACTTGAGTTTCAAAAGCAGATCAAACCCCTCGACGAGATACAACGGCGAGATTTGATCGAACTTCTTCATGATCTAAACGAGACATCGGAGAGGATTCAGCTCCGAGCGAACTCCGTTCTCCTCAAGCAGACTTACGGGACGATTGCTTTTGAATACTGGGTACAGGATTTGGTCTGCGTCTACGACGAGAGACAGCGAATCGAGCGCGGAAGAATCCACGAAGAGCTTTCGCGATGCCTGGATCGGTTACGGCGGTTGTCCAGGGACGAACAAAGGCGGATCGACGAGGAGGCCGCCGAACTTCTCGGCCTCGAGGATGCTCAGCGAGATTGGGAACTCAAGCTCGCAGCCATTCGTGAGCGGTCCCGACAACAGCACAAGCGCCGTTTCGCATTTGCGAGGAAGGCGCTGGCCGCTCTTGATGAGGCGTCGCGGCGGAAGGTGCTCGATGAGGCCGTGAAAAAAGACGTCATCGCGTCGTATGACCAGGCGATGGTGGATAACATCCATCTTTTCGCGGACAAGTTCTATTCCGTCCTTGAGGAAATGGGCAAATGTCAACAGCGGAAACAAACCGATGATCCTTAATCCAAGGTGATCTGAGTAACAGGATTGCACTCGATGGAAAGGGCGTAAACGTGGTGAAACGAGGAGAATGGTTCAATGGATGAACAAGAGATATGGAAAACCATGTGCCCGACATGTGGCGGCCACAAAATCGAAACAATGGGCGAGACTAATTCACTGCGCTATTGTAAACGATGCGACTTTTTATGGAACCCAGACATTCCAGAAGTCCTGCTGCTCGCCATCGCAATCAATCATGTGGAGAGAAAAAATACCCGCGATTTGCGACCATGAGAATCACCAATACCCAAACCCCGTAGCGGACAGAATTGATGAGGCTTAAAAATCTCACCGACATCGAAGAAGCGAAGGATGAACTTTAGAGAGAGAGGAGTAATGGCAAAACAGGAAAAGAAAATCCAGAGTAAAGAACTCGTCAAAGCATGGAGACAATTCACGAAAGCAATGTATGATGAGCTTGCCTTGCGGGAGGCTAACGGATGGGAAGGATGGGATGACAACGATGAATTTAGCGATAGGAACTTGATCGCGAGAGCAGAAAGGAATTTGCGAAAGTTTAGGCGCAATCCTAATGTGCCTGGGCATGGTATTGACGTAGCGAACCTTATGACGTTTGTTTGGTATCGTCATAAGTTATGATCCGACGCGCATTCCGTAGCAACGCTGGACAAATTGGAGAAGGCAAACCGTATAATGACATGGGTATGTTTGACGTGGCCTGGCGAATCTTGGCAGAGGCCGGATAGCATAAACTTACATCAATCCCGGAGGCAGCAATGAACATCAAATCTATCAAAAAACAATACCCAAACCCCGTCGCGGCACAGGAAGAGGCTACTGATACGGACTACTGTGTGGGCGGAGCCTATGTCCTGGCTCATGGTGGAGAGGACAGGTTCCCCTTCCCCCACGAGCTGACTAACATGTTGCAAAAGCAGAACCCAGCACTTCCGCACCTCATTGCAAGACGCCTTGCCGGTCACACCATTCGCTACAGTAATGCAGGCGAGTTTGCAAGGGCTTGGCGATACTTAGAGGAGGCCGACGGCTGGACACCAGCACCCAGGACCGAAGTTTGACGCAGCATGGAACTGAAACTCAAAGGCGCGATGTGACAATCGCACATTACGACAGCAGCGTTATCCGTCCCCAGTCGCGTCGACGGGAGGCAGTATGAAGAACAGTCCAGTCGAAATCGTAAGCGTGTTCCTGAAAAAGGTTCCGCTTCACGCCCTACCTAATCCAATGTTACGAGACGCGGCGAGTTACGCTGTGGCGCAAACCCGATTAGATGGAATCGAACGTATCGTCTACTACAGCGCTTTTCCTAAAGACGGAGTGAGTTTACATCGTTCGCAAAATCACCGAGCCAGCGCCTGAAGTAGCGAATAGGCGATTCAGCCGCCTTCGGATTTTGTGTTGACAAACCCAACCGCAAGCAGTATCTTGTCAATATGGCCGAAATCCACAGTCGGATACTCCGCACCGAGCCGATACGATGGCGCGAGGCGCAGTGGCTTCAAGGTTCGCTCAAAAGCATAAGCAGGGGTGCGTTCGAAAAGCTCAAGCATAGCCTTCTCGCCAACAGCTTTATCCAGCCGTTCAACGTTTACGAAGAAAACGGGGCGAGGTGGATTCTGGACGGCCACCACCGCAAGCTCGCGATGGAGGAGCTTGAAAAGGAGGGGCATCTTCTCCCTGACACTCTTCCTGCCAATTTCATTGACTGCAAATCACTCCAAGAGGCGAAAAAAACTTGTTCTTCTGTATGCAAGCGTGTATGCGAGCGTGCATGAAAACGACTTCTACAATTTCATTTATGAGAACAAGCTCCGTTTCGACGAGCTTAAAATGGAAATTGACATGCCGGAAATAAGGATGAACAGATTAGAGGCAATGTTCAATCCCCTCATTCAGGATGAAATACAGCGGTTGCCGGAGAACGCGAAAACAAAGTATGGGGACTTGTACGATCTCGGCAGGCACAGACTTTTGTGCGGTGATTCAACCGATTTTAGCATGATGGAACGACTGCTGCTTTCCATCCGGGGATATCCGGACATGATATTTACCGATCCCCCGTTCGACATGGATAACGACATAGTGTCGGCTGTATTCGACAACGCCTGGGAAATTGCCGAAGTCCAGTTTTGGTTATTATCAGACAAGCAGTGCATATCATTGTGCTCGTCTAAAAGCAGTTTTATCAGGCTATATGTCCATGATTTTGTGCAAGCAACGATGATAGCAAGCAATCAAGTCATGCAGAGACACAATTGCATCGCGCAATTCGGCAGCAGGGCATCGAGGAATTTGTTTGATGGTTTCAGCACAATTATTTCCGTGCCAACGCTTCGAACCACAAAAGAGCACCTTGTTTTCCCCTACGGCAAGCGCATAGAACTGCCGGCGATTTTTTTGCGGCACTTTTGCAATGGCGCATGTCTTGATGTTTTCGGTGGTTCCGGCAGCACACTACTTGCTGCGGAACAGTTAGGATTTTCTGCATATCTTATGGAACTTAATCCGGCCTACTGCGATCTGATTATCAATCGTTGGGAAACTCTTACAAATAATAGAGCCGTAAAATTGAATTAAATATGGGCCGATCGATCATTGCATGGACGGATTACACATTTAACCCGTGGATGGGATGTTCCAAAGTTTCTCCGGGCTGCAAAAATTGCTACGCCGAAAACCTCACAAAAACAAGGATGGGCATATCCGTGTGGGGCGAAAATCCGAGAAAAAGGACATCCATGCAATACTGGAAGCAGCCCATAATGTGGGATGAACTGGCATCCCATGGCGGGCCACGGAAAGTATTTTGCGCATCTCTTGCTGACGTGTTCGAATGCAGGGAGGAGTTGCTCGAATGGCAGACCGCCTTGTGGATTTTGATAGCAAAAACGAAACATCTTCAATGGCAACTTTTGACAAAGCGGCCTGAAAACATTGTGCAGCTATCTCCAAAAACAATTCCACAAAATGTATGGATTGGGGTCTCTGTTGAAAACAAGCATTATTTACATCGTATCGACACCTTGCGTGAAGTAGACGCGAAGATCCGGTTTGTAAGTTATGAACCAGCATTGGGCCCGATCGCGGATGAAATTGACCTTAAAGGAATTGACTGGTTAATCTATGGAGGTGAATCTGGTCCTCATTATCGGTCAGAAGACAAACAATGGGCAAGAGACATGCGGGCGAAGTGCCGTGAAAATGATGTCGCCTTTTTTCATAAGCAATCCGCTGGATTGAGAACCGAAACAGGGATCGACTTGGATGGCGAGATTATCAGAGAATTCCCCGTTTATGCAGACGTCGAAAAACAAGCAGAATTATTTCAAGAAGCAGAACCAGTTAGAATTTAGCATCCCTATTAAAACTTTGTAGGTATTCAGGCTTAGGCCGCGACATTGTATGGCAAATAGAAAGGAATGACAAATGGGGCATTATATTTCGACCATGATTGGCATACGTACAGGTGGTGTTTTTTCTGGCGATACCGATATGAATGATCTGAAGGCGCGTGTGGACAAACTGATAAAGAGAATGCGGGATGGAGATTTTGACCCACCCATTGAAGACGATGCCGGACATTGTATATCCAAGGAACTTACAGCAGGGAAAGGCTCCTATGTCGTGATCGCGGGCGTCTTCAATTATTGGGGATTTGACAGCTCCTCCGAGTTCGCGCGTAGATTGAGTGAGGAATTTGGGACAGAAGTGATGATCATGAATTGGGATGAAGACCGAGGTGAAGCCCAATGCCAAATATTCCTTGCGGGCAAGCCATTATTTGAAGTCAATGAACATCCGCTCGGAGCAATCCTGCGGAGGATTGTCTGACCCGCGTTTCTTACGGCGTTTCAATTTTGTGTTGACAAACCCCGTCATAGGTCATATCTTGTTGGCATGGCCGAAATCCACAGTCGAATACTCCGCACCGAGCTGATACGATGGCGCGAGGTGCAATGGCTTCAGGGTTCGCTCAAAAGCATAAGCAAGCCCGCGTTCGCAAGGCTCAAGCGCAGCCTTCTCGCCAACAGCTTCATCCAGCCGTTCAACATCTACCAAGAAAACGGGGCGACTTGGATTCTGGACGGCCACCACCGCAAGCTCGCGATGGAGGAGCTTGAAAAGGAGGGGCACACAATCCCGGATTCTCTCCCGGCGAACATCATCGACTGTACGGACCTAAGGGAGGCGAGGAAACTCGTGCTTCTCTACGCGAGCATATATGCGCAGGCTGACGAGGAAAGCCTTTATGAATTCATTCACGTGGGTGGACTCGATTTCGACGAATTAAAAATGCAAATTGATTTGCCTGAAATCAGTCTATCACAATTCGAGGCTGGCTGGATGACTAATGAAGCTGTTGAAGATGAGATACCTGAAGTACCCGACGAGCCAAGGACAAAAAAAGGCGATCTCTATGAGTTCGGAGAACATAAACTCCTTTGTGGTGATTCCACAAAAGCCGAGGAGGTATTACGGTTGATGAATGGCAAGCGCGCGGCATTATGTCTAACGGACCCACCATATTCAGTTAATTATGCAAGCAGAGAAGCTCATCCCAATACAACGCTTCAATCGTATGTAGACCCCAAAGATGCAACCGCACTTTTGCGGGGATTTATTAGCAACTTGCCATGTACCAGTTTAATTATGACATATGCAGATAAGCAATTACATGCCTATGTTCGAGCACTTGACGAGTTGCAGTTTGAAACAATTGATATTTTGGTTTGGAAAAAGCAACATTTTGTTTTGCAACCAGGTGCTCGTTACCAAAAACAACACGAATTTATTTTTCTTGCCCGAAAAATCGGCTCGTCATTTTTCTCTAAAACACCCCCGAATCAGTCGAGCGTATTTGAGATTGATAGAAAACTTGTTAATGCAATTCACCCTACGGAAAAACCGGCTGCTCTTTGGGATGCACTGTTACGGTTTCATAGTTCCGAGGGCGATTTGATATACGATCCCTTTTTAGGCAGTGGAACAACCCTTATTCGAGCTGAAGTTTTACAGAGACGATGTTATGGTATAGAAATATCTCCTGCCTTTTGCGATGTGATTGTTCAACGATGGGTTACGTTGACAGGTAAAAAAGAGGTGAAGTTAAACGGGGAAAGAATTCAATGGTTGTGAAGAGAGGAGACTGCGACTCTTCGGGTTTGCTTACCACCACAACTCGCTCCTTGCGGGGGTTGCCAGTATTGGCACGGGTGTAAGAGGATCTTGAAGAGAGGATTCTGATAGGCGTAAAGTAAACCACCGTCAGCTAAAAGCAGACGGTCTCCTGCCGAGATTTCTATGATTATTGTTCGTCTTATGATTGCCCTATTGTTTTTGTTGTTGCTCACAGGAACGCGAGACGACTGTTTTATCGCGCCACATGAGCGAGATGAAAGGCGGTAACTTTATGCCCAACAAGGACCGTACGCTAGACTTGTCAGAAGAGGATCCACGCAGGCTCGACTGGGATAGGAACCACGCTTTGATAATGGACGCCTATTTCCGGCTCTTCGTCGAGATGAAGCGCCCGCCTACGCAGTCGGAAATCGCCCAAGCCTGTAACCTGAGCAGAAAGACGATCACCAGTCACGCCTCGAAGATCACGCTCGACGAGGTGATGCCGGGGGTGAAGCTGCACACACAGCGTGTTCTCTACGGCCTGACGAAACGCGCGGAGCAGGGCTACAGACCGGAAGTCGAGCTCTGGCTCCAGCTCGTCCACGGATGGGTGCCGAAGAGCAAGCACGAACTCACCGGCAAGGACGGGCAACCACTTTTCCAGAATTCGACCGATCCGCACAAGGAGATCGCCGACGCGCTTGCGGCTGACGGGATCGACTTGAGGAAGGCCATGAAACTCGCGGACATCCTCGCCAAGGAGGGGATTGATCCGGCCAAGGATTGATAAGAGGCATCTCCAAATCTCACTTGGTTTTGCTGACACGTTGAAATGAGCACCGCGCTTCAATCGAAGAACTATCTCGCCGCGAAGGAACTTCTGAGCGACCAAGTCGCCCAGCGGACCGCCCTTGTCATCAGGCAGCGCCATTACCGCGACAATCCCCTCGACTGGATCGTCGACCGCCTCGGCGTGAGGCGGGAGACGATCGATTGGACCCTCAACAAAGCCTACAAAAAGCACGTGTGGCGCGGGACGCCGAACCCGCTCATGAGGATACTGTCGAACATGGCGCGCTCGCGCTGGACGGCGGTGGAGGCCGCCGTGGGCGTGTCGAAGACGTACCTTTGCGCGTGCATACTGCTCTGGTTCCTCGAGTGCTGGCCCAAATCTCGCATCGTCACGGGGGCGCCAAAAGCCGACCAGTTGAAGCTCCACCTGTGGTCGGAGCTGAGCAATTTGTGGCCGCGGTTCGGGCGCGGCGAGCTTCAGTCGCTGGAACTGAAGATGGAGCCGCCCTCGGACTACTGGTCGGCGGTCGGATTCGTTGCGGGCGTGAAGCGCGAGGAGCTCGGCATGGCGGCAATCAAGGCGCAGGGGTTCCACAGGCCCGACCAGCTTATCATCCTTGAGGAGACGGCGGGCATCGCGAACGAGGTCATGGCGCCGCTCATCAACACCTCGACGGCGCCGCACAACATCGTTCTCGCCGTCGGGAACCCTAACAACCAGAATGATACGCTCCACCGCTTCTCGAGGCTCTCCCGCGTGAACACGGTGAGGATCGATGCTCGCGACTACCCGAACGTCGTCATGCGCGATCCCGGCTTCATTCCGGGGGCGCAGACAATCCTCGGCCTGGACACGCTTCTTGACGAGTACAAGTCCGAAACGAACCCGATGTTCCTGAGCCGGGCGTACGGTATCAGCCCAGCCCAGGCCGTCGACTCACTCATCAAATACGAGTGGTGCGTCGCAGCTGCTCGCCGCTCCCTGCTCCAATCGAAGCCCGGTCCGAGGGCGCTCGGGGTGGATGTGGCGCGGAGCGAGGCCGGCGATCCGGCCGTGATCGCACGCGGGGACGGATCAGCCCTGCTCGACCTGGAATCGATGCAGTGCCCGAACGTCGTCGCGTTCGCGGGGAAGGTGCACGGGATAATGGTGCAGCACGAGATCGACGCATGGCACGTCGGCATAGACGCGGTCGGCGTCGGCGGGGGCACATGCGACGAGCTCAGGAGGCTCGAAACCCCCGTGGTGGAGCTCCAGAGCGGCGGCACGGCGATGGAGACTAGCGCGACCGCCGAAAGATTCGACAACCTCAGGAGCCAGATGTGGTGGCAAATGATGAAGGATCTGAGGGACGGCGAGCAGTCCGGCATCGTGCTGCCTTGGGACGAGGAGCTTTTTTCCGACCTGTGCTCGGTGCGTTTTGGCGAGGACAAGAAGGTCATCAAGATCGATCCGAAGACAAAGGTGAAAAAACTCCTCGGCCGGTCGACGAACAAGGGCGACGCCGCGGTGTACTGGAACTGGGTGCGGGCGCCGAGATACACGGTGGCGGGGGCCGTCGGCCTGGACGACGCGCCAGTGGAGGCTGGCATTGACGACGAAAGATACGAGAAGGACGCGTACAAATCGGAAAGGCGGCGCTTATGGTAGAAAACATTCTTATCTTTCTTGCGGGCCTTGGTGTCGGCATAGTGTTTGGATCGTTCCTTACGTATAAATGTTTTGAACGGCGCGACCGCAGGCACCGGGAATGGATCGCATCGCAATACGAATGCTACGTCCCCGACAAAGAATAAATATATTTGATCTTGATGAAATCGATATATGCCGGGAAAGACCTAATATGTACCCGATAATGTGCGGGGATGCTCAAACAAAACTTCTTGAAATCCCCGACAATTCCATTCAGTGCTGTATTACATCTCCGCCGTACTGGGGCCTTCGAGATTATGGGATCAAACCGACTGTCTGGGGTGGAAACGTTGCATGTGAGCATGAGTGGGCTGAGGCCGCGCCAAGAAGACAAAAATCAGCCGATGTTAAGGACGCAACGTCCAAACAGACCACAAACGTTGGAGCAAACATTAGTCTCTTAGACACAGGCTTCTGTTCCTGCTGTGAAGCGTGGCGTGGGTCGCTCGGCTTGGAGCCAACACCAGAACTGTATGTTCAACACCTCGTTGAAATCTTCCGAGAAGTAAAGAGGGTGCTCAAGAAAGATGGAACTCTTTGGCTTGTATTGGGAGATTCGTATGTTGGTAGCGGTAGTCCGGGTGGTGATTTTCGCGACGGCAAGCGGGGTGACAGTTATTTGCGTCCGTATAATCGTAAAGGCGAGAATCTCAAACCTAAAGACCTCGTTGGCATTCCGTGGATGGTAGCATTTGCTCTGAGGGTAGACGGCTGGCATCTTCGCTCAGATATAATCTGGAACAAGCCGAATTCAATGCCTGAGAGTGTGAAGGATAGGCCAACGCGGGCACATGAGTATATTTTCCTCTTGACGAAGAGTGCCCGCTACTACTACGATGGCAACGCAATCAAAGAACTAGCGAAGGAATCGAGTATCCAGCGCATAAAGGAATCAAGATTCAATAAGCAACGAGCAAGATTTGGAGGGAATAAGGCACGGGGGTATGGTACACGGCTACACAGTGGGAACGAAGATGAGGGGCGGTACATTGAGAGCGGGGTGAACAAGCGCGACGTTTGGACAATAACGACTAAACCGTTTCGCGGCCCTCACTACGCCGCGTTCCCGCCAGAAATACCAGAAATCTGCATCAAGGCAGCAACAAAAAAAGGTGACACCGTACTCGACCCATTTGCTGGAAGCGGGACCACGCTTGAAATTGCGGAACGTCTTGGCCGCCACAGTATTGGAATTGAGTTAAATCAAAAATATGTAGAAGAACTGATTGTGCCACGCATGGCATCAATCCAGCCATTATTTTCCCAAAATGTCATATAGCAGATGAAAGCGCGCACTGTGCAAAGCAAGAGGCGAATCGTCGCGGCGTCGACATTCGCAGATGACGACGACCCAAAGGCCCATGAATACAGGAAGCTGAGCCAAAGCCGGCGCGACCTCTCGCCGCTCGCATTCCAAAAGGCGCAAAAACTAAGCTATTTCCTCTGGCAACGGAACCCGCTTGCCACGCGGATCATCGAGATCGTCGTGGACTTCTGCACGGGCGACGAAGTCCGGCTTGTTGCCAGCATCAAACGCAAAGACGAAAGCGGGAAGGCGATCGACATGAAGAACCCCGCCGCGCAAGAATTGTGGGATGACTTTGTCAATGATCCGGTGAATCGGTTCTATGAGGACTTGGACAAGTTCGCCCGCGACCTGTTCCTTGACGGCGAGCTCGTCTTTTCGACGACTGTGAACAGGAAGAAAAACGGGGACGGCACGTTTTCCGGCGACAGCACCGTCCGCATCGGCATGATCGATCCCCTAAACATAGTGACGGTCCAGCCGAATCCCCGGGACGTGCGCATGATAGAGACCATCAATGTGGCGAGCAAGGACGCCGCAAGTGGCATCGCGCTGAAGGTTATCAATCGGGATCTCGATCCGGATAGCGAGACCTTCGGACGTATGATCGGCGACGTGTTTTTCTGGCGCGTCAACGCCCTCACAACGCAGACGCGCGGCACAGGGAATCTTGTGAACGTCATCGATTGGTTGGACCTGTTCGATCAGTTCCTCTTCGACGCGCTCGAAGGGTTTCGCATCAGGAACGCCTTTTTCTACACCGTCGTGATGAAGGGTCTCACACAGAAACAAATCGACGCGCTCCAACCGAAGATGAAACCGCCACGGATCGGCGGCGTCAGAATGACGAATGAGATGACCACCTGGGATGTGGTGTCCCCCGATCTGAAAACGATGGATATCGAGCAGGCCTTGAAGACATTCCAGACATTCCTCGTTGGAGTGAAGGGGTTCCCGGAGATGTGGTTCGGTTCAGGGGGCGAAACGAATCTGGCGACAGGAAAGGTGATGTCGATACCGACGATGCGCATGCTCCGGAAAGCGCAAGTCACAATACGGCAAATCATCAAGGAGGTATTTCGCTTTGTTATTGATCAGGCCATCATCGGCAAGACGCTGAAACTCCGGGACGGGGAATTCGTCGAATGCGAGATCAGCATGTTCGATTTCCAGCGCGACGACGCGGCGGTCGTGGCAAACGCATTCATGTCTACCGTTCAGGCGCTGATCGGATCGGTCGAAAAGGGATGGGTCTCTGACCAGACCGCGAAGCGCGTCGTCGACGGTCTTGTCGGGCGCTTGGGCATCGAGGTTCCGCAGGACGAGTCGCTGGACTCGTTGAAGCGCAAAAAGGAAATCGAGGAGGAACTTGAGCCGTATGCCGAATCGGTATGATTCATAAAAGTGATTATTGACAATGCCTGCGCTTGCCGAGCGCGCCGAAAAGCTCGCGAATGCCTTTGAGGATTGGCAGGACTCCTCGGTCAAGGGGTTTCTCGCCGACTTCGACGAGCTCAGACGGCAGGTCGTCCTTGATGTTGCCGAGCACGGGCAGATAGACGCATCTTCGATCTCACAAATCCGCGAGCGTGTGCTCTCCAGAATCGACCAGTTCCTGCCGCGGATCCAGCAGCACCTGTCCGAAAACCAGCGGCGCGCATTCACACGCGGCATAAAGACCGTCGACGACGCCCTCGCGTCATCGGACATACGGGTCGCCGTTCCCTTCATCTCCGAGACCCTGCTCGACCAGGTCAAGACCTACGGGGCCGACCTCGTAACGGGACTGACGGACTACGCGCGGAAACGCATCAAGGACGAAATGACGTTGTCGATGCTCGCGCAGAAACCCGTGAACGACACGATCAAGGCGATCGGCAAGAGCCTGACCTCGCCGTCCGTGTTCGGGACCGTCGCCAACAGGGCGCGGACGATATTCGTGACCGAGACGAGCCGGATCTCGAACTACGCCGCGTTCGAGCGCATGAAGCAAGTCAAGGAGCAAGTCCCCGAGCTTGTGAAGGAATGGCTACACTCACACGCAGGCATTCCGAGGCCAGGTCATCTCGCGCTCGACGGCGTGCAGGTGGAGACCGATGTGGACTTCGAGCTCAGGGCTGGGGACGGGAAGACATACAGGGTGTTCGGGCCGCACGACCCCGTGCTGCCGGTCGCGGACGTCGTGAATTGTCGGTGCAAGACAATCCCGGCGGTGAGAAGGGAAAGGAAGGGCAAAGAAGAAGAAACCACGAAATACTACACGCACGCACGCCAAGCGGTTGAAAAAAAGCTGGACTCGGTCACAGAGAAGGACTTCCGGGAACACGACGCGGTGAGGCAAGGCAACGTCAATCTCACGGACCGGATCACGCTGACGGACGGCTCGACGATATACGCGAAAACCGTCGCCGAAAAGCCGAGCGAGCATATTCGCGACTACGTGACGTTCGGCGACCAGAACGACCGCGAAGTGGCGAGCTACGAAATATGGAAGAAGCTGAAAACGGCGCAGGAGCATCTCATCCATCCGGCCACCGTGCAGAGATTAGGGGTGCTGTATTCGGAGGGGATCAACGGCGGTTTCAAGCACGCCAACGATATCGATTTGGACGCGATGTCCAGAAATCGCGTGACGACAAAACGCATGTCGGTCGGCTATGCGTGGGACTACCTCCTCTCAAACTCGGACAGGCACGGGCGAAACCTGCTCCTGAACGAAAGGACCGGCGAGGCCGCGCTGATCGACAACGGCCTGATATTTTCCGAGGAGGAACTGTTCCGCTCCGTATTCGGGAAGTTTATTGAGGACGACGACAATACCTCGATTGACAGTGCAATCGAGGCGTTGTTGGACGATTTCGAGGCGAATCAGTCTGAGGTCGAGCGGATCATCAACAGACGGATACCGCCCAAGTTCCGCAAACCGATAATCGCGGAATTCCGGCAAAGACTCGTGAAAATGAGGAACGCCCTGAATGCCCGCAACATACGGACGCCGTACGGACTTGTTCGACGATTCCCGAAAGGACAAGATTGGTGATTGCGGAAAAGCCGAAGGAGACAAGACATGATTGCAAAAAATCGAAATGTTAATATCATGGAGGAAAGAAAAGCGAATGCATAAAGGAAAGAAAACTTTTACCAATCTCTTCTCCCATTCCCCTTGTCCGGTGATTTCCGAAATGGGAGGACTCGTGACCACGGCAAAGTCGAAGGGGAGCAAGGCTCCAATTCCCGCGCATGACGAGTCTTGCCGGTTTTGGCCGATCGGTTCCCCGGTCAGAATTGTGCAACTCGAACGTGTAGGCAGAATAGTTTCGGTCAACACAAAGGGGATCCAATATGAGGTCAGGTATTTTGACAATGCGAAAGCAAGGACGGTGTATTTCTTCCCGGACGAATTGATGTGGCTCCCGTTCAAGGCATACGACCTCATAACGGGACTGACGTGGACTGATGACCAATTGAAACGCATCAAGGACGAAATGACGGACGCAGGCGCCAACAACACATGATAGTCCAAATCGTCCGGATGAACTTCGAGACCAAAAAGTACGAGGAGTTCGGGATACTCAGCGTCTCTGAGAATGGGAAAGTCGTCGCGCACGGATTCGCAGGCGACAAGTCCGGCTTCCTGAAGGAAATCGGACGCGGCCTGAAGCTGTGGCCGTCCGGGCGCACCGTGAAACCAAGAGACGGCGATGATTTCCTCAAGGCGGTGCTTCAGGAGTACCGGGGCACGTATTTCCTCGCCGTGGAAATGGAAAAAACAAAGTACCGTTAGTCCCCAATCATTTCAGGAGGACAAGATATGAAAAAGGAAAACGCAATGATCAAGGACGACAGCGTCAGGGATTCCCGCACCCTCTTCTCGGGTTTTCGCAAGTTGCTTCAGTCACTGATGCGGGATCGGTCTCTTTTTGTTGAGGCAGAGATTTTGCGCAAACCGCGAAGCCGAGCGACACCAAGTCGAAAACAACGATTGAGAACCGCACCCAAGAAATAAACCATTGGGGTAAAATGGAATGGAATTGGATTTGGCGAATCGCATAGGCGCCGATTGTGACCTCTTTACTTCGCCTCAGCACACAAGATCGCGCATTCTCGATGTGCTGAGGCGTGAGGCCAAAATAGAGGCCCCTTGGTACGACGCCGGCGCGGGAGACGGTTATCACAGACAGAAACTCACCGAATTTTCTGCTGTACAGCCAAAGGTAACTGAGGAAGATTTAGATACGGGAGTATTCCCAGTGGCACCGACAGGTGGCTTTGAAACGATCACGGCGATCGAGCTAATTGAGCACCTGTATAATCCACTTCAGTTTTTGCTCACAATGAAATCGCTACTCGCCGATACGGGTAATTTTTACCTGACAACTCCCAACGATTACTCCCTTATCTACAAATGTGAGCACCTGCTTTCACGAAAGTATCGGCCGCACTTCCACCAGTTCTCGGAAAGAGACATTCGTGACATTTTTGCGCGGGCGCAGTTTCCTATTATCACGCTCAAGAAGTTTTTCCGCTCACGAACAGGGACGATAGCAAGAATCAGTCGGAATGGATTTTTTATTCATGCAAGGAGACCATTGCAACGCCCTTAAACCAATCAAATTCAACAACTCCCGGCCAGTCTTGCCTCCCACCCAAAAAAACGGTACTGTCCTGAATCGCTTGCTTTTGTCCTAATTTGGTTCCTATCTTCACGTCCAGAATGACAAAACCACCACGTGCCGATTTTGGAATCGAAATTGATTTTGAGAGGGGATCTGAAAGTCCTTCAAGGGTTTTTCGCAGTATGTCGGAGTTGATTGAAACCTTTGAAGAAATAGATCACGCTCTTGCTCGATCAATTGATGTAAAAATCGAACCTGTTGTAATCATTGAGGATATAGAATCTGGTTCCATCAGAGCTTGGCTTAGTTACGTCCTCAGAACTGTAGATGATGAAGCACTGAAGAAAATAGACTGGAAACCTGCCGTCGGGAAATACCTTGTCAAAGCAAAATACTTCATTCTAAATTACATCGAATCACGAACAGAAATAGGAACAAAGGAAGAGATACAATATCTGGAGAGTCAGTTGTTAGAAGCTGCCAAAGAAACCGACATTACACATTTCCCATCCTATACCGCGGTTGACCGCTCAGAGCTTCTGAATGACCTGGGTAAGCTAAATCATGCCTTGTCATACCTCACAGAAAAAGACAGGGCAATCTATGTGACGATAGAGAACGAAGTTCGAATGAATGCACAATTCAACATTGTGCCGGAAAAACTCGAGGAACTTCTGACTCAGGAAACGATTGAATCCAAATCAGAAATGATTCTAAAGGTAAAAAAACCTGATTACTTAGGTGAGTCTCAATGGGAGTTTCGACATGGCACACATCCAATGATGGTGAAGATTGGCCATGTCGAATGGTTGAAGGATTTTCACAACCGTAAATATGATATTCGTCCTGGTGATTCATTACGCTCCACAGTCTTGACGCGAGTGCATTATGGGTATGACAAAGAAGTGGTGGCGACACATTATGAAATCACCGAAGTCAAAGAGATCATTCGATTCAATCCGCCAACTCAATTACCTTTATTGCCACAGTCTACTTAAGCCGCTTGTTTCGCTTCCTTCCAGTTCAACAAATCATTCCACATCAAGATGCGTCTCACAAGCCCATGCTCCATCGCTGGGGTCACTCTCAGCGTTTCATGGACTCTCGCAAAGTTATAGTGCCAGAAGTACAAACACAAGGCCGCGTAGAGGTTCTCCCATTTCTTTGAATAGGCGTTGGTGAGGCGAGTCAGTCGTCTCATTCCCATTCGCATAGAGAGGTTTTGCCGTTCAATGTGAGAGGTTGAAATATCTTCCTGTTTTGGATTGCCACAAATAACGGTCTTGGTGGCACGTATTATCCGGCCCGGAGTGTACCTTCGGGATGCTTCCCGTTCAGGCGGTGAAACATAGTCTTTCTGTACTTGCCCGTAGTCGATCTCAGTCCCAAAAACACGATCAACCGCGTTCACGTAAGGCGGAAAAGCATCAGTTGAAAGCTGGAACCGGTTAATGATTCGGGTTGAGAGTTCATACATGAACGCATTGGCCGCGCTTCCGGTTCTCTTTCCAAGCCTGAAAGCGGGAATCAGTTTCGTCTCTGAATCCATCGCCACAAAAACGTACTGATCTCCCACGTATTTGTCATTGTCGTCACGTGTGACGTTTTTTTGATGCTTGCCCACGTAGCTCCAAATCTCGTCCACGTGGAGTTTGTTCACTTGGAGATTGGCCATTGTTTCGTGCATGAATCTTCTGGCCTGATCTCCAACTGAGACCATGAGCCTCATGATGGTATCGCGGTGAACGCCGGACATGCGTTCAACTGATCTGATCGAGGAGCCTTCAGAGAGGAGGGAGAGAATCAGGGTTTTCCTGTCGCTTGATAGGGTGTTCATTGCGGAATCTTTCATTTTCATCTTGACTAATTCCCGCAATGAACGTATCTTTCTGTTAGGGTCTATGCTCGTTCATGCGGGCATGGATTACAGGGCTTGCGGAGTGTTAACGCACTTCGTAGGCCCGCTAAAAAGCGGGCGGGTTAGGGTATTTTAAGCACGTTACTCATACACCTGTCCCTTTCATATAAGTGATTGAAATGGGCAATCCGTGAATTAGCGAGTGGGTTGCCCATCATTTTTTTGTGCGCGTTGCGCTTTCAATCTCTGTCTTTTGAGTCGCCTGAAGAAAGAGATTAAGTAGATTCTGTACAAATGCCATATCCTCTGGTGTATAACCCGCTTCTACGCTGAATGAAAACTTTTTGCCACTTGGCAAAAATACTGTAGAAGTTTTCATTTCAGGCTCAGATTTGGGCCTTTCCTGTACAGTTTCCTGCGGTACTTCTTCCTGTGCTCGTCCAGTAGCACCAGAGATTGCTTTAAAAGAATCTACCACGAAGTCATACCAAGGTTTGATAGTATCTCGCTCAATGCCAATGGACTTGAGTAGCACCGATTTGAGAACTTCCGCCTCTACTGGCAGTTTGGCATTTGGATATCTTGGAAGCAAATCTGACAGTACATCAACTCGTCGGAACGCCTTAAGCCTCGCCTCGGCATCTTCTCCTGCAACCGGATTGACGATTTGAATGGCAAGGTCAGTGAGTCGCACTGTGTCATCAGACACCTTATCCAATAGCCCAAAGCCTTGCAGAGCTGCGATTCTACGGACGAAATAGCTGCTGGTCTTGGTCGTTTCGAGGTATTCAACCAAATGGTCAGTGTTAAATGTTTCATTTGAGTGAACCTCATAGATTGCTTTAGCGGCTCTGATTGCTTGGTTAAGGGGCCATGCGGGTGGGTATTTAGTCGGCATATTGATCTCCTTATCAAAGTGTGTTTGCACATTCAAGATAATACACAAAACCAAAAAAGTCAAGGAAAAAATACAAATTTTGTATGACACATACACGGCTACACGGCCTCTCCAATTTTTGTAGCTATTTTGCTATTGATATCACAAAATCAATCTGTTATGTTAGCTCGTTGACATATAGCGCCGATCAAAGGCGTGTTTTTGCCGTAAGGGGCGATAGCCTAAAAGGTTATTGCCCCTTTTCGTTTTTGTTTCACTCTGGACAAGAATCAATTTGAAAACGAAAACTTGATTGGTATGAGCCATTTCCCTATATAAAGTTGTAGAAAAAGAGGTCTAATCGAGTTTTCTTTCTAAGAGTGCTACTATTGGGCACAAGAATGTTCTTGGCCACAAGAATCCTCACAGTTGCCACTTTCCTGAAAGGATTGAACCGATGACTTGGGCACAAAGTATGCTCCGAACATTAGCAACATCAAAACCAGTCAAAGAGACTCGTGAGGAGCGATCCATTACGATAAATGCAACAGTGTCACCAAAGGAGCCAATGGATCAGGGGAAAAGAAAGTATCTTTTAGGATTGCCCTTTTATGTGGCGGGAGTATTTATTCTGTTAGGTCTTGCAGCGAAAGTGGGTATCGTTCCTCAGGAAATAGCAAGGGCAATATACGATCATTCAAGGGCCCTATTCTAAACGAAAAAAATAGGTTCTTGAGTAATGACGCAGAGAGAAAAGTTCTGGTATGGAGGTTTTGGTGCCATACTGCCAGAGGTTCTTCGTTTCTATAGGCTCGTGCAGCCGGACTTTGGCCACAGTTTCCCGAGCATAGCCCCAGCCTTCTATTTCTTTTCAGCTGTCTTTATACTTTGTGCGGCTTTCTTCACCACTGTTTGGACACCCACCAGCAGATTCGAGGCTGTTTGGATTGGAGCGTCAGCACCTTTGTCAATATCAGCACTGATAAGTACTTCGCCAATTGCTCCCACGGGGTGAATTTGGCGATATGGATAATACACAAAAAGCCGGAGCTAATCACTCTGGCTTTTCCATTTCATCTTAGGACAAACCCTCCCAAATTAGGACAGTACCAAAAAAACACTTGACAAACCCCCGTTGACTCGCTATATTTGCGTTTAGAGTATTTCCCGTCGCTTATCTCTGAAAGGGAAAGCGCATCGAGGCGAATTGGACTCAAAGGAGTCCGGTTCGCCTTTTGTCGTTTTTGGCATAACAGGAGACACGCTCATGGCCAAACGAAACCGCGAAGTCGAGGGCGAGGAATCCACAGGTGGCGCGGAAGAATCCGCCCCGATTGAAGAAGACGACGACAGCATCCCAAGACCAATCGCTCGCGTCTCCCCCGGCGACAGTGGAGCCTCACAAGCCCTGACCGAGAAACTTGCCGCACTGCTTTCGGCGCAATATCCGGACGAATTGGAGTGGGAGATCCTGAAAGTCGGCGGCAACAACACGGTGGTTGTCCACGGCTCAAAACTTGGCGCGCGAAAGGTGCACTCGGAATAAATGCCCTGGCTTGTCAGAAAAAACAACGACGGTAAGTTCTGCGTCTACAAGAAAGACCCCGACGGCTCCCCGATAGGCCCCGCGCTTGGCTGCCATGGCAATGAGGCAGAGGCGAACGGACAGATCAAGGCGCTCTACGCGAACGTGAAGGAATCCGAAATCTGGGTTACACAGGAACAAATGCGGGCGTTGTGCCCGTCGTGCGCCGGCCACATGCAGAAGTCGAACTTGTTAAGAGTCAATCTTGCACAGGTTCAGGGCGCAGGGTTCTCCGAGGCCTTGTGTGACGCTTTCGGCGACTTCGAGGGGTTCAGAACGAGATGCATGGATTCGGCGCTCGGCCAGGCCGCGGATGACGCGGGCGCGATCTGTAATGCGCTAAAGGAATTTTGCTTCGGCAGCGTCTCAAGAAGTCAGGCGTCGCTCCGGTCCATAGCCGCGATCGGGGAATCCTCCGAAGAGGGCGACAAATGGGACGTCGTCGTCCTCAAACTCGGCAAGTCGTTGCGGGAACCGTACTTCGTTTTTTCGCGCGAGGGGATCGAGAGTTCGCTCGCCGTCTTCGACGGTGCGAAAGTCTACGCGCTTTCGAACTCCGACGACTTCGGCCACAGCAGGGACTCCGCGAAGAAATCGACGAAGGACATCGTCGGCTCCCTCTCGGATCCCCGTCTTGTCGGCGACGAACTCCACGCGACTCTCCACATCCTCCCCTCGGCGACTTGGCTGAAGGACAATCTCCTCTACGCGAGCAAAAACAACCTGCCGTTCCCATACGAGCTCTCGATTGACGCCAGAGTCGATGTCGTCGAAGGCAAACATGAAAATGAAAAACTCCCAATCGTGACGAAAATAACCTATTCCGCCGTCGACGTCGTCGAACGCGGCGCGGCCGGCGGACGATTCATGAAAATGGTCGCATCAATATCCTATTCAGGAGGAAAGGACATGAAAAACAAACTGCTGTTTCTGTTCTCGCTGCTCTATCCGACCTTTCTCGAAGAGAAGAAGGTCGACATGGCGGCAGTAAACGAGAACGAGCTTTACACACACCTCTTGGCGGCGGACAAACCGCAGCCGAGACTCAACCTGCCTCAAGGCATGGACGAGAATGCGGTGGACGCGGCGATAACGCGGGTCCGGGAAGCAATGCTCAGAGACGACGGCTCGTTCTTCAAGGCGTACCTCGAGAAGGTGGACAAGCTGCTGAGCGCGTCCCCGCCCCAGCACAAAAAAGAGCCCGACTCCGCGCCTGCACTCGAAGCGGTCAAGGAATCGTTCGAGAAGCAGCTCGCGAAGGTCAAGGAAGACGCGGACACGAGGATCCTCGAAATGGAGAGGCGGGCATGCTCGGCGATACTGACCGAAAGGCTCAGGGACAGCAAACTCCCCGTGCCACTCCAGGACGAACTCAAAGCGCGGTTTTCCAACAGAATTTTCAGGGAACCGGAGCTTATGGAGGCGATCGACAGCACTCGCAAGACCTACGGACGCCTGATCCAGTCGATGCCCAACAGCCGGGGGATGGACATAAACATCGGCCTGGAGCAGGACGACAAGATACGGCTCGGCTTGGACGGCTTCTTCTTGTCGAAATCGCTGCGACCATTGACTCCCGAGGAGCAGAAGGAAATGCTCAAGGGCGTGCCCCCGTACCGTTCGTTCAAGCAGGCATACATCGACTTCACGGGCGACGCGGACGTGACGGGGATGAAAAAGTATTCGACGCGGCTCACCGAGTCGCTGCAGACGACCGACTGGGCGGAGGTCACGGCCTCCGCGCTGAACAAGCGACTGGTGAGGGACTACCTCGCGATGAATCTCGACGATTGGCGGCAGTTTTCGGATATCGTCGCGATCAACGATTTCAAGCCCCAGCGCCGGATCCGATACGGCGGCTACGGCACAGTGCCGACGGTCGCGCAAGGCGCCACGTATTTGCCACTGACCAGTCCTGGAGACGAGGAGGCAACGTACACTCCGGCGAAAAAGGGCGGGACCGAGGACCTGACCTTGGAGACAATCAAGAACGACGACGTCGGAGCAGCCCAACAAATACCGACGCGGATGGCGAGGGGCGTTTCTTGGGAACTGCACAAGTTCGTATTCGACCTCATAAATCCGGCCGTCAACGCCGCGATCTACGACAGCCTCGCGTTGTACCATGCGACGCACGCCAACACAGGAACGACGGCGCTTCTCGGCGATGCGGTGGCGTTTAATGCTGCGCGGCTCCGGATGAAGAAGCAGCAGCAGTTGAGCACCACGCTCCCGATCGGTCTCAGGACCGGATTCCTCGTGGGGCCGTCCGATCTTGAAAGCGTGATGTACAGCCTGACAATGCCTGCGGCGGGGAACGCGAACATGGTCTCGACCTTCGCGCAATCGCTCGGCGTGAAACCCGTGCCCGTCGCCTATTGGACCGACACAACCGACTGGGTGATCGTGTCCAAGCGCGAGGACGGCGTGGGCTTGGAAGTCGGGTTCATGGACGGACGGGAGACTCCGGAAGCGTTCGTCTCGGATATGTCAAATGTCGGGAGCTGGTTCACCAATGACAAGATCACATTCAAGATCCGCTTCATTTGGGGCGCGGCGATAACCGATTTCCGGTTCTTCGACGGCTCGATTGTACCGTAAAAAACCGATTAAGTAAAGGAGAAATAACATGGGACGAGAAGGAGCGGTCTTCGGGCCGCAGAGATTCCAGCATTTCAGGTCGCGCGTGACGCAGGCCGGCGCGGCCGCACCGGCGCTTGGCACGGTCGGACTGAACACGCTGAACGACGGGACGCCCACGCTCGCAAGAACCAGTGCTGGGATATATACGGTCACACTCACCGGCGCCTTCGTGGCGAACAAGACGTTCGCCGATTGCAGGGGCTCTGGCGCAGCGGCGCGCATCTTCCACGTCGTCTATACGAGTGCGAATGTCATCACGATCAACGTGTTCGATGCGGCGACGCCGTCGGCGGCCGATTCGGGCGATTTTGATCTTTCGATCGACATCGTGAACCCGTGAACTAAAAAGGGCTGACGAGGCCTTAGCAAGGCCGAAACGGCGGGGAGTCGCGGATTGACTCCCTGTCGTACCCTTTTTTTGAATATTACAAATGGCCTCGAAGTACCTTTCGACTGGCACGGCGGCATACGCGTTTTCGAGCCGGACGATCTCCGGCGCGACAATGGCGCCCGTCTTCGAATCGGCGGACGCGGGACGCGGCCTGTCGTTCCGCATCGGCGCAAGCATATTCCACAGCCGTGTCCAGAGCTTCGTCTCGGCGACCTCGGTCGTGCTCTCGGTTTCCGGGGTGCTTCCGACGGCGAACGGCACGATAGACGACATCATCCTGCTCGACCTCGGCGAAAGGCATGCCTACCAGTCGTATCTCGACAAGATAGCGGCGAAGATAAAGGACGACGCCACGAAGGTCGTCCTCGCCGAGCGGAAGCTCCTCCTGGCGGCGGCGGTGAACCAGTACGGGCGGGACAAGCCGCACGTGGCCGCAAAGGAAGTGACGGGAAACGGCACGGACTCGTACAATCTCATCACGGTATTCGGCAACCTGTGGGTGCACGGCTGGAGCGCGATAGAGGAGATCGAATTCCCCAAGGGCAACAAGCCCCGCACCGTTCTCCTGAGAGAGGACTGGGAATTCCTCGACGACGGCACGGCGCAGGACGGGACGAACATAAAGTTGCGCTTTCTCAACGCGACGCCGGGGGCGGCGGAGAAATTCGTGGCACGAATAAACATCCAACTCTCACTCCCGGAGGTCGGGCAGCAGAACTTCCCTGACACGGACGAAAACTTCGAGAACATCACCACCCTGGCTTCCGCCCACATCTGTCTCGCGCTCGCGGCCGCATACGCGCCCTCGGTGGACGCGGAGATCGGTGCGGACAGCGTGAACTACCACGACAAGTCAAGGAAGTACGCAGACCTCGCGCGGAACTACTTCGACCGGTACGCCCTCGCCGTGTTCGGGACGACGGAGGAGACGGTGAGGCCGGCGCTCATGGACGTCCCGATCGAGGAGACGCTACACACCGGGCAGGACTATCTTTTCCACCCAAGACGGTCGATGGCGAGGTAATGATCATATGGCTGTGCGGATAGACTTGAGGACGAGAGAGGCGGCGCAGGCGATACGCGAGGAGTCCCGCAAGGCGATGCTCGGCGTCGCGCACACACTCCAGGGCGAGTTCACACGCGCGATCAGGGACAAGGGCGCGGTGGCGTCCGGCAACCTGCTTGGGAGCATAGGCGTGTCCGAGCACGAGGGCACTGTCCGAATCGGGTCGGCGCAGGAGTATTCGGCCTATATCGAGCACGGAACCCGGCCCCATTTCCCCCCGATCGAGCCGATCATGCAGTGGGTGCAGCTCAAGAAGAAATCGTTCACGCATGCGGTCGCAATAGGCGCGGCAAAGGAGGAGGGGGGGCTTCCGACAGTGAAGGCGACACGCAGGATACCGAGACGGAAGGAAACGAGCGAACTCGCAAGGATAGCGTATGCAGTTCAACGGGCGATAGGAAGGCGCGGGACGAGACCCAGGCACATGTTCAAGGACGTTTTGGACAAGCTCGGCATCGACTACGAGCTCACGCCAGAGTTCGTCTACGCGCTCGACACGGCGCAGATGCTCGACCAGCAGGGGATTGACCTCTGGCAGAGGATAATCAACAGGCTGAAATAACAAAGAGATAATCACAAGAAATTTTTCCAGCGAGGTCAGCAATGAAGAAACATGTGGCAAAGGAGCGCGTGTCAATCAGGGGATTTTCCCGCGTCCAGATCGTCGAAGCGGGCCGGATCACGGGGGACTCTGGCCTGATCGGGCCGAATCTTGTCGTGAACCTCGGCTTCGAGCAGTTCCTTGTCCGTACACTCGGCGGAATGGCGTCATCAAAGACCGTGAGCCATGTGGCGCTCGGCACGGGCGGTGCTCCAGCCGCCGTTGACACCGCACTTGCGGGCGAGGTGATGTCGAGCACGCAGCGGAAAACCGTGACCGCGGCGGTTGTTGCGTCGAAGACGCAGCAGTTCACCGCGACATTCGCAAGCTCCGATTCGTTCGTGACGACGACGTTCAACATCTCAAATGTCGGACTTTTTAACACGTCGAGCGGCGGCACGATATTCGCGGGCAACACATACACGAGTTCGCTCCTGAACACGAACCAGGACGTCAACGTCACTTATGAGGTGCGTTTTAGCTGACCTCTTGACTTCTGATCTATAATGGATGGTGGTCATGCGAAGGAATGAATTAACTATCGAGATGATGAAGACCGAGTATTTGGACAAAGGTGTCTCGATGAGACAAGCTTGTGATATTTTAGGATGTTGTCCATCGACATTTATTAAAACCTTAAAGAAATTTGGTCTCTCTCCAAAGGCGAGAACATGGAACAAGCGACGCAAGACGAATTTTCCACAACTTCAAGATCGCGCATGGCTTGAAGAGCAATTAAAGACACGTACAATGCTTAATATTGCTAAATCGCTCGGGACCTCCAGTGGGAATGTTTCTGATCATGTCAAGCGTCATGGTCTTAGAAGTCCTCATTATAACAGGATCGAAGCTACGAAGATTGGTATGAAAAAAGCATGGCCGAATGGCAGATTTGGTAAAGATGCGGCGAATTGGCGTGGGGGCAGAAGCATGGGTGGATCGAAAATGGCCTATGTGATGATTTATAGTCGAGATCACCCATTCTGCGATGGGGACGGTTATGTTATGGAACATCGACTCATCATGGAGGATCATCTTGGAAGATATTTACTTCAAGAAGAACTTGTTCATCATAAGAATGGGATCAAAAATGACAACAGGATTGAGAATTTGGAATTGGTTCCGTCTCGTGGTGAACATTTAAGAA
>Ga0247727_10001347_pt1 | contig 58780 bp, 44 predicted proteins | sample WisWelCaveWW1625_FD_202498 | JGI IMG/M metagenome (GOLD analysis project Ga0247727, IMG submission 202498) | Biofilm microbial communities from Wishing Well Cave, Virginia, United States - WW16-25 | ecosystem: Environmental > Aquatic > Deep subsurface > Groundwater > Cave microbial mat | place... | reverse complement strand
CGCATAAACTTCCGTCGTTGCGAGCCGGCTTTATCGGCGAAGCAATCTCAAAAAATTCTGGTTCGAGATTGCTTCGGCAAAAAACGCCTCGCAATGACTTGGGTCGCGCATAAACTTCCGTCGTTGCAAGCCGGCTTTATCGGCGAAGCAATCTCAAAGTTAGACTTCACAAATAAAGCGAAAAATGCTGGAGGTGGAAAGAGATGAAAGAGGTGGCAAAGATTGAGCACTGGTGCAGAGCTGAATGAGCGATGGCGCCGCTGGAGATGGTGGATTCGCGCTGAGAAGAGTTGTTGCTGCCGGGCCGGCAACTATAATTGTATGGCAGCATCAACAAGTGTTGTAACACTGCGCCGGCGGGCTTGAAGCCATGCCAGCGCAGATTAATTTACGGCAAATGCACGCAGACTGCGGAGGCCGCATAAAAATATGAGAAGCCGCGGCGTCAATAATCTCAAACTTGCATTTGCAAGAATCTAGCAGTCCTATAGCGCCGCCAGCGCCTGCACGGCCAGATCGCGGCGTTCTTGCGCTTTGTCGAGCCTGACAAAATTTTGAATGAATTGTTCCGCTTGCTCGTCGGTCCACAAGGCCGGCGCGGTGCGATGGTTTTGCCGGCGAAACCATTTCAACGCGAGCCAGGTTGCTTGTGCCGCTTCCTGGGTGTAGTGCACGCCTTTGTCGATTTCCTCCCGCTCGCCAAATTCCGCTTGGTTGTGCCAATAGACGGCGGAACATTCCGCCGGCCGCGGCTTGTGCGTGCGCACCTGCGCCGAGGCCATGCAGGCTTCGTGCGAATAGGAATCTCCCAGAGCATGCAAATAGATCGCCAACGCCGCCAAACTTTTGCCGGCAATGGTTTTAAAGGTTAGGCCACGATCATGAGAAATCTGCGGCGCGCCCGGGCCCGGCGAATCTGAAGCATGCACCGCCCATTTTTCGATTTCATCCAACTCCGGCTCGTCGCCCGGGCACGAGCGCGTGAACTGGCGCGAAAAGTAACTGCACGTGTTGCGCGCGCCGGGATAGAGATAGCCGCCCGTAGCGTTGTTGCTATCGCGTCGCGCGAAATGCCAATACTGTCCGGTATTGCTCACACGCTGCGTGCCGTTGACTTGAATCATGACGTCGGTTTCGCCGGTGAAGGTTCCGAGGTCGGTGGCTTCATCAATGACGGCAATGGATTCCGCTTCTGCCGCCGTGAAGCCGGCCGCGGCCGCCAGCGTGCGCGTCATCTCATAATGAAACGTGCTGTGCGCCGCCAGATTTTTAGTTTGCAAATCTTCGCCATACCTGGCAAAATTCAAAAGCCCAACGGCGCAGGCGATAATGAAAAGAAAGCGCCACGCGTTGAGATAAGTCCGGGCTTGCGTCGTTCGCATGCATCACTCCTTGATCGTTGCGTTTTAATTGATTAAAAAAGGACGGCCAAGATATTCAATGCGCATTGCAAAGTCAAGCCTGAGAATGGGTTTTTCAAGCCTCGTCACAATTTTGAAAACGATGTGTCGCCGGCGTAACAATATTTTGAAACGCAGCTTGCTTTCTAAAAATGTGAAATATACATTGAAGATAAGAGTTTAGCCGCCTAAAACCATCATGCCATTCTGAAAGAATCGTATGAATTTAGCCGCCTGAAGACATCATGTCATCTGGAAGAATCTTTTTCAGCACCGGGAATACTCTGCACTTGGACATTTTACTAAATGCTTGGGCGCGCCGACTAAATAATTTTCCCGTTTGCTTCGGGACGTCATTGCCGCAGTCTTTAAGCGGGAATCCAGTTTTTTAAAGCTTATGGATGCCCGATTAAAGCCCTCAGGCATGACGTTCAAATGAGCAAGTTATTTAATCGGCAATCCTTAAAAAAATTCTTTCAGAATGACAGTGTTGTGGTGATTCAACTTCAAACTGCTAAACTTTTACAAAGAATCTTTTTCAGCATGAAGCCCGCGCCAATTCAACAAAATCCACAGGCCACTCCTTTGGAGTTCAAGGACACCCATGAGCGCCGTCGAGCAAATCGCACTGAAATCATCATCCTTTGATGCGCTTTATCCTCCCACGGAAAAAATTCCAGTCATCGTCGTCGATCATTTTCCCGCTTTGGGCAAGCTGGCGGCTTTGCGTTTCCTGGAATGGGTGCAAGCCAATCCCGGCGGCGTGATTTCTTTGCCTACCGGCAAAACCCCGGAACATTTCATCAAGTGGGTGAATTATTTTTTGCGCCAGTTCAACACGCCGGAAGTGCGGGCGGAGCTGGAAAAAAACGGCGTCGATCCCGGCCTCAAGCCGGACATGCGCGGCCTGCATTTCGTGCAGATCGATGAGTTTTATCCCATCAACCCGCAGCAGCTCAACAGTTTTTATTCTTACGTCAGTGAATTTTATGTCGCGGGCTTCGGCCTCGATTCCCAAAAAGCATTGCTCATCGATTGCGTCAAGATCGGTTTGGAAAAAAATGAAACTCTCGCTGAGGTTTGGCCGAATCAAGAAGTGGATCTGCGCTTGCGCTATCGCCGGGCCGCAAACGATAACGAGCGTACGCAAAAAAGAGTGTTGGAAAACGTCGATCAATGGTGCCAGCAATATGAAGAGCGCATTCGTGCCTGGGGCGGCATCGGTTTTTTCCTGGGCGGCATCGGCCCGGACGGCCACGTCGGGTTCAATGTGAGCGGCTCGGATCATTTTTCCACCACACGCTTGACGCCGACGAATTATGAAACGCAGGCGGCCGCTGCCACCGATTTGGGCGGCATCGAAATTTCGCGCAAGCGCCTGGTCATTACCATCGGCCTGGGCACGATCACGTATAATCGCAATTGCACGGCCCTCATTATCGCTGCGGGCGAAGCCAAAGCCGGCATCGTGGCTGCGGCCGTGCAAAACGATCCGCACGTGCTGTATCCGGCCACGGCTTTGCATCAGCTTCCTCGCGCGCGTTTTTATCTCACCCGCGGCGCGGCCAAGCTGCTCGTCGCGCGGCAATTGCATCTGCTGCAGCAAGCGCCGGAGCTGAACGACGAGGACCTCGAAAAAATCATCATCGATCTGGCGGTGAAAGAGCGCAAACGCCTCGCGGATTTGAATGAAACAGATTTTATAAATGATCCCGCCGGCGCGGTTTTGTGGGAGAAATGCCAACAGCAATGGGCGGCGGTCGAGGAAAAAACACGGCGTGTGCGCGACCACTTGATTGCCAAAATCGAAAAAGGCGCGCGCACGTTGAAAGACCGCCGCTTTTTGCACACCGAGCCGCATCACGACGACATTATGCTGGGTTATTTGCCCTATGTCGTGCGCCACGTGCGCGACGCCAGCAACAAGCATTACTTTGCCTGCCTAACCAGCGGCTTCACCGCAGTGACAAACCGATACATGCTGCAGCATCTCGATCGCCTCAAAGCGTTCATCGACGGAAAATTTTTTAGTGGTTTGCTGCGCGACGGCTACTTCGACGAAAATAATTTGGAAGGCCGCAATCGCGACGTCTGGCAATATCTCGACGGCGTGGCTGCGGCCGATCCGGGAATGAAGGACGAAGGCGCGGCGCGGCGCTTGTTGCGCAATCTCTTCGTCATTTTTGACGAACACGATTTGAACAATCTCAAGAACCGCATCAAAGAGCTACGGCATTATTTCGAGACCCAATATCCCGGCAAAAAGGATCCGGATTATATCCAGCGCTTGAAAGGCATGTGCCGTGAATGGGAAGCGGAATGCTTGTGGGGCTATTTCGGCTGGAACTGTGAGAACGTGCTGCATTTGCGTCTGGGTTTTTATACCGGCGATATTTTCACCCAGGAACCGACCGTCGCGCGCGACGTCGTGCCGGTGCAACGCCTGCTCGAAGAAGTGAATCCCGACGTCGTTACCGTCGCGCTCGATCCTGAAGCCAGCGGCCCGGATACGCACTACAAAGTTTTGCAGGCGATCACCGAAGCTTTGAAACGCCACGAAAGCGAGGCCGGGCGCTCCGATCTCAAAGTGTGGGGCTATCGCAATGTGTGGTTCCGCTTTCATCCCTCTGAAGCCAACATTTACGTGCCGGTGTCGCTGAACATGTTCACGGTGATGCACGAAGCATTTATGAACGCCTTCGTTTCGCAGAAAGACGCTTCGTTTCCGAGTTACGAGCACGACGGCCCGTTTTCGCAACTGGCGCAAAAAATTCAAGTCGAGCAATACCGCAAAATCAAAATTTGTTTAGGCCGGGAATGGTTTCATAATCATCCCAGCCCCATGATTCGCGCCACGCGCGGACTGGTTTTTTTGAAGGAGATGAACTTGCAGGAATTTTATCGCCGCAGCCGGGAGCTGAAGCAGGCAGCGGAGAACCGGTGAGGGGAAGGAGGTGCAGCGCAGGCTTTTCAATGTGCAAACCGTGCCGGTAGGAGGCCCACGCTGCTTTTTAGTACGAAGCGAGCCTGATGACCAGGGTCATGATGATCGTAAAAAGAATCGAGCCTAAAAAAGAAACAATCAACGAGGCTTTACGATCCAATTCATCGGCTTTGACTTTTTGCTGAATTTCCACCTCGAGTTTTTCCAGGCGGGTTTGGAACTCCTCCGGAGGTAGTTTCATCAATTCTTCCACGGGCATTTCTTTGCCGGTCATCATGGTCGTCTCTCCATTTTTGTGCATTGTACTGAAATTCTTTGTGCTCAAATGGTGCAAAATCCATTTTAAAATATCCGGTGGTTAAGTTGTCGAGATCCTTTGCGATGAAATATAAAAAAGAGACCATTCCCATCACGCCCACCGACATGTATACTTTTAATAAGGGCGACCAGACTTTCAACCACACAAATCCCCACAACCACGTGAACGAAATTATGATCAATATAAACCATACGCCCTTGGGAAGCTTTTGCGCAATCAAATCGAAGCGATCCCCACGCGCATCGTATGCGTCGCAGTAATGATGAAGAAGTTCGCTTTTTATGGCGTCGGAAATATCTTTTTTCTTTACGAATTCTTTGATGCAAACATGTATTTTTTTCATGAACTCCGCGCTTGGACTTTCTACTCGCCGGTCCTCTCGTCGCCAGAGTTTGACTTTTTCCACGTACAATATCACCGTGCGCGTTAGTTTGTCTTTAATTTTCAGATGACGCTTGCTGCACATTTCGCTCGTGCGGAGTAAGAGCACAAGGGCATCTGCCTCGCGATCGATTTCCGAATTGACACGTAAAAATTTTCTCCAACCTTGGCCGACAATAGAGGATAAAGTGAGCGTATAAAATATGCTGAACCAGGCAATATAATTGAGGAGAATATTTTGATCGTCCGCTATTTTGGGCCGCGTGACCAAAACTACCTCTCCTCCGTCAATCATGAGCAATAGTGTCGCAACGACTATTATTGCATAGGCTATTATGGGTATCATTACCCGGAACAGCCTTTTACAAACCTCGCGCAGTAATTCATGCAAAGAAACTTCGCGATCCGGCGGCATCGTTTGGCTCCTTGCTGGAAATGAGTGTTTTACAGGATGATTTCTGGAGTATTATTTAGCCGAAGTGCAATAAGAAAGAAGGTCGCGCAATGGTAAGCTAATAAAATGATGATAAGTCACAAGCAGAATATTCTTTCCGTAACTGAAACTTTTGATCATAACATTTTATTACGGCTCAAATACTCCGCAACCTCCCATTTCAACCCCGGCGGCTGAATGTCATATTCCGCCAATTTCTGCAGCGGCAACCAGTTCACCGTACAAGCTTCTTCAAACCCCGTGGCATTTTCTTCCGGCAGTTTTTCTGGTTCGGCTTTGGCTAAAAAATACCAGTGTTCCTTATTTGATAAAAAGTACGGGCCAAAGGTCTGCTGCAATATAATATTCAAACCCAGTTCTTCGTGCAATTCCCGCCGTGCGGCCTCCTCCGGCGTTTCGCCCTCTTCCACTCCGCCGCCGGGAATGCGCCAATAGTGCTGCGTCTCGTCTTGAAAATGATAGGTGAGCAATTTGCCGTTTTGCATAATGAGCGCACCGGCGCGCGGTGTGGATTCCTGCGAATCTTCATTTGGCAGAGCGCGAGGCTCGCCGATAAAAACCGGAAAACGCGCGGCTGCTTCTCCGCCTAATTTTTCGCGCAGGATTTTTTTGAATAAAGCGGCCGTTGCAAAATCCCGCCGCCGCCGCACAAAATGAAAATCAGGGCGTCGTTCGAAATGCTCGTCGAGAAGGCCGCCGTAGTTTTGCGCCAATTCGGGAAAACCCGCTTGCGCATAATATGCGCGCGTGCGTTGTTGCGCCGCCTGCAGGGCTTTTTGATGGGGATAAACCGGCGAGTCCATTACGATTAATTTGCCCGACGGGCGCAGTGCGCGATGTGCTTGCTCAAAAAATATCTCGCGATTTGGCGCGTAATGCAGGCTGGCATTTGCAATGATCATGTCGAAAGAACGCCCGGCCAACGGCAAGCAATCCAGCCCGGCTTGCACCGCCATAAATTGCCGCTGTGCCGGCGGAATCGCAGACAAGCCATGCCGGCCCGCGTTTACGTCGCAGGCGAGAACCTGATGATGCGCGGCTAATTTTTGGCTCATCCAGCCGCTGCCTGCGCCCACTTCCAAAACGCGCAGCGGTTTTCCTGCAGCAAATTTTTCCAGCCATTTTTCCAGCCACTCAAAAGAGCGCGCCCGCAAACGCCATTCTTTTACATGCCGACCGGAAAGATCGCGAACGGGAAGCTGGAGATAAAATTCCGGGTTCTCGTTCGCCCAACCTTCTTGCAAGCGCACAGCATCGTATTGCGTGCAAAATTTTTCAAGCGCGACGGCGCGATCCGGTTTCAACAAATGTGGAATGCCGCCGCTCACCACGAAGATAGTGTGGCAGGTTTGGCATAGCAATGCGCGCGCGCCGGCATTTTTCGTCATCGAAAATTCGCCCTGACACTGCGGGCAGCGCAGCACACCGAACCAGCGATACAGCAACGAGTTTGTGAAAGGGGGAGTGTTCACTTAGGGCTTGGCAAAACTTAATTTCAACGTATCCTCTTGGTGCTCAAAAAGATTCTTCAAATGACATATAAAAGAGGCGTCTCTTCACGCAAACAAAAAACGCGGTAACTCCGTGTCATTCAGCTAAAAATCTTGTGAGGGATTAGTACAATCGGTAGTCCATCACAAGATTCCTGAATGACAGGGCTGAAATTTTCCGATGAAACCTCGAACTTAACTTTGCAGTATTAACTAACGGCCGAGCCGCAAAAAATATTTTTCTGCCAATGTACTTCGCGCTTGGTTTCGCGGCGCCGGCTGCGGCGCGGCGGGTGGCAGCAATTGCCACAAAGCGCGTTGCACGGAGAGCGTGCAGCTTTCACAAAGCTCGCTCTCGCCGCCGAAGGTTGCGATCAAACTGCGCAAATCCTGCAGCGCTTGCAAATGGCGGCCGGGTTGCGCCAGCGCTTGCCGCGCCAACTCTTCTCCTGCGCCTTCTAAAACTTCAATGTTTGAGACGGAATTTTCTTCACGGCGCGATTGAACATTTTGCAAAATCGCCAAAGCTTGATGCACGGCAAGCAGAGGTTCTTTTTCCTCCACATTTTTTTGCCACTTGCCGCTTGCCACTTTTTCCAAATCCCCGCTCAAACGTTTTTCTTCTATTTTAATCGGCGGCGGCTCGAAGCCGGCGCGCTGCACGTACGCGCGCGTGCTATGTTGCACGGCTTTCAACAGCGTCAAAGCGCGATATTCATACGGCAAGGCTTCGTCGGGCCGGTGCGTGCGCAAGCGCAATTCCGCTTCCCACATTTCTGCGAGTGCGGCTTGCAATTGCGCTTTGATCGAGGGCGCAAACAACGTGGCTTTTTCGGCAACGTCGTGGCTGTGTCCGAATTGGGTAATGATTTCTTGCGCGCCGCTTTTGTCCTCACGAGACCGGGACGAAGCGCCTTTTGCTGCTTCCGCATGCTCGTGTTCTTCAAGCTCATGTTCCCCGGCAGATAACCGGCCGCCAATTTGGTTTTCCAATTCTTCGCCTAAAAACTGGCCATAGCGCAGGCGCAAGGCTTGTTGATCCAATCCCAAATTTTGCGCGCGGCGCTTGAATTCAGTTTCCGGAAGTTGTGGCCGGTCTTGCAATAATTTTTCCGTATCGATGATGATCTGCCTCTGGCTGCGAAAATATTCCGGAATGGGATTGACCACCAAACCCATGCTGGCCGCGACTTCCACCATGGCCGTGTCCTGCCACACGATGAAATAAGTGTCGGAGCGGCTGCGGTTTGCTGCCGGCTCGCGGCCATCGCGTGCTTCCAGATGAAAATAAAGCTCATCGCCCGGAATCATGCCGAGCTCTTTCAAATCCAGCCGGGCATGCACGCGCCAATGTTGCCGCGCCTCTTTTTGAATATGCCCGAGCGCCAATTTGCTTTCGCGAAACTTGAGGCCTTCGCCCGAGCCGCGCGCCAGCGTCGCCACCAGCTCGATATGCTGCACGCCATAATCATCATCGATGACGGCTTCCAGATTTATGAGTTGAGGCTGAATCGTATCAATCTCCGTGCGCGGCCCGGGATGAAGCACGACGATCGCCGGCGGCAAATCTTTGATAACCTCCAGGCGATGATAGGCGAAGGCTTGGGCCATGCCTTCCAGGTTGGCAAGACGGAGCTGGTAGAGCAGGCTTTCTTGCGCACGATGCGAGGCCGTGTAAGCATGGTCTTGCTGCGCCCGCAAGCTGAGCGTGTCGCTATTCATTAAAATAAAAGCGGCGTTTTGCACCGGTTGATTGAAAGAAATTTGCCAGGTGATCTGCGCGCCTTCTTCAGCTTCCAAATCAAACTGTAAAACCGTGCGCGGCAGCTTGCCGGTGTAGCGCGGCGGAGTGATCGTAATCGAGGTTTTTTCTATTGCAACCGGCGCTGCTGGTGCGGCCGTCGCAATCGTCGTTGTCGTGGTAGCAGTCCTATTTGTAGAAGCATGAAAATTTTTTTGTTTGAGGAGGAACGGGCGCAGGGACAACACCAACAAGGCTACAATTGTAGTCAAAGCGAAAAATCGCCGGGCAGCGCGCAGAGGCGCGGCCGGAAGCAGAGAGGCGTGTAATGCCGTGGAAAAAGCCGGCAATAACCGCCGGCGTTGCATGCGCGCGAGTGTGGTCAAAGAAGTTTCGGGAGTCAGCAGCAATTCCCCGCTTTCTTCCCATTCCGGTTTGAGGCGATTCAAATGGCGCGCCAGTGCACGTTCGTCGTTGCTTTTCTTTTTGAGCAGCCATGCCTGCCCACAGAATGATACGAGAAAGGCCGCAGCAGAAATGATGGCACTTGCTATCATTTGTTCTGCGGCGAGACGGCCGAGCGCAAAACAAAGAAGAGCAAGGCCGGCAGACCGCAAAGCAGCGCTAAACCACAAGCGCATGCGCCAGATCTGCGCCAGCTTGAGCAATTGTGCGCGAACGACGGCTAATTCTTTTTCCGGTCCGACATCCATCTTTCAATACCAAAAATTAAAACTGCCAGCAGCCACAACGGAAAATGCAAGGCCTGCGCCGCCTTGCCGGGTGCGGCGGAATTTTTGTTTTCATTTTTTTGGGGAAGACTTTGCGCGGCGCTGATCCGGCGTTGATCATTCTGCGTCGATTCATACCGGGCAGGAACAGCTCGTTGCGATAATAATGAATACAGCCATTCCGGAAATGCCGTATGCAGCACCAATTCGTTCCAGGCCGGATCGAAGCGGCCGGCGAAGCGGTAATGCCAACCTTTGCCGCGGCGCGGCGCTTCGAGCACAGGCACGCCGAAGCCATCAGTCCAAACCGGCGCACCGAGTTTGCTCGCCGGGGTTCTGCGCCACAAACGCGGAAAAAATTCCGTTGCTGCATGCGGCATGATCATCCAGCTTTCACACTTTTCACTGCCTTTGCTATTTGCAGTTGCGATCACCGTCAGTCCGCGTTCGATTTGTCGCGCTGCCGCCGCAGGCAGGGAATCTTCTTTCAACCAAAATATAAAATCGAAATTTTCCCACATCCGTCCGGCAGGTGCAAATGATGCCGTGGTGACGCGAAGATTTTGCGGAATGGCTTCGGCGGCGGCACGCAACGCGGATTGCAGGTATTGCACTTCTTCGGTTCTGTGCGGGTCGTAAACCAGAGCAACGCGAATGCTCTCCGCTTCCGGGAAGCGCAATAAATTATTGCTATTGAATTGCGCGCTTTGCACGAAGCGCAATTCGTGATGCCGGGGAAAATATTCCAACGGCGGCATGCCTTCGGCAGAAAGTATCGACCTTTGCACCGGCCGGCGCATGAAATGCGAAGAGTATTGTGTGGTGTTGCCGTTGCTGAAGCCGATGATGATGCGCAAGCTGTCTTTTGCAAAGCTCTGCGCGGCCTGCAGCCAGCGTTGCGGCTGCACGGCGGAAAAAATTTTCCAAACAAACTCACGTTGCAAATTTGGACGCTCGCCGCGATAAGCATAAAGCCGGTCGCTCGCAAAAATCTGCACGGGTGTGGCTGCAGACAGCTTTTGCTCGAGCTCGCGCGCCAACGACCAAATGTTTTGCTCATTCATAAAGACCGAGGTGGTGTCGCTGAAGTTCAACCACGGAAAGCCGGTGGCGAGAAGATGCAGTTCATGCCCGGCCGCGGCGAGTGTATCGAGCCGGGATAAAATTTGATCGCGACCCGCGGCATGCAACAATTCCGGCGCGACCAAAATCCAACCGGTCGCAGAAGAGGAGGAGCGGGAAAGCGGTTCGAGCCAAACCGGGCGCGCGAGCAACAACGCCAGCACTGCGAGCAATGCCATGCGCACGAGCATCAAAGGCAGCTCGCTCAGACGCAAACTTTTAAAGCGAGCGCTGGGCGAAGAGATGAGAAATTGCAGGCTGCCGACTTTGATGATCTTGCCGGATTTTCGGCTCAACAAATGAATGGCGAGGGGAAGGACGAGGGCCAGCAGCGACAGCAGGCCGAGGGGGGCTAACCACTGCATCACAACAATTTCATTCTTTGGGTTAAAAAACGGCGCAGCGCGAAATCCAGCGGCTGATCGAGCGCCAGCAATTCGTAAGCAACATCTTGTTCGCGCCATTGCCGCGGCAGCGCGAGCAAGTGGGGTTGCAACTTTTGCAAATATGGGCCGCGCGTCGCTTCGGCATTCACTGCCAGCTCTTGGCCGGTTTCCAAATCTTGCAGCGTCACGTCACCGGTATAGGCAAATTCCATTTCATTGCGGCCCAAAAGATGGAAAAGCAACACCTCGTGCTTCAATGCGCGCAGCTTGCTCAACAGCGCAGTGATTTCATTTTGATATTGGTGCAGATCGCTCACGACGATGATTAGCTCGCGCCCGGGCGCGGCCGCAAAAATACCTTCTACTGTTTGCCATTCCGGCCACGTGCCGGCGGGCGCAAGCTTTTCCAACAAATGCAGAAAGCGGTGCAATTGCTGATGATCTCTTTTGGGAGACAGCGTGCGCGCGCCCGCTTCCGGCAAGCTCAACAAACCAATCGCGTCGCTCTGGCGGTGGGCGAGATAACCGAGCGCGGCGATTAAAAAGCGCGCATAATCGAATTTGATCAGATTGCCGTCGGCGTGCGCCATCGAAGCGCTGGCGTCGAGAATGAAACGCACGGTGATGCTGGTTTCGATCTCGGATTCGCGCACGTAAAAGCGATCGGAGCGGGCGTACATTTTCCAATCGACGCGGCGCAGATCGTCGCCGGGCTGGTAGCTGCGATATTGGTTAAATTCCTGGCCGGCGCCGGGCCGCGGGCTTTGATGCGCGCCCAGCATGAAACCCTCGACCACGGTTTTAGCCAGCAGCGGCAAATTCGAAATCGCCGCCAAAATGTGCGGGTCAATGAAGCGATAGGCAGAGACGGCCATGGATTAGTATTAGACTCCTGCTCTCGCACAAATGTTGCAATCAGAATGACCACATGCAATTAAATTTCTTTGTGAAGGACTTGCTGCAACAAACGCAAACGACGTGCGTATTATTCGCCGTCTCTTCAATGCATGCTTGATCGGAACAACGTTTTTATCTGGGACCTGCCATACCTGGAAGTGCTTCACAAGGTTCTTACGGAATGACAATGTGGAGAGTTCTGCCAAATTACCGTGACGTTGTAGTACTTAGATTCATCATTCTTTAATGGAGGTATTTATGAAACGAGTATTCGGTTTTGCAATAGCCGCGGTGATCGCGTTTGCGGCGTTGAGCGCCGGCGAGAGCCGCGCCTCGGACAAGGCCATCAACTGGAAACTGGTGAGCAAAAATTTGGTGCGCTCGCTGGCTTCGGATAACGAAGGGCTGCGCCAATCGGCGATGCACTTCTTCATCGAAAATGCGGACAAGCTCGACATCGACAGGGCCATGTTCGACGTTATGCGCGTCTATCATCATCATTCCGAACTGCGCATGCGCAAGCTGGCGCTGGTGACGCTGTACAAAATGCAAAACAAAAGAGTCATCGAATTTTTGAAAACCGACTTGCGCTTTGAAAATTCCGAGCAGTTGAAACACATGATCGCGGCCATCGTGCAGGAATTTGCCGCCAAGAAAGCGTCATAGCTGTTGTAACCATCCGGCGTCTTTCTCCCAATTGCAGTTTGTTCGCCCGGCAGCACTTCGCCGTCATCCTGTAAGGAATCTTTTCAGCATCAGCACTGTGCTTCATGCTGAAAAAGATCCTTCCAGGATGACATGTTACTTTACAACAACGGGCTGCGCGGCGGCGCAATGTTTTCGAGCAGTTCCCGTGCAACGTGATCCGAAGTAACGCGCTCCGCCTCGCCTTTGAAGTTGATCAAAATCCGGTGGCGCAACACCGGCGCGGCCATGGCTTGCACATCGGCCAGGGTCACGGCAAATCTTCCTGCCAGTAATGCGCGCGCTTTGGCCGTCAAAATCAAAGACTGTCCCGCACGCGGGCCGGCGCCCCATCGCACCCATTCTTGTGCAAATGCAATCGCCTCGTTGCCGGGCCGCGTTGCTCTCACCAAACGATTGACATAATCCAGCAAATCCCCGCTCAGAAAAACCTCGCGCACCAAAGCTTGTGCGTGCAAAATTTCCCCGGCGGTGATCACGGGCTGAATCACAACGTTTTGGCTGCCGGTGGTGCCGGCCAAAATCGCGCGCTCTTCCTGCTCGTTGGGATAGTTGATTTTTACATACAGCAGAAAGCGGTCAAGCTGGGCTTCGGGCAGAGGATAAGTTCCGGCTTGCTCGATCGGGTTTTGCGTGGCCAAAACGAAAAAAGGCCGTTCCAAAGCGTGAGTGGTTCCGCCATAAGAGACTTCAAATTCCTGCATGGCTTCCAGCAAAGCCGCCTGCGTTTTCGGCGGCGTGCGATTGATTTCGTCCGCCAACACGATATTTGCGAAAATCGGGCCGCGGTTGAATTTGAAAAAACGTTTGCCAGTGGCATGCTCTTCTTCCAAAATCTCCGTGCCGAGAATATCGGTCGGCATCAAATCGGGCGTGAATTGAATGCGGCGAAACGAGAGATGCACCGCCTGCGCCAGCGTGCGAATCATCAAAGTTTTGGCCAGCCCCGGCACGCCTTCGAGCAAACAATGCCCGCCGGCGATGAAAGCAATCAATAATTGCGTGATCGTTTCTTCCTGGCCGATGATGGTTTTTTGAATCTCCTGCCGCAAACCGGCCAATTTTTGCAGCAGGGCGTTGATTTCAGCTTCGGTGAGGTGCATTTTCATTTGAAGTTTAGGGAGATGCCGTCATTGCGAGCCGGCTTTATCGGCGAAGAAATCTCGTTGCACGAAGAATGGCATGAACGGTCAGCGATCCGGCTGGTTGGGCCGTTCACGCCGGCGGCTGTGCTTACGCCGTCATGGCATAGATCACGATATTCACGCCGAACTTGGTGTTGTCTTCCGCCAGCCAGCGCTTGTTGCGAAAATCATAATCCCATTCGCAGCCGTAATCTTTGTTGCTGTAGAGCACCCGGATGCGGCCCTCGATTTCAATCGCCTTCAAATAATCGTGCACCAGATCATCGCCCCAGCCGTTAAGCTCGAAAGCAGTGGTGGGCGGGCCTTTTTCGAAATGGAAAAAATTGCGGTAGATTTCGTGATCGTTGGGAATTTTCAGCAAGGCCTGCGGCCCGAAAGTCGCGGCCATTTGCGCTTCAAATGATTTGGCGAACAGGCCGTCAATGTCGTGATTGCAATCATCGACAAACACGAAGCCGCCGTTGCGCACGTAGGCTTCGAAATTATCCCGCTCGCGTGCGGTAAACTCCACGAGTTTGTGGCCGGAAAGATAGCAGAAGGGCGAATGCAAAACTTCTTTGTCACTGAGCGGCACAACCTTCTCACGCGTGTCAATTTCAATCGTAGTGTATTCCACCAAAGAATTGAGCAGATTCGAGGGCATGCGCTCGTCCACGTTCCAATCGCCGGAAAGATATTGCAAGCGGGTGAAAAAGAAATCCGCGCGGCGGCGTTCGGAAGCCGAAGCGCGTGCTTCGGCTGTTGTCGACAAAAGAATGCCGGCGGAACCGAATGAGAGTGTTTTGATGAATGCAGCGCGTGTCATGCCAAGGCGCAGGGAGCAATTGAAAAAAATGATTGATACTGCTTATCGCGGATTCTGTCAGAGAATGGGCAATAACCAAAACGATAACGGAGATTCATTTTTCGTTTTCGATTTGCTCGTGCGCCAACGCAGTATAAGCAGCCAGTAAATGATCTCTTGTAACCAGCTCGGCTGGCAGCTTGGAGGCAATTTCTAAAATCGCGACAAAATCACCCTTCCTGCAGAAGTCTTGAAAACCGGCACGCAGAGCTTGAAGATCCGAAGGAGTGACTTCCGCTTGGCTCCGCTGGGTTAACAGAGCGCGAAGCTCTTCCACGCGTTTGAGCCAACTTTCAAGGCGATATTGCTGATCATATGCCTCCCGCAGGCTCAACCCCAGCTTACGCATTTGTGAAACGCGTTGAATCGTTTGCTCGAGATTTAATTTGGCTAACTTCAATCTGCATTCTCCTGCAAAGCCTCAAGATCGAGCAGATCCTTGGGCCGGTTTGCTATCTTTTTAAGCTCGATCAACCCCGCCTTTGACACGACCCAAACAGGCTTTTCTTTCCATAGCAAACGAATCCGAGCGGCTAGTATGTTTTGTACCTGTGGCGAAATTGCTGCGATCAAATCCAAAAACAAATGATCGCCGCTGAGTTGTTCGATCTAGTGAATTCATTCTTTAAGCCAAGCGGCCTCAAGATAAGCAAAAAACGGAACGCAGAGCAACCTAGATTTAAGCCGGCCGGCATATTCAAATCATCGTTTATCTGTGTGTCTCTGCGTTCAAAGGCAAGCTACTTCATGCCACTGTTCGTTTGGCTTTTGGACTACTTGGCTCCTTGCGTCATACCGCATCCGACAAGCTCGTGAACGTAAAATCGCGAATCTTCATCGGCGGAATCAAATTGCCGTTGATGCGCACGGGCTTGCCCAAGGCTTCGAGATTGTTGAGCATGATCACCGGGCTTTCGTTGAAGCGAAAATTTTTGATCGCATGTTTGATCTTGCCGTTCTCGATGTAAAACAAACCGTCGCGCGTCAGGCCGGTGTAAAGCAATGTTTGCGGATCGACGGTGCGAATGTACCACGTGCGGCTGACCAAAACGCCGCGCGCGGTGCTGCGAATCATATCCTGCAGCGAAGCTTCGCCGCCTTCCATAATGCCGTTGTTGGGAAAGGGCACGGCGGTCACGCCTTTTTTCTCCGCCCAAAAGCGGGAATATGCGAGATTCTTCACCACGCCTTTTTCAATCCACAGCACTTTTTCTTGCGGCCGGCCATCGCCGGTCCACGTTGCCGCCGGCACGTCGGGATGGCTGGGGTCGGAATAAATCGTCACGCGCTCGTCGACGATTTTTTCGCCGAGCTTGGTGCCGCCGCCGGGCTTGGCCAGAAAGGTGCGGCCTTCGTCGGTTTGCCGCGCGTCCATATTGAAAATCATATTTTGCAGCAAATCAATGGAAGCAGCCGGCTCCAAAATGACGGTGTATTTGCCCGGCTCGATGGCCACAGGATTGCGCGAGCCTTCCGCTTTTTCCAAGGCAATTTGCGAGGCCGCAGCCGTATCCATTTTCGCCACGTCATTTTGATCGCGCGTGACATAGCCGGAGCCGGTGCCGTCGGGGGTGCGCACGGTCACGGAAAAATTGGCGTCGGTTTGGCGATGATAGGCGAACAGGCCTTTGGAATTGATCATGCCCTGAAAGCTCGCGCTGTCTTGAGAAAATCCCGCGGCAATCAAATTCTTCGCGCGGCACGGCTTGATGCTGTTCGCCGCCGTCTGCGTGCGATCGTCGGGCGTGACGCTGGCCGTGCTTTCAAAATAAGCGTTGGTGGCGAGATATTTTTGCGGCGCCAAAAAATTCACGTATTCGGGATTTTCCGGCGCCAGCCTGGCCAGCTCTTCGGAGCGGCGCACCACTTTTTCCAAAGAAGCGTCGTCAAATTCATTGATCGTTGCCGTGCCCGTGCGCTTGCCATAGCTGGATTGCACGACCAGCGTCAGGTCGCTTTGCATGCCGCTGGTGGTGACGGTGTTGCGCGCATAACGAATATTGCCGCCGAAATTGCCGTTGAGATTGGCTTCGCATTCTTCGGCTTTGGAATAGCTCATGACTTTCGCGAGAATCTCACGAGCTTGATCTTGGGTTAAGAGAGACATGTTGTATTGGCCTCATCTGAAAGGTTTCGAGTTTTGGATGCTGGATGCTGGATGCTGGATGCTGGATGCTGGATGCTGGATGCTGGATGCTGGATGCTGGATGCTGGATGCTGAGATCAATTACGCATTACGCAATACCCCTCCAGCATCGAGGATCAAGCAACCGGCATCCAGCTTAAATTTTCCGTTCCGTGTTGATCACATTCACGCCGTTAAACCGCGTGGTGGCGCAGCCGTGCGAGACCGCGCTGACTTGCCCCGGCTCGCCTTTGCCGTCGAAGAAAGAGCCGCCCAAGCGATAATCGCTCTCGTCGCAAATTTGCACGCACGAATTCCAAAATTCCTGCGTGTTGGATTGATAGGCAACATCGCGCAACATGCCGGCGAGCTCACCATTTTTGATTTCATAAAACACCTGGCCGCCGAACTGAAAATTGTAGCGTTGCTGGTCGATGGAATACGAACCGTCGCCGATGATGTAAATGCCCTTTTCCACGCCTTTGATCATTTCCTCGACCGTCAGCTTTTCTTTGCCGGCCGCCAGCGAGACGTTGGGCATGCGTTGAAATTGCACCGAGCTCCAATTGTCGGCGTAGCAACAGCCGTGCGATTCTTTCTCGCCCAGCATGTGCATTTGATCGCGAATGGCTTGATAATTCACGAGAATGCCCTCCTTGACCAAATCCCAGCGCTTGCATTTCACGCCTTCGTCGTCGTAACCCACTGCGCCCAATGAACCGGTTTGCACCTTATCGGCGAAAAGATTGACGAGCTTGCTGCCATAGTTGAATGATTTGGATTTCCATTTATCCAGCGTCGCGAAACTGGTGCCGGCATAATTGGCTTCATAGCCTAGCACGCGGTCTAATTCCAAAGGATGGCCGACGGATTCGTGAATGGTGAGCCAAAGATGGGAAGGATCTAAAACCAAATCATATTTGCCCGGCTCCACGGTTTTGGCGGCATGTTTTTCGCGCGCTTGCCGGGCCGCGGCGGTGGCGTCTTCGAGCATATCGTACTGTTTGCCGTAGCGGGCCGTCACGCCTGCCGCTTTGTTTTCGGCGCCGCCACTCATGTATTCCCAGCCCATGCCCATGGGCGCGCTTAAGGCGTCGCGCGTTTGAAATTTTCCCTTTTGCGGGTCAATGGCGGTTACCGTAAAATTCGGCCAGATGCGGTGAATGTCTTGATCGATATACGAGCCCTCGGTCGAAGCGAAATACTTTTGTTCATTCACTAAAAACAAGAACGAATTGATAAAGTTCGCACCATTTTTCATCGCAGCTGCATTCACCGCCATTAATAGATCCACCTTTTCTGAGATCGGAACCTCGAAAGCGTTTTTTTCGATCGGCGTGCGCCAAGCCACTTCGCCATAACCAGGATTGGGCGCGAGCTGCACCGGCTCTTCTTGAATTTTAGCGTTGGCTTTGGCAATCGCCACCGCTTGCTCTGCAGCTTTGGCCAGGCTGTCGGTGGTGACGGTGCTGGTGGCGGCAAAGCCCCACGTGCCGTTGGCAATCACGCGAACGCCCGCGCCATAAGATTCCGTGTTGACCACGTTTTGCACTTTGTCTTCGCGCGTGATGACGAATTGATTCAAATAGCGGCCAATGCGCACGTCGGCATAGCTTGCGCCTTTGCTGCGCGCGGCATTCAAGGCCACGTCTGCCAATCTTTTTTTCTCGCCGTTAGGAATGGGCGTGGTCGCACCGAACAGCGAAACCGGCTTGCCCATGAGTGGAATCATGAGTGAACCCATGCCCACACCGGCGGTACGCAAAAAGTCACGTCGCTTCAATTTATCCTCCTTAGACTGTGAAAGTTGAAAGCCTCGCGGGTTTGGCGACTGCCAATGATTCGGAATGTTATTTTAATTGGACGATTTTAGAAATGGAAACGTTGCACGTATACTTGGCGCAAGTTCTTTTGTTTCAAGGGAAGAATGCTTTGGGATTTACTGCGCCGCTCTAAAATAATAAGACGCTTGCACTTATTGAATAGTTGCCAGTGGCCAGAGAGTATGAAACTTGACATTGACAAATTCATGCAAGCCTGCTATATTCATTGTCAAAAAAGAAACAGGAAACGAGGCAAAATATGAAAAATCAGACCACCCAAATAAACAAGATTAGCAAGGTTGACTTACAGGAACGCTTGGATGAAGTTTTGGAAAAAGTGCAAAACGGCCACACCATTTTAATTACTGACCACGGCCAAAATTTGGCAGCGATGATTCCCGCTCCACCAGACTTCGCAAAGCAACCAGTGATAATGCCTCGCCTGCTTACAACAAAAGAAGAGTTTTTTATGGAGATGAAACGGCTTGAAGAGGCATACCAAGCCGGCAGACTCAAAGTCGAAGACTGTTTTTTGTCCAAAAGCAAGGCGGTTGACATGGGAATAACACATAGCTCAAATCTCGACCCGGAGATTTATGAATGAGTGCTGAGGTCTATTTTGTAGATACGTCGTTTCTGATCGCACACCGCAACAACCACGACGAAAATCACCTCGCTGCAGTTGCATGCTATGATGCTCTTAAGCACAATCTTCCCCATCTGAAATTGATCGTCACCGATTATATTTTTGATGAATTCGCAACGCTTTTAATTTCCCGCTTGAATAAACAGCAGTCTGTTGACATTTGCAATGAACTCCTCAATGACCCGCTCATTCGTTTGTTGGCAATCAACCCGGAGTACTTTCATGCAGCATGGAAGATCTTCGAGAAGATGCTTGATAAAAACTGGAGTTTTACTGATTGCACTTCTTACGTGATCATGCAAGCGCTTGGGATCGATCATGGCCTTGCTTTTGATCATCATTTCAAGCAATTTGGCTTTGCAATCCTGCCGTGATACTTTTTCGCGTTTCTGTAACGAAAACCTTATCGATTCGAAACGAAATTGACGGCTATGCCCGGCACGCAGATATTTTAAGCTTCCGTGAGCCGGTCGTGTGTTTTATTTATTTTGATGTCTATCCGGTTTTGCGTATATTCCGTTGCTAAAAGAAAGATGAAATACGATAAATTGATTGTTCTTATTTTGGAGATTGAAGAATATGAATACCATGCGAACCTTTATTCTCATGGCGGCGCTGACCGCCTTATTCGTGTTTATTGGCAATCTGATCGGCGGGCAAAGCGGCATGATCATGGCTTTTGGGTTTGCCGTGCTGATGAATTTTATCAGCTATTGGTTCAGCGATAAAATTGTTTTGAAGATGTACAAAGCGCAGGAAGCCAGCCCGTCCTCCGAGCTGTATGGCATTGTGCGCACGCTGGCGACGCGCGCCAATTTGCCCATGCCAAAAGTTTATGTGATTCCCGGCGACCAGCCCAATGCCTTCGCGACCGGACGCAATCCGCAAAATTCTGCCGTGGCTGCAACCGAAGGCATCATGCGCACGCTCAGCCGCGACGAACTCTCCGGCGTGATCGGGCATGAGCTGGCGCACATCAAGAATCGCGACATTCTCACCGGCACCATTGCCGCGACGCTTGCGGGCGCGATCAGCATGTTGGCGCAAATGGGCCATTTTGCCATGATCTTCGGCGGTCGCAGTGATGACGACGAGGGCGGCAGCAATCCCATCACGGGCTTGCTCATGATCATCGTCGCGCCGATTGCGGCCATGCTGATTCAAATGGCGATCAGCCGTTCGCGCGAATACGTCGCCGATGCCGACGGCGCGCGCATTGCCGGCCAGCCGCGCTATCTTTCCAACGCGCTGCGCAAATTGCAAGCGGGCGTGGAGCAAATTCCGATGCACACGAATCCCTCCACGGCGCATATGTTCATCGTCAGCCCGTTGAGCGGCGGCGTCCTCAAGAGTTTATTCAGCACGCACCCGCCCATGGAAGAGCGCATCGCGCGCCTGGAAAGCATGCGGCATTAAAATAACCGCCGTCATTGTAAGCCGGTGCTCAGTGCCGAAGCATTCAAAACTGGGCGCCGGTTTTTTTTGTTATGATCATCGCTGCCCGGAAAAAATTGCGCGCGCGGCTTCATTCTCTTTATCATCGAAAAGGCGGATATGTCTAACTTATTTATGTGGGTCGGTTTTCATGTTTTTGTTTTTGCCATGCTCGCGCTCGACCTCGGCGTTTTTCATCGCCGCGAGCATGCGATCAGCACCCGGGAAGCGCTGTGGTGGAGCGCCATGTGGATCGGGCTTTCGCTGCTGTTTAATTTCGGTATTTATTACTATCAAGGGCCCGAGCTCGCCCTGCAATTTTTAGCGGGCTATCTCATAGAAAAATCCCTCAGTGTTGACAATATTTTCGTCTTCCTCATGATCTTTTCATATTTCCGCGTGCCGACGCTCTATCAACACAAAGTTTTATTCTGGGGCATTCTGGGTGCGCTGATCATGCGTGCGATGTTCATCGCTTCGGGCGTGGCCTTGCTGGCCAAGTTTCATTGGCTCATTTACATTTTCGGCGTCTTTCTGATTTTCACCGGCGCGCGCATGTTCAAAAATGAAGAGGAGGAAATCCATCCGGAGAAAAACCCCGTGCTCCGGCTATTTCGCCGCATCATGCCGGTGACGCCAAATTACGTCGGTGGAAAATTTTTCGTGCGCAAGGACGGGTTGTATGCCACCCCGTTGTTCATCGTGTTGCTGATGATTGAAACCACGGATTTGGTTTTTGCGCTGGATTCGATTCCCGCCATTCTCGCGATTTCGACCGACACCTTTATCGTTTATACCTCCAACGTTTTTGCGATTTTGGGTTTGCGCGCACTGTATTTTGCCGTGGCCGGCATCATGCGGCTTTTTCATTATCTCAATTACGGCCTGGCCTTGATTCTCATTTTCGTCGGCGCAAAAATGGTGTTAGCGGACGTCGTATCGATTCCGATCGGCTGGGCCCTGGGCGTCGTGGCCTTTCTTTTGACGGCTGCGATCGTGGCCTCGCTGCTGTGGCCGCGTCCGGCCGAAAAAACCCCCGCCGCCGAACCGATTCCGGAAACAGAAAGCAAAGTATGAGGCCGGGCTGCTGCAATAATTTAAAGTTATTTAATCGCCATTCCGAAGGAACGCCGATTAAATAACCTCCCCATTTTTATCGGGACTGTCATTCCCGCGTGCTTTTGGCGGGAATCCAGTTTTTAATGCTATGGATGCCCGATTAAAGCACTCGGGCATGACGATCGACTGGGTAAATTATTTAATCGCCATTCACAACGCGGACGGGCCGCAACCAAAAAAGATTAACACGGAGAAAACAGAGCAAACAGAGAAGGTAGCGCATGGAAATTCGCTTTAGTTTTGTAATCTCTGTTTACTCTGTTTTCTCTGTGTTGAAAGTTTTTGCTTTTTTTGCAACGCTTGAACTTTTAATAGACTAAGGAACGCCGATTAAATAACCTTCCCCTTTGCGTCGGGACTGTCATTCCCGCGTGCTTTTGGCGGGAATCCAGTTTTTAATGCTATGGATGCCCGATTAAAGCACTCGGGCATGACGATCGACCGGGTAAATTATTTAATCGCCATTCCTAAGCTGCGAATCATTTTTTAAAGGAGAGGCTCGGGGAGCGAGCTATGACTTTGGAAATTGTGTTCATTGTGTTGTTGATTATTGCCAACGGCGTTTTCTCCATGTCCGAAACCGCCGTAGTATCTTCGCGCAAAACCCGGCTGGAACAATGGGCGCAAGAGGGCCGTCGCGGCGCACGCACGGCCATGGAATTGGCAAACGACCCCACGCGTTTTTTGTCGACGGTACAGTTCGGCATTACCTTGATCGGCACGTTTGCCGGCGCGTTTGGCGGCGCAAGAATCGCCACGCCTTTGGCAGAAGCTTTGAAAGCTTTTGCGTGGCTCGCGCCTTATAGTGAATCCGTTGCCTTCGGCCTGGTCGTGTTTGCCATCACCGTACTTTCGCTCATTTTCGGCGAGCTGGTGCCCAAACGCCTGGCCTTGCATCATCCGGAGCGCATTGCCGCTGCCATGGCTGCGCCGATGCGCACGCTTTCGGTCTTGGTTTTTCCCATCGTAAAATTTTTGAGCGTGTCCACCGAAGGCATCCTGCGCCTTTTTCGCGTCAAGCCTTCGGAAGAGCCGCCGGTGACCTCGGCCGAAGTGGTCGCCATGATCGATCAAGGCACGCAGGCCGGCGTCTTCGAAGAAGCCGAGCAAAACATGGTCGAAGGCGTGTTACGCCTGGGCGACCGTCGCGTCAGCTCGTTGATGAGCTCGCGCAGTGATATCGTGTGGCTCGATATCAACGATTCCGTGGAAGACATTCGCAGCAAAATCGCCGGCAGCGGCTATTCGCGTTTTCCCATTTGCCAGGGCAGCCTGGACGATTTTCTCGGCATCGTGCGCGTGAAAGATTTGCTCGCGGGCGTGCTCAGCGGCCAGCCGCTGAATTTGCGCACCGCCTTGCGCCAGCCTTTGTTCGTGCACGAAAAAATGCGCGCCCTCCGCGTTTTGGAATTATTCAAAAAATCCCGCACTCACATCGCGCTCGTCATCGACGAATACGGCGAGATCGAAGGCTTGGTGACGCTCAACGATATTCTCGAAGCCATCGTGGGCGACTTGCCCAATGTCGGCGCTTCCGCAGAACCTCAAATCGTGCAGCGCGAAGACGGCTCCTGGCTGCTCGACGGCCTGCTCGACATCAGCGAATTCAAACAATATTTTGACATTGCCGATCTTCCCGGCGACGAGCGCGGCGATTACGAAACCATCGGCGGATTCGTCATGTTGCATCTCGAACACATTCCCACTTCCGGAGAAGCGTTCGAATTGGAAGATTATCGTTTCGAAGTGGTGGACATGGACGGCCCGCGCGTGGACAAAATATTGTTGCAGAAATTGGATAAGAATGAAGAAGAACTGAAGGAGTGAAGCTTCGTTTAACCTGTCATGCTGGAAGCATCTTTTTAAGCATAAGCACTGTGCTCATTGCTTAAAAAGTTCCTTACAGGATGACAGGCTCGTTATTTTTCGGACGAACTCCGTGCGCCGGAGACAACACTAGATCGTTGCTTTAAATAAACCTCTCACACGCTCATGACTGCTCGCGAAAAAACCATTGGTCTTAAATACCCCTTTTTCCGTTTGGGCCTCATTGGCGGCGGGCAATTGGGACGAATGCTGGCGAGCAAAGCCAGGCAAATGGGCTTCTTCATCGCAGTCTTGGATCCCACACCGAACTCGCCTGCCGGGCAATTCGCCGACGTCGAGATTACCGGCAATTTTTATGATACCGCCAAATTGCAAGAGCTGGTGCGCGTGAGCGAAGTTGTGACTTATGATATCGAGCATATCGATGCGCCGTTTTTGCAGACCCTGGTGGAAGCCGGTTGTTGCATTCATCCCGCGCCCCAAGTTTTGGCAACGATTCAAGATAAATTGCGCCAAAAAGAAACTTTTGTTCGTCACGGCATTCCCGTGCCGCGCTTTCAACCCGCCGATCAGATAGATTTTGAGCCCGGTTTGTTTGCGGGTTTTCCGGTCGTGCAAAAGCTTCGCTTCGGCGGATACGACGGCCGCGGCGTAAAAATTCTGCACACGCGCGAGGACCTGGCTGCCGCGCTGCCCGGCTTATCGATGTTGGAAGAATACGTTCCGCTTGAAAAAGAGCTTGCTGTCATGGTGGCGCGCAGCATGACCGGCGAAATGAAAACTTATCCCGCCGTTGAAATGCAATTTGCCGCGCCCGGAAATATTTTAGAGCTGTTGCTGGCGCCGGCGCGAATCGACCCTCGCCTGCAGCAACAAGCACAGGAAATCGCTCGCGCTTGCGTGGAAGCATTGCAAAGCGTGGGCGTGTTCGGCATCGAGCTTTTCCTGGCAAAGACCGGCAAATTATTGGTGAATGAAGTCGCGCCGCGGCCGCACAATTCCGGGCATTACACCATTGAAGCTTGTGCCACCGGCCAATTCGAGCAACACCTGCGCGCGATCACCGGCATGCCGCTGGGCACAACACAACTCTTGCGGCCTGCCGTCATGCTGAATCTTTTGGGTGAGCCGGATTTTTTCGGAGTTCCAATTATTGAAGGCTGGCGCGAAGCATTGGCGATTCCTGGTTTATCATTTCATTGGTATGGCAAGGCCGAAACTCGCCCGCTGCGCAAAATGGGACATGTTACCATCAGCGACGAAAATATTGAAACCGCCTTGCAAAAGGCCGGACGCGCGAAAGAGATTTTGAAGATCAAGGCTTTGCAGGCGAACAGGCGATAAATCATGCCGCAACCATTAGTAGGAATCATCATGGGCAGCGCTTCCGATTTGCCCATCATGCAGCAATCTGCCGATATTCTCAATGAATTCGAGGCGCCTTTTGAAATGACTATCGTTTCGGCGCATCGCACGCCCGGACGTATGTTTGAATACGCGCGCACGGCAGAGGAAAGAGGCTTGCAAGTGATCATCGCCGGCGCCGGCGGCGCGGCGCATTTGCCCGGCATGGTGGCCGCGCTCACGCCCTTGCCCGTCATCGGCGTGCCGGTCAAAGCCTCGTCATTGGAGGGATTGGATTCGTTGTTGTCAATCGTGCAAATGCCCGCGGGAGTGCCGGTAGCAACGGTTGCAATCAACAACGCCAAAAACGCGGGAATTCTCGCGGCTCAAATCTTGGGCGTCAAATTTCCGGACATTCGCGCACGGGTGAAGGCCTATAAAGAACAATTGGAAAAAATTGTTTTGGAAAAAGCGGCGAAAATGGAGTCTGGGGGTGAGGGAGAAATTAAAGAGTGAGAGTTGAAGGTCAAGCAACTAGTACTACAACGTTAAGTCGTTGGCCATGCCCGTCGAACTGTCATTTCAGGAGGAATCTTTTTAGCGCTTGGTAGGGCTCCAAATGAATTCCAACCAGTGCTGAAAAAGATCTTCTGAAAGACAACCTCAACCTGGGTGGAAATCTCGAACATACTGTTGTAGCATTAGCATCCAGCAACCAGCATCCAGCAAATGAACCTCGCACCCGCCACTCCAACTTCGATTCACCTCGCGGCGGAAATTATTCGCAACGGCAATCTTGTTGCATTTCCCACAGAAACGGTTTATGGCCTGGGCGCGGACGCTTTGAGTGCTCCGGCATGCGCCAAAATTTTTGCCGCAAAAAACCGCCCGCACTTCGATCCGTTGATCGTTCATGTCGCGGAAGTGGAGGGGATTGAAAAAATTTGTGCGCGCTTCGATGGCCGAACGCGGCAGCTCGTTGAAAAATTTTGGCCCGGCCCATTGACGCTCGTGGTTCCCAAGACCGAGCTCGTGCCCGACCTCGTTACCGCGGGCCTGCTCAACGTCGCGTTGCGTATGCCGGATCATACTGTGGCCTTGGCTCTGATTCGCGCGGCGCAAACGCCGATTGCCGCGCCCAGCGCCAATCCTTTCGGATACCTCAGCCCGACTACGGCGCAGCACGTCGCCGAACAATTGGGCAGCAAAGTCGATTTGATTTTGGACGGCGGCCCGTGTCCCGTGGGCGTGGAATCGACGATTCTCGATCTCAGCATGGCAACACCGCGTCTGCTGCGGCTGGGTGGCTTGCCGTTGGAAATGCTCGAACCAATTCTCGGCCGCCTCGAAATTTTTGCCTCCGACCCCACGCGCCCATTGGCTCCCGGGCAATTGCCGAGCCATTACGCGCCGCATACTCCGGTAGAATTTTTGCCTGAAAATGAAAGCCATATTGCCACCGGGAAGAAGATCGGCTTGCTGGCTTTTCAAAACTTGCCGGAACATTTGATTTTTGCCGCGATCGAAATACTTTCCCCCCAGGGCAATCTGCAAGAAGCCGCGGCCAATTTGTTCTCCTGCTTGCATCGTTTGGATCGCGCCGGCCTGGATCTCATTTACGCCGAGCCGGTGCCGGAAATGGGCTTGGGCCGCGCGATTATGGATCGTTTGCGCAAGGCCGCGGCGAAATAAAGAATCGCGCCGGTTAAATGTAGCTGCGCAGCATCTTGCTTGCCGTCAGGCTGACTGCGCTGCAATCTAAAATTTTTCTTGACTTTGCGTTTTTTCCTGTGTTTAATCGGACTGCAAGCTATTAAATTCTCACCTACTCCACAACTGGTTAAGGAGCGCACATGAGCTCGACGTACATCTTTCTGGCCGGCCGTATCTTGTTCGCGCTGCCGCTGATCTTCATGGGATCGAATCATTTTCTGAGATTGAACGACATGACGGGTTATGCCGCAAGCAAGGGACTGGCTTCGCCGCAAATGGCCGTGATCGTTTCCGGACTGGTCCTGGTTTTGGGCGCGGTCTCGATCCTGGTGGGTTATCGCGGCCGCATCGGCGCGTGGTTCGTTGCCTTCTTTTTGCTGGCCACCGCCTTCATGATGCATCGCTTCTGGGCCGTGGACGATCCGCAGATGGCGCAAATGGAAATGATCAATTTCCTCAAGAATATCATCATGGCCGGCGCGGCCTTCATGATGACCAAAACCGGCACCGGGCCGTACAGCGTGGATAATAAAGCTTCATAAAGCTTCGATCTTGATTTTGTCCAAGCACATCCGGCATTTTTTAACTGGTATAATCGAGTGCAGTGAAAATACTGTGCTCGATTTTTTGTTTTAATCCGGAAAATTGCGGCCATGCCCTGCGATCAAACCATTTTCAGCCAGCTTGAATTTGATATTCGATGTGAATGGGGTGAGCAAGGCGTAGCTGCGCTGGCGCCAAATTGCGACGCCGTAATCATTGTAGACGTTCTGTCGTTTTCCACCTGTGTTGACGTTGCTACCGCTCGGGGTGCTCTCGTTCATCCTTATCTTTGGAAAGATGAAGCCGCAGCGTCGTTTGCAAGATCAATCGGAGCCGAGCTCGCGCAAGCAAAGCGCAGCAGCGTCACGTACTCGTTATCACCGCAATCATTGCTGCACATTCCACCTCGCACGCAATTGGTATTGCCCTCTCCCAATGGTGCAACACTCACACTGAGAGCAGAAAGGGCACTGACTGTGACAGGATGCTTGCGAAATTGTCGCGCGGTGGCTTTAGCCGTGCAAAAAATCGGCAGGCGCATTGGTATTATACCGGCGGGGGAACGATGGCAAGATCAGAGCCTGCGCCCGGCCTGGGAAGATTGGATCGGCGCCGGAGCGATCATCCGTCATTTGCCCGGCACACTTTCTCTCGAAGCACGCAGCGCGCTTACGGCCTTCTCGGAAGCGCAGGAAGAAATCTTCGCGTACTTGAAACAATGCGGCTCCGGCAAAGAGCTAATCGCGAGAGGATTTGAAGAAGACGTTGTTTTGGCCGCCGCGATGAATGTGAGCAATGCTGTGCCAGTATATAAGAATGGCGTTTATGTGCGCTTGAACACATAACAACAAATTGCTTGTACCGCTAAGGGATTTCTCCTATATTTCTCACACTCTCGCGTAAATTTTCATTCGATATCATTCGAACCCATGGCCCTTATAAATTTTATTGATCACGTTCGGGAATGGGCCAAACCCTCATCATGTTATTCGTAGACATCTTTTTAAGCAGGGAGTAGCACCGCTTTAGGTATTGTGCTTGCGGCTCAAAAAGTTCCTTACAGGATGACATTTGGGATTACCGATTTTGGATGATCAAATTCATGAGAAAGAATTTTTTCTTCGTTCCGAGAACAGTGCAACCGGAGAAAGGCATGCGTATTCCAAGTGCTTTTGCGATGATTGCAACACTGTTTTTGTCCGCCGCCTGCAACCAGAAAGCGCCGCCCACTGCGCCTGATGCTCCGGCCAACGAGTCTTCCACCTTCAATATGATTCAGCGGCAAGTCTTTGATACCGGTTGCATCAGCAGCTCGTGCCATTCTTCCGTCACGGCTGCCGGAGGTTTGTCGCTGGCAGCAGGAGAAAGTTATGCCAATTTAGTCGGCGCAGAGCCTGCGAACGCACAGGCCAGGGCCGCAGGCTGGAAGCGCGTAACGCCCGCGCGGCCGGAACTCAGTTTTCTCATGAAAAAACTAAGCGGCCCCGGACCCAATGAAGGCGAGCTCATGCCGCGCGGCACTTCCGGTTTGAATAGCATCAAGCTCGATGCCATACGCGAATGGATCAAAGCCGGCGCGCCGAAAGATGCAATCGTAGCCGCCGCGCCCAATCTTAATAATGCTCCGGCGGATTCGACCAATGCTTTTGTGCCGCCGCCTGCGCCCGCGCCGGAGCAGGGTTTTCAAGTTCGCATTGGGCCGTTTTATGTCGAACCCGGAAAAGAACGTGAAATATTCGCGACGGTGAAGGTTGCGTTGCCGCCGGATTTTGTGGTGAATCGCATCGAAGTGGCGCAGCCCGAAGGCAGCCATCATTTCATTGTTTATCGCTGGAAAACGAATGATGCGCCGCCGCCGGGCATTCGCGATTTCAATCCTTTCGATCCGAAATCATTCGAAGCGCTTTACAAACGCGATTTCGTCGCCGGCACGCAAACGCAATATACCGAGATTGCATTTCCCGAAGGCGTGGGCATTCCATTGCCGGCGCAACTCACGCTCGAGCTCAATTCACACTTCGTCAACACCCGCGGCGAACGCAGCTTGAAAGCGGAAGCGTATGTGAATCTCTATCGCGCGCCCGCCGGCACGGTGACCAAGAAGGCCAAAGTTCTGTTTGAAAATTGGCTGAATATTTTCGTGCCGCCGGGTGCGACGGCCTCCGCGGGTACGAATTGGTTTGCGCCGCAGGACCTCAATGTGTTGATGCTGTCTTCCCACATGCACCGCCATGGCAAACGCTTCACCATTCATCGCATTGAAGACCAGCAAGTGCGGGAAATGCTTTATGAGAATTTGGCGTGGAACGATCCCAAAACCGCTTACTTCAACCCGCCGTTGCTTTTGCGCGCGGGCGAAGGCTTGCGTTACGAAGGCACGTACACCAACGACGACAAGCCGTTCCCGCTGCGCTTTGGCTTCACGGCGGAGAATGATGAGATGTGCATTATGTTGGGGTATTATTATTGAAGCTTGGAGCAATGATTTAGTGGCTTCCAAGTTCACTTGTTTTGCGGAGGCATTCACATGGATTCGCCCATCTACAAATTTTTGGAAGCAGCGCGTTACTTAAAGATAGCTTCAGCAACCCTTCGTTCCTGGATCAAGGGCAGAAATTATCCCAGGGGCAAAGGCTTGGGATATTTCAAACCGCTCATAAAATTGCCCGGCCAGGAACGCCATTTGTTGTCATTCAATAACTTGATTGAAGCATATGTTTTGCGTTCGCTTCGGCAAGATCATGGTGTTTCAATCAAAGCCGTGAGAACCGCCTTGAATTACGCTCAATCCGAATTCAGTATTCCAAGATTGCTATTGAGCGGCGATTTGCGTACTGCTGCGGGTGATTTGTTTCTGCAAAGATATGGCGAGCTCATTAATCTATCAAAATCCGGGCAACTCGCATTGCGAAAGATGCTTGAAGCTCATCTGCAGCGCATCGTTTGGGACAGCAAACTACCTGTTCGTTTATACCCTTTTATTGATTTCGATATCCAAAGATTAATTGCCATAGACCCTTTGATTAAGTTTGGACAGCCGGTGATTATACGAAAAGCCATATCAATTTCGACGATTGTCAATCGAATTGATGCCGGAGAATCGCCCAAAATGGTTGCCGATGATTATGATCTTGAGATGAATGAGATTGAAATGGCTATTTTGTATGAACGCGCAGCGTGAATATGTTTTCTTCACGGATCGAGATTTGGGGAAACAATTCCCCGAGATTCTGCGGAATGCCGGGATTCATGTAGAGAGACATATTGATCATTTCGCGGATGATGCAAAAGACGAAGATTGGTTGGAAGAGATAAGCAAACGAGGGTGGTATGTATTGACTCATGACCGAAAAATGCGGTATCGAACAAATGAGATAAACGCAATTGCACAATTTAAAATCGGGGTGTTCGTTATTGTGGGAAAAATCTCTTTCCCCCAGCTTGCCCAGAATTTTGTTCATACTTTTCGCCAAATTACCAATTTTATCGACAAAAATTCCCGACCATTCATCGCTAAAATCTACTCTGCAGATCAAAAAAAGATAAAAGGAAAACTACAGCCACCAGGATATATTAAAATGTGGGTCTCTTTTTAAGATTCCCACACCCAGCTTAGGAGCGTCGATTAAATAACTTTCCCATTTGCGCCGGGCTGTCATTCCCGCAGTCTTTAAGCGGGAATCCATTCTACGCCGTCTGGATGCCCGATTAAAGCGCTCGGGCATGACAGATCAAATGAATAAGTTATTTAATCGGCATTCTTTAATATATGCGCCGCCTTTATGATTGCTCCGAATGTGTTCATCGGTGTTGCCGGCTGGTCCCATCCGGACTGGCAGGATTTGCTCATTCCCTCGTTTGCGCCCCAAACTACTTCTCCCCTTTCCGCGTTGAGCCGGTTGTTCGATCTCATCGAAATCACCACTTCCTATTATCATCCGCCCGACGCCAAAACCGTGCAGCACTGGCTGGAGCAAACGCGCGACAATTCACGTTTGCATTTCACGGTGCGCGTGTGGCAAAAACTCGTGCGTGAAAAATCCCTCTCCTGGAAAACCGACGCCGCAACCGTGCAGCGCGGTTTGCTGCCGCTGTTGCAAGCGCAGCGCCTGGCCGCATTGGTGTTGCCGTTTTCGCCTTCTTTTCGGCATACGGATAGCAACGAAGAATGGCTGTGGCGTTTGCGCGATGCTTTTGCCGGCTGGCCGCTGGTGGTGGAATTGTTGCACGATTCCTGGCAGCAATCCGCTTTGTTGCCGCGTTTGCCGTCTCTGAATATTGCGGTGGCGGTCGTCGATCAACCGCAGCGCGAAGAAAAAATGCCGGCTCCGGATTTTGATTCCAACCGCAGAGCTTATTGGCGCCTGAATGGACGCAACCGCCTCAAGTGGCTGGATCAAAACGCGGACCGCGACGAGCGTTTCGATTATTTCTACTCTGCGGAAGAGATGGCGCAGCTCGCCACCATCGTGCGCAGCATGAGCAACAAAGCGCAATCGTGCTATATCGTCTTTCACAATCATCCTCGCGGCCAGGCTCTCGCCAACGCATTGCAATTGTTCTTCGCATTGACGGGACAGAAAATAGACGTGCCGAAAAATTTGTGCCGGCATTTTCCCGAACTTGAAGCGCTCGCCGCCGGACCGGCCGCGCAACAGGTGGAAATGTTTTCAGAAAGAAATTGATTTTCGCTTGTTGACTCGCTATATTTTGCTTCAATATTAATTTCGAGATTTCATTCGGAGAAAAATCGTGGAAACTGTTGCTGTTGCCTCGGCCCCGGGCACGCTTTCGCGGAATGGCCATCCCTGCCTCAACGATTTCAGTATTAACGTCGCCACTGCCAACGGCACCGGCAGCCAAAGCTCAAACTTGGTGCTGCTGCGCGCCATTTTTCAAATGGGCATTCCGGTCTCGGGCAAAAATTTATTTCCTTCCAATATTCAAGGCTTGCCCACCTGGTTTACCATTCGCATAAATAAAGACGGCCACATCGCGCGCCGCGAGCGCAACGAGATTTTAGTCGTGATGAATTCCGATACTGCGCAAGAAGACGTGATGACGGCCGAACCCGGCGCGGTCGTGGTTTTTGACGAGACGCTCGCCTCCCACAAGCTGCGCGAGGATTTGATTTTTTATCCCGTGCCGTTCGACAAATTGGTAGTGCCGGTGTGTCCCGTGCCGAAATTGCGCAAGCTGGTGCGCAACATGATTTACGACGGCGTGCTGGCATATTTGCTCGGCATCGATATGGCGGAAATCGAAAAGGCTTTGCTCAAACAATTTAAAAGCAAAGCCAAAGCCGCGGCGATGAATTTGGATGCGGCCAAAGCCGGCTATACCTACGCGGAGAACAATCTCGTCAAAAGAGATCCTTATCGCGTCGAGCGCATGAATAAAACTGCGGGCAAGCTCATCATCGATGGCAATGCCGCAGCCGCGCTCGGTTGCATGTTTGCAGGCGTGACGGTGGCCACCTGGTATCCGATCACGCCTTCGTCGTCTCTGTGCGAAACGCTGATCGATTATGTGAAACGCTATCGCCTGGATCCGGAAACCAGGAAAGCGACTTTCGCCATCGTGCAAGCCGAAGACGAGCTGGCCGCGGTGGGCATGGCCCTGGGTGCAGGCTGGGCCGGCGCGCGCGCGATGACTTCCACTTCCGGGCCGGGCATTTCTTTGATGTCGGAATTTGTAGGCCTGGGCTATTACGCTGAAATTCCCGTGGTGATTTTCGATATTCAACGCGTCGGGCCTTCCACCGGCCTGCCCACGCGCACCATGCAGGGCGATATTCTCACCACGGCCTTTCTTTCACACGGCGATACCAAGCATATCTTGCTGCTGCCTAATTCCGTTGCAGAATGCTTTAGCATGGCGATCGCTGCCTTCGATTTGGCGGAAGAGTTTCAAACGCCGGTGTTCGTGATGAGCGATTTGGATTTGGGCATGAATTTATGGATGTCTGATCCGTTTCAATATCCCGACCAGCCGATCAAGCGCGGCAAAGTTTTGAGCGCGGCCGATTTGGATCGCGCCGGCGAATTTGCGCGCTATCGCGACGTGGACGGCGACGGCATTCCCTATCGCACGCTGCCGCTCACGAAACATCGCCTGTCGCCGTATTTCACGCGCGGCAGCGGCCACAACGAGCGCGCGCAATATTCCGAGCGCCCGAACGATTATCGTAACAACATGGACCGCCTCACGAAAAAATTTGACACCGCGCGCAGTCGCGTGCCGGCGCCGGAAGTGGAATGGCAGCCGGCCGCGGAAATCGGTCTCATCGCTTATGGCACCAGTCATCACGCCATGCAAGAAGCGCGCGAAATGTTGCAAAATGAATTGCAATTGAAAACCAGCTATCTGCGCCTGCGCGCGTTTCCTTTCAACGGCGAAGTGGCGGATTTCATCGCGCGGCACGATCGGGTTTATGTTATCGATCAAAACCGCGACGGGCAAATGCACAGCTTGCTGCGGCTGGAGCTCGACGCCGCCCTCGCCACCAAGCTGCGCAGCGTGCGCTATTACAACGGCCTTCCGATTACGGCGCGCGCGCTCGTCAACGACATTTTATCGCAGGAGAATACCAATGGCTCTCGCAACTGAAACCCTTGCTCCCTCCGCCCCCAAGCCCAAAGTGAATCGGCTGGGTTTGGAACCAAGCATGTATCGCGGCGGCAAAACCACGCTCTGCGCCGGCTGCGGCCACAATGCGATTTCGGAACGCATCATCGATGCGTTTTATGAAATGGGCGTCGATCCCTATCACGTGGCGAAATTATCCGGCATCGGCTGTTCGAGCAAATCGCCGGCGTATTTTCTCGAGCCTTCGCACGGCTTCAACGCCGTGCACGGCCGCATGCCGTCGGTGGCCACGGGCGCGGCTCTGGGCAATCGCGATTTGTTCATTCTCGGCGTGAGCGGCGACGGCGACACCGCTTCCATCGGCATGGGACAATTCGTGCATTTGATGCGCCGCAACCTGCCGATGATTTACATCATTGAAGACAACGGCGTGTATGGCCTAACCAAGGGCCAGTTCTCCGCCACGGCCGAGCGCGGCGCGAAATTGAAAACCGGCGTGATCAACGATTTGCCCGGCGTCGATACCTGCGCCATGGCGATCGATCTCGGCGCCACGCTTGTCGCGCGGGCGTTTTCCGGCGACAAAAAGCAATTGACCACGATTTTGAAGGCGGCGATCGCGCATCGCGGCACGACTTTGCTCGATGTCATTTCGCCTTGCGTCACCTTCAACGATCATGAAGGCTCGACCAAGAGCTATAGCTACGTGAAGGATCATGAAGAAAAACTGAGCGATCTCGGCTTTGTGCCGTTTTTCGACGATATCGTGGTGGATTACGAACCCGGCACCACGAAAACGGTGGAGTTGCACGACGGCTCGCGCTTGCTGCTCAACAAGCTGCCGGAGAATTACGATCCTTCCAAAAAATTCGATGCCCTGCGCCGGCTGGCCGAGGCCCGTGAAAAAGGCGAGGTGCTCACCGGCGTCGTGTATGTCAACACGCAGGCGCCGGATTTCATCGAAATTTTGAACATGGTCGACGCGCCGCTCGCCACTTTACCGGAAGAGCGCGTGCGGCCCAGCCGCGCGGCGTTCGAAGAAATTATGGAAGAGTGGCGATAATTTCGCCGTTTCATAAGGATGACATTTGGGATTAGGCATTCTCACGCGATGAACATGAGCGCCTGAAGGCGCTACTACGAAATATGCGCGCTCGACCTTCCTCACAACCTTCGAAATTTCTTCCTGCGCCTAACGCCCGGGCAAAGCTTTTTCTTTGCTTGCACTCGTTCGCCGCAGCCGTGCTCATTTTTTATGGTTTGACCGCCCACGCGCAAACTGCGCAAAGCCGGCGCGTGCCGGAGGCCTACCGCCAGGTCCGTCTCGCCATGGGCCGGGGCGACTATGCCGAAGCCCATCGGCGCATGCGCCGGTTGTTCGAAGCGGAAAAAGAAAAAATTTATCCTCCCTTGTTTGAAACTGCGGCCTACCTTTTTGCTTATGAAAAAAGCTTTGCCGCCGGCCATATTTTTTTTGATTCTTTGCGGGCCGCGGGCCACCACAGAGGCAACGTGGCCGGCGCACAGGCCATTCTGTGGCAAACGCAGCAACAACCGGACAGCAGCTTGAAGCACGCCCGGCAAGCGGTGTTGGAAAACAGCCAATGCGTGTATCCTTACGATATATTTATAGAAAAGAGTTTTGAGCAGCACGATGCGACCGCTGCGTATCATTTGCTCACACAGCAATGCCGGCAGCATCCTGAAAATTGGCGGTTGCGTTATGCTCTTGGCATTTGGTATACTTTGCAAAACCAGCTCAAAGCTGCATGTGACACTTTGTACGCTCTTTTGCAGCAGGGCTTCAAGCATTGGCGTATTTATTATGTGTTGGGATTAAAATTAGAAGATTTACGAAAATGGCCTGAAGCTTTGCAAGTTCACCAGGCCGGTGTTACATATTGTGAAGCGATGCAGGAGGATGAAGGCCGAGCGCGTTTGCTGCACGGCCGCGCCCAAGCTGAAGGCAAACTGGGGCAATGGCAAGCGGCCATACAAACGCTGCTACAGGGATTGCAATTGTCGCAACGCGTGGGCAGCAGGCTTTCGGAAGGCAAAATACTTTTATTATTGGGCCAAATTCAGTCCGAGCATCACCAATGGCTGGAGGCGCGGCAAAATCTCCTCATCGTTGCCCAACGCGCACGCCAATATTCTGAAGGCAACATGCTGTTGCAGGCTTATCATTCTTTGGCTGAATTGAATCGTAAGATCGGCAAAAGAAGTGAAGCATTGGATTATACTTTTAAAGCCCATCAAGTTGCCGACTCTTTGGGAATGAAAGATTACGCTTTATCGTTATTGAATAACATTGGCGTGATAGACTTAGAAGCTGGTCGCAAAATCCAAGCTCTTGAACATTTGCTAGAAATATTACGGCTTGCCCGCAGCCAAAAAGCGGATCGGTATCTATCTTTTTATTTACAAAACCTCGCATCGGTTCTGAATGCATTAGGAAGATACGACGATGCACTAAAATATTGGACAGAAGCTGATGAAATTGTGCAAAAAAACTATGACTTTGACCAGTTGCTTAAGCTCAAGATTCTGCGAAGTGAAATATTAATGCATCTTGGCCAGTCGAGCATGGCACGCGCGCTTTTGCAACAAGCGGCTACAACAGCAAAGAACACTCGTCACATGACTCTCTGGTTTCGCGCACAAATTCTGCTTGCGCAAATGGAGATGCAGGCGCAACAGCTCACGCAGGCAAAAGCGCGATTGGCCCAAACCCAAGCGGCTGCGCCCCAAGAATTGCCTTATGAAACGCATTTGAAAATTGCCTCGCTCCTGGCGGAAATCGCTTGGCAAACCGGCGATACGGCACGCGCGTTGGCGACTTATCAAGCCGCGTTGAACACCATTGCCGGCCAAACCCATCGTCTGGGTCCGAGGCATTTGGCCTCATTGTCGGGCGTGGAGCGCGAAATTTTTTTCAATTTGAGCCGCGCTTATGTGCATGGCGGTGATCTCGATCGTGCCTTGCCGGTCACGGAGCGCGCGCGCGATTTGATAGTGAAACGCCAGCGCTGGCAAGCCCGGCAATTGAGCCAGGCGCAAATTGATAGCGCCGGCTCCCGGCAGTTGGCCGTGCTGGACTCGCTTTTGCGCGAGCACCGCTTGCAACTGGCAGCCACGGATTCGACGCCATTGCGCCTCGCGCTGCTGGCGAAAATTTCGAACCGGGAACAAGAGCAGGCCGCTTTGCTGAATCGTGTGCTCAGGAGTGAAGGTATCGGCTGGCTGGGTGAGAACCCTTTTCCTCTAAAAGAATTTCGCCAAAGCCTAAGCCGCCGCAATGAAATTGCGGTTAGTTTTTTCGTCGGCGATTCGACCACGCTGGTCTTTTTGATTGCAGCAGACACTCTGGTGGCCAGGCCCGTAGCCATTGGCCGCCAAGAGCTGGAAAAGAAGCTTTTGAATATCCACCAGGGCATAACCACTGGCGCCGATAGCCTTTCAAATCAGAGCGCGGCTTTTGACACCTCGACTGCGCATCACGTGTATCGCTTGTTGTTGCAGGAAGTTCTTGCCGGACGGAAGGAAACCGCATTAGCCCTCGTGCCAGACGACGTCCTGCACGCCCTGCCTTTTGAAGCCTTGGTGACGGAAGCGGCCCCTAACCGGCGCGTCCGGTTTTTAATCGAACGCTTTGCCGTGCGTAACGGCGTTTCTCTGGCCGAGTTGCAACAAGAGGAAGAAGAGCAGTGGTCGGTGCGCTCATTTCTTCTGGCAGCAGCGCCCGCTTTAAAACCGGCGCGTCTTGATGCAACAGTCACACGCCGCAATGCCCGCTGGTGGCGCGGCCCGGTAGGCGAATTGGAAGCCAGGATGATTCGGGCTTTGGTGCGATGTAATACGGATATGACCGGAGCTCAGTTATCCCGCGCCGCCTTGCTGCCTGCGATGAACCAAAGTGATTGGCTGCATTTGGCCAGCCACAGCCTGGGCTCGTCCGGTGAGCCTTTATTCAGCGAAATTATTTTGTCCATCCCGCCGGGGCAGGATGAGCCGGAGCGCCTTTACGCTTTTGAGATTTTTCAAATGTCTCTGCCTGCGCGCATGGCGATTTTGAGCGGATGCGAAACCGTGCGCGGCACGTTTGTGGCAAGCGAAGGATTTGAAGGCTTTGTGCAAGCGTTTCGCGCCGCGGGCACGCCCAGCATCATTGCCAGTTTATGGAAAGTGGATGATGCCGCCACCGCGGCATTTTTCGAATTTTATTACAAAGCACTAGGCGAGGGGCAGTCCAGCGTGCGCGCATTGCAAACGGCGAAACTGAAAATGCTAAACCATCCCAACTATACTTTCGCCAATTGGGCTGCATTCTCCTATTATGGCCGTGATTGGCGCGTCGAGTTGCCGCGGCCATGGACTTGGCAGGAATGGGCGTTGCTGTTGGCAGGAATCGCACTTTTGCTGTTGGCGGGTGGCATGCTCATTTGGCAATGGCGGAGAAATGCAAAGCGCAGTCTATTACAAGTTGAACCTTTGTAAAAAAAGCAAAAAAAATTTTACGCATTACGTTTTACGCCTTATCGCTTACGTGATGCGTAATTCGTAAAAGGATGCTTACAGCATGACCTGTTACTGAGAAGAGCGGAAAATTTCGGCTCCGCCGTCATGAACAACGGAGCCGAAATAAAAAGCTAAGATAAAGTGCTTGGCACGAAAACGGCGAATTGACAATGTTCTCAACCGCCGCCGCCACCACCACCGCCGCCAGGAGGAGGAGGGTTGCTGCACGTGGCGCATTCTTCTTCAGGATCATTTTGCATCACGGGCTGCTGTTTGGTGTCCGGCGCGGTGGGCGCGAGCGATTCACACCCCACCAACAGGGCAAATAACAGCATCAGCAAGAAAGACATGACTGTTCGCATGTTTGTCGTCCTTTCTAAATGAACAAATGAAAAGTTGGACATGCAGAACAGCCGGCCGACTGCAGCTTTGAGCCGCAACGTTGTTGCAACCAAAGCTGAAATCAGGTACTAACTCATTGCGTTTCGTTTCTTCCCGATTCCGTATAGGAAGGCGAAGCGCTTGCGTGGGCCCTGGAGTTTTCCCTGTTTTTCTTTTCTAATAATATAGACGCAGGGAGAAGCGAAATTCTCACGACTTTTTTTTATTTTGGCAAAATTTTTTAATTGCTTCATATTTCAGAATGATTAAGCTGCAAATGGTCAAACTTTTACGGCACTTCAAAAACAACCACGGGTGGAGCCATTACAAAAAGCGGCAAGCACATCGACCCCGAATGGATTGCCTCGCGCCGGCAAATCGTCACCTATTATTTAAAAAAGAAATGGTGCGTCGACGGCCCGGATCTGGAAGAAGTGGTGCAAGACACCATGATGGCGGCGTTGCACAGCTTTCAAAATTATGAAGGCCGCAACAACGCTTCACCGGGAACGTTTCTTTTGGGCATCGCCAATAACGTGGCGCAAACGCATTTCCGCAAAAAAGGCCGGCAGCAGCGCCGCAGCGCCCCGCTTGATTTTGCCGAAAGCATCGGCGCCGTGTTTCGCGACGAGGCCGAGGCCGGGGAACTGCGCTACCATCTGCGCAAAAAACTCGCCTTGCTGCCAAAAAATTATGTCCAGGTTTTGGAACTAGTGTTCTACAAAGGATATAAAGAAAACGAAGTCGCCGCAGAGCTGAACCTGCCGCGGGACCGGGTTTACAGCCTGAAATCCGATGCCTTGAAACGGCTGCGCAAGCTCTGTTTGAAGGACCCCGTATTTAGAAGCTTGTTTGCCTGATTATCCATGGAGTCGAAACCTTATGTCATGTTCATATCGCAACCGGATTGATACCGTGGTTGCCTATGTCCGCGAAGAATTGCCGCCCGAAGAACAAGAAGCTTTTGAAACCCACTATTTCGATTGTGAAGAATGCGCGCGCGAAGTGCTGTTGATGGAAAAAACCACGCTCGCGATGCAACACCACGGCCATTATCTTTTTGCGCCCGCCTATAACCACCAGGTGGGTTTTCTCACCCGTTGGACCGACCGCCTGGCGCTGGGAGGGGAAAAACTTTCCTTGCATTTAGGCTGGACGCGCGTGGTAATCAACTTCGCGGCGATGTTTACGTTTGCCGTCGCCGGCTATTGGCTGTTTCAAAAAATAGAGGGACTGCTGCACTCGGGCGAAGCGGATTCATATATTCGAACCGAAGGATTTTTCACCCGCGCCGGTTTCGACCGCAATATCACCAAGTTTGCCTGGCCCGCTGACTTTTCTCCCGGCAGTGATCCGGCGTTGCGCGACCGCTTGCACGCCTTGCGCGAAAGCTATCGAAATCAGGAGTATTTGGCGGTGGCGCAACAATTGGAAAAACTATCGGAGGAATATCCTCACGACCTGCAAACCGGCCTGTTGCGCGGAGTGTGTTTGTTTAAAGCGGGAAAATTGGAAGAAGCGATGCAACAATTATCCGCCGTCACCCCGCAGCACGGCGCGCCCGCCGGCGCGTATTGGTTTTTGGCCCTGGCCTATTGGCAGCAGCAACAACACGGGCCCGCCGGCCGCGTTCTGCGAAATCTGCTGCTGCAACCCGACACCACCTACCATGCCGCCGCGCGTTATCTTTTGAGAAAAATGCCCCATTGAGATTTTACTTGTGTGCCGGCGATTCTCACTTGAATTAACGCCAAAAGCCGCGGCCTCGAGTCGCGCAAGCCGCTGCTAGGTAATTTTCATTTTCACGGCCCGAGGCCCTGTTCCAGTTTGTGCAACTGGAACACGGCCTTTTTTATTTTCATTTCGTCACTGCGAACGCAACGAAACAATCTCTTGCTTCGTCATTGCGAACGCAGTGAAGCAATCTCAGTGCTTGGAATGCGCTGCGTCTGCCATGGCACTTCCTTCGCAGGAGTGACAAAAGCGCAATGATTTAACCGCCCTCCGCCTACGCAAATTTATTGCGCCGCCGGTATTTCTCTCCAGAATCTTGCGCCAGCCGGATATTCTCTCATGATCGTAGCGCAGACTTCCAGTCTGCAAACTAAAGCAGGCGGGATGCCTGCGCTACAATCAACATTTCAAATTTATTCCCAACACTGCGGCACGCACCGGCTGGCTCGAATATTTTGCATCATGATATTACCTAAGACTTACACGCCACCAGTCGAATCTCTGCGCTTCGCACCTCAACCGAAAATGCGAATTGCGGGATTGATTTTGGCGCTGGCCCTCGCCTTGCGGGTTTGGGGAATTTGGTTCGGCCAGCCCTACGTTTTGCATCCCGACGAGCATTTTCTCGCACAAACCGCCCTGGACATGCTGCGCGGCCCGGCTTACGATTTGAATCCCCATTTTTTCGAATATCCTTCCTTGCAAATTTATGTGACCGCCTGGTTGTATGCCTGCATCGGCGGCGCGCTACAGCTCTGCGGTGAGATTGAAAATTTTTCCCAGCTTTCAGACTATGCGGCACAACACCTTTTTTATTTTCACCTCGCCGGCCGTTTGCTGGCGGCGCTCATCGGCGCCGCCACGGTGTATCTCACTTTTCGCGCCGCGCAGCGCTTGCTGGGAACGGCTACGGCCTTGTTGGCCGCATGGTTTCTGACTTTTGCCTACGTGCATTTTACCGACTCACATTTTTTGGCAACCGATGTGCCTTCCGCTTTTTGGGTGATGCTGGCGTTCAATTTATGCACCATCGCGTTGCCCACACACCAATCGCGTTGGTTTTATGGCGCCGGTTTTGTGGCCGGCTTGGCGGCTTCCACCAAATATCCCGCGGGTTTGATCTTATTGACAGTCTTCATGGCGCATGCGATCGCTCAACGCAACGCCGGCGCCTCCTGGCGCCACACCCTCTTTTCCAGCGTGCTCATAAAAATTTCGTTATGCGCTCTCACCGGTTTCGTGCTAGGAACTCCATATGCCGTTCTCGATTTTAAAAGCTTCGCCAGCGGTTTGCTCGCACAAATTTTTCATTCCAAATCCGGGCATCTCGGCGTGGCAGAATCCGGATTCTTCGGCTATTTCACCGGGGTCGTGCCTGGCGGCGGCATGGGTTTGGGATTGATGATCGCGGTATTTGCCGGCATGCTGTTTTCTTTTCTGCCGCCGCGCCGCCATCATTGGCTGCTTTTTTCCTTTCCGCTTTTCTTTTATCTATTAATGGGCAACTCCGCGCTTAAAGTCGATCGCTATCTCATTCCCGCCATCCCGTTCTGGTGCATTTACGCAGGTTTCTTTGTCGCCCGCCTGTCCGCCATGTTGTCGCACCGGGGCTGGCCCAAACGCACGGCTGCAGTGGCGCTGGCGTTCATCTTCTCCGCGTCTTCACTGTATGCCGCCGGCAAATGGTGTTGGATTGCGGTGCAATCCGACACGCGCGTGCAAGCCGCAAATTGGATGGAAGCTTCCATTCCCGAAGAGACTATCATTGCCATCCGTGCCGGCTCCTGGATGCTGCCGCCGGTGGATCCGGATCATTTCAACATCACCCAAATGGATTTAATCACGGAAGAATCCGACAAAAAAAAACTGTCCATGAAATTAGCGGTTCTGGAAAATCCGGTTAGTGCCTGGGTTTTGCGGCAGGGCTTCAACTATCAAGCCGAACCGGCGTTGCTGGATTCGTTGCGTGCGATTTTGCAAAACATGCCGGATTTTTCTACCTGGCGCGCCCAGCCCTTGAGGACCTATCGCGAGCAGAACGTTCATTATGTCATTACTTCCAGCTTGTTGAAGAAAAGGTTTTTCAATACGGCCACCATGGAAAAATATCCCGCGATGGCAAAATCATGGCAGGAATTTTATGGCGAGCTGGAAAAAGAAGGAAGATTGGTGAAGGAATTCGTTCCACCCGCGGCTTATAAGCACAAATGGGGCATGGGTTTTTTAGAAAGCCCGGCGATTCGCATTTATGACATTCGCGCTCAGGAATAAGCCATATTCTAACCCAGGGTGAGCCGGATCCAAAATGCAAAATGATTTGGGACAAAATCATTCAAACGCATTTAATCATTTTGCCTCAAATTATTTTGCCTTCTAAAAGCTTTGCTTTTCTGGCACACAGTTGAATGATTTTGTCCTAAATTATTTTGTCTGCTCATGAAAGACTGAAGTACTTTCTTTGCGTCTTTTGCGTGGGCTTTTTTTCATTTTTGATCGCGGCTCATTCGCGTTGGGTATCAATCATGGCGCAATCGGCTTCCCTCATCTATTCCAACGAATGGCTCTATCGTGCGCTCATGCGCGTGCTGTATGGCCGCCATTTTGAAGCGCGCTATCGCGCGTTGGCAGACGAAATCCCCGACCAATCCACGGTGGTGGATTTGTGCGCGGGCGATTGTTATCTCTATCGCCGCTATTTGCGCGCCAAATCGGTGAAATATCTCGGGCTCGATTTATCGCCGGCGTTCGTGAAAGCGGCGCAGAAGCACGGCGTGCCTGCGCGTGAATTTGACCTCTGGCGGGAAGAAATTCCGCGCGGCGATCTCGTCCTGATGCAAGCCAGCCTGTATCAATTTTTGCCGGAAGCTGAAAAGATCATCGCCAAAATGCTTGCCGCCGCGCGCCACCAAGTGATCATCGCCGAACCCGTGCGCAATCTTTCCTCTTCACGCCTGGCCTGGCTCGCCCAGCTCAGCCGCCTGCTGACCAATCCCGCAAAAAACGAATCCTCCTATTCCGGCGCGCGCTTCAACGAAAATTCTCTATTGGAAGTCTTCAAATCTTTTCCCGCGTTTCAGCGGGCATTTTTTATTCCGGGAGGAAGAGAGCTGGTGGGAATTTTTAGAGGAGGCGGCGCTTGAGGAACAGCTTGCTTGTTTAAAATTTGTTGCTATTTTAATCAAAGCAAGGGCAAGGCGTTGTTCGGCGCCGCCGATCTGGTGATCGAGCTTATTTCTCCCGGCAGCCGGCGTTTGGATTTGATCGAGAAAAGAGAGCTGTATGCCAAATTTGGGGTGCGGGGATATTGGGCCATCGATGCTTTTCGCCAGACCGCTTCTTTTTGGAAAAATAATGACGGCATTGGGGAAGACATTGCTCTTGATCCCATTGGCGTTGTGCGTTCTGCGGTTATTCCCGGCTTTTGGCTGCGCGTGGATTGGCTGTTTGCACAAGAGCTGCCCAACGAAAGAGAAATTATTGCGCTGATACTCGCCGGGGATCCTTCAGATTTTATAGAGGCGGCGTGAAAGTTATCCGGGAGGGCTGGAAATTTTTCTGATGTTTTTGATGTGAAATTTAAATTGCGCTTCGTGTTTTTTGCTGCGAAACACCAGAAAAAACGCGCAAAGAATATAAAAAAATGTTAGCCCCACCAACATCAATGGCCCATAAGCCACCAGCCAGCTTGATGATGTCATTTTTTCTCTCCAAAGAACATTAAAGTTTTTCCGACGACGGTTTGCACCAGCGATACGATCAAAATGGTGATCTGATATTTCCGCAAAAGCTCCATGTCGATCTGGTTTTTGTCGATAAAATGACAGGCGCTATAAACAAAGATCGTCATGATCAAAACAAAGACCGGAAAAATACCGTACACCAGACCGATAGCTATTTTCGGAAGACTGAAATCCGCTCTGGAAAAACAATAATCGATGCTGATATTCGTAACCAAACCTGCAGAAAAGAACAGCAAGCTGCCATTCCTATAGAGTTCTTCGAGAGAGAGGTCGGAATCTTTTCGCAGACTGATGACACAGAATACGAAAAATACTTGAATCAGGCTGAAAAAGGAGGTGAGTAAAACCCAGGATATCGCTCGGGTGATACTATAGCTCAATTCTGCAAGAAAATCAATAAACTTTTTTGGGGTCGCCATTCAAACAATCCCCCCAGAGACTCTATCTTTTAATTCGCTGCAATGAGAGTTTTTTTGTATGCAATAGTATTACAATTGCCTTGTCCCCCTTGACGCGGAGCGTCAAAAATGCGTTACCACGCAGAGCGTGGTAACGAGAATTTCCGCCATCCCCTTTCACTCTCCGCTCTCCGCCCTCCGCCCTCAGCCCTCCGCCCCTCACTTATGATAATACCGCAACACCTTCCTCACCGCCGTAATCACGTCATTCACATCCTGATCCGTCAACGCCGCCGACAAGGGCAATGAAATCGTACGCTCGGAAATCCAGCGCGCATTGGGGAAATCATCCGGCTCGAAGCCGAACGTCTGGCGATAGTAATCGTGCAAATGCAGCGAAATGAAGTGAATGCCCGTGCCGATATTCTCTTTGATCAACGCTTGCATCACGGTGTCGCGATCGACTTTCAAACGCGACAAATCGATCATGGGCGTGTATAAATGCCGGGCATGCACCGTGTCTTTCTCGGCCGGCGGCGGTGTGAACAACGGCAGTTCCCGGAAAGCCTGATCATAAGCCTGCCACACTTGTTCGCGCATTTTGAGATATTCATGCACGCGCGGCAATTGCTGCAAACCCAGCGCCGCCTGCAAATCCATCATGTTATATTTGAAGCCGGGATAAACGATTTGATAATGCTTGAAGCCCTCGCTGGAATAACGCTTCCATGCGTCTTTGCTCATGCCGTGCAGGCCGTAAATCTGAATCTTCTCCGCCCATTCCGCGTTGTTGGTCGTCACCATGCCGCCTTCGCCGGTGATGATATTTTTCGTCACGTAAAAACTGAAAGCAGTGAGATCGGCGATCACGCCGATTTTTTGGCCGTGATAAACCGTCTCAATCGCATGCGCTGCGTCGTCGATCACGGTTAGGTTATGCTGGCGCGCGATCGCCATGATCGTGTCCATGTCGCACGCCCGGCCGGCGAAATGCACCGGCATGATCGCTTTCGTTTTCTTGGTGATTTTTGCTTCGAGGTCTTCGGCTTTGATCAAACAGGTGCGCGGATCGACGTCCACGAATACGGGCCTGGCGCCGCAATGAATGACGGTGTTGGCGGAAGCCGCAAAGGTTAGGGGCGAAGTGATGACTTCATCACCGGGCTGGATGCCGGCCACCAGCAAGGACAGGTGCAAGCCGGCGGTGCAGGAATTTAACGGCACGGCATGTTTGCAGCCGATGTATTCACGAAACATGGCGGCAAATTTGGCCGTGCGCGGGCCCGTAGAAACCCAGCCGGACTTCAGACAGTCGACGACTTCCCGGATTTCCGCTGCTTCAATGCGGGGTTTGCCGAAGACGAGAAATTCGGGGCGGACGGGTTGGCCTCCGGCAAGGGCGAGGGTTTTTTCCACAGAATACGTCTCCAAAAATTTTGTCGTGCCAGAAAGAATTTGTCGCGCGCCATGATCGTCCACCACAAGTCCATCAGCTCGAGTGTGGAGCGAATGATGAACAACAAGTTGAAGGCGGACGAGCGGCCATAGGTGCGCTTGTAATGGCTCACCGGCAATTGCGCCACTTGATAGCCCAATTTGCGCGCTTTGGCAAACAATTCCGCGCAAATGAATCCGCCGTTCGAAGTCAATTCAATATTTTGCATAACCTCGCGGCGGACCAATTTGAACGCCGCATCCACGTCGCGCACGTGAATGCGGAAAAACAAACGCACGACGAAGTTGTAAATTTTCGCGCTCAACACGCGATCCCACGTGTCCGCGCGTTTGGATTTGTAACCACTGACAATCGCAACTTGATTTTTCAACAACGGCAGCAGCATTTTCAGCTCCTGTGGATCGTACTGCATGTCGCCGTCGGTATAAAAGATCAAATCATAGCGCGCGGTTTTGAAGCCGGTTTTGAGCGCAGCGCCGTAGCCTTGATTGTAAGCGTGATGCTTGACCACAATGTTTTCATATTGCTGCGCGCAGGCTTCCGCCACCTCGCCGGTGTTGTCGAAGCTGCCGTCGTTGACGATGATCACTTCCCATTGATCGGCGATTTCGCGCAAAACGGCGCTGGCAGCGAGAGCGAGTTTCTCAACCGTGCCGGCGTCGTCAAACGCGGGAAAGAAAAAAGAAATGGTCGGCTTGGCGGTTGAATGTTGTAGAGGCTGATGAAATCCATTTCGATGCTCCTGCCATCCCTGGCCTTTGGGCGTGCTCATGGCAGGTTCCTCTTATTGGCTTACTTTCGTAATGACCATCAACCCGGTTCAAGGTTTTGAACCTTGAAAAGGGTGTTCGTCCGCAGACCCTTTATGATCTTGCCGCGAATCAATTCGCAGTATTTCTTTGTTCAATTACTTTCATTCTTTGGAGATTGCGTAATGTTGGCAATATCATACGCTCTTCTGCGCGTGCGAGGGCGCCAGAACGAAAATGTTTGGGAAGGGATGGACGGATTGATAACGAAGAATGGCAGGATCTTCTAACAAAGCGCATGTTGCTTGGAAGCGATGACCACAACTCTCAGGGTTCGCAGTACTAATGGAATGCGACATGTCACTCAAGCAATCCCGCTAATGAAATCGGGCTTGTGCGCAACGTGTCCGCAAAATTTTGCAAAGACTTGTTGTACAAGTTCGCCTTCGCAGGACGGGGTCCTAAACGAACGAAAATTTTTAGGGGATAAACAGGAATAGGCGGTGAAAAGCGAGGATACGAGATTTCGGCGATATACTTGATTTTAAAACTCTATAAAGCCCCTACCACGTCTTCGGCTTGAATTTCGCGTCGTTCAAAATCTTCACGGTCTCGCCGCTTTGCGCGATCACGAACAGGCCCTGGCGATAGGCATCGGCATCGGCGTCTTCTTCAATCACGATGCCGGCGACGGCACCGACAGTTTTTTTTTCCTGATATTCCGGGAAAAAGGTTTTGAACTGCGCCAGGCGCTGCACATGATCCTGGACGTCTTTGACGGTCAGCGTGCTCTTGGCTTCGATCAACACGGCGTATTCATGATCGATCGCCAGAATATCGATTTCCATTCGGCTGCCGTTTTTCGGCGCCCGCACGCGCTGAGAAATTTTATCGACCATAATGCCTTTTTCCGCGAACAGCTTTTCCACTGCCGGAGCGATCAGCCCTTCGACGAATTTCCCCCATTTGCCGCTCAACGCCGCCACCGACTCGCTCATGGCAGAAAACTTCTCCTCCAACTTTCGATCGGTTTCTTGAAACTTCCGATCAGTTTCTTTAGATCTCTGGTCGGTTTCTTGAAACTTCCGATCGGTTTCTTTAAATCTCTGGCCGGTTTCCTTGAAGAGCGCCCAAATTTCTTGCAAGCTTCTTTCAACTTCTTCGCTAGTCATGTTTCCAACCTCCCGGTTTTGAGGAGTAAGGGTTTTCATTGCAGGCAGAATATACACCACCCCTCGTGGAAACACAACCCGAAAATCGTGAATCTTTAGTCAAAATGACTCAAGCCAAAACCATTGCACTGTAGAGAATTTTTCAAAGTTTTGTCAGGCTTTACGTTTTACGGCTCACCCTTTTGACTGTCTGCTCGCCCTAACATTTTAAAACTTCCTGTTTGCCGTTGAAACAATGTCCGCAATGAAACGCGCGGGCTGTAATTACAAGCGGAAAAACGCGCCAAATTGCGGAAATATGGCAGTGAAATTTTACAAATTCGGCGCGGGTTCAGTGGCATAGTCATTGCGTCGATCTGGTCGCATCTTTGCTTTAAGATTCGAAAACATCTTTGATGACGATACTAATTTTACTTTCGCGAATGGAACATACACCATGGAGCACAGCACCGTGAAAGCAAGAGGGAACGCAGCGTGCGGGACGAGCATAATTGGTAAAATTTTTCAAGCAGGAAGGAATTTGAGCCGGCCCGCGGCCGGGCTGATGATCTTGCTGGCCGGCCTTCTTATACACAGTGAAGCCCAGGCGCAATTACGCATCATGCCTTTGGGCGATTCCATTACCGAAGGCGCAAAGTCTTCAGACAATGCGGGCTATCGTTCCTGGCTTACGGATCTCTACTTTCCCGGGCAAGCCGGCAATCCAAATGATAATTTCCAGTGTGACTTCGTGGGCAGCATCAGCACCGGGCCCGATTCCATGGTTGACAAACAGCACGAAGGATGGGCCGGTCAAAATGCGACATTCATTCGCAACAACGTCTCGCAATTTTTGCGCAACAATCCACCACAAGTGGTTTTCTTGATGATCGGCGCCAATGACATCACCGATAATGTGGACCCGGGAGTTATTCGCAACACGATTGGGGCTATTCTCGACAGCATTTACAACTTCAATAATCAGATTGAAATCTATTTGGGCGAGGTTTCAACGCGCGCCGATGCCAAACAGTCCAAAGTTGTGGAATTGAATAGTGCACTCATCGGGCTGGTCTCTGGAAAGAAAGCAAACGGATATGATGTTACCCTCGTGGACATGGATTTGTCCTCCAATAAAATAGACGCCGATGGCGTGCATCCGAATGATCGAGGGTATCAAGAAATTGCGCTGGCTTGGTTCAGTGCGCTGGAAGCTCGGCACTCGCCCTCACCGATGAAATTCACTGATGACTTTCAACGCACCAGTCTAGGCAGCACCAATTGGGCCGCCCACCCGGATATGCAGATTCAAGGCAATCAGTTGGTCAATACCTCTTCGGAAGATAATTTCAATTTCATGGCGGTGGCCAAGAACCTCGTCAATCCGCGCGTCATCAGTTTCGATTATGGTTCAAACTCCAATGAGCTCGGCCGCGCGTTTACGGGCTTGGCGGTGATGTTGGATAAAAACCAGCCGGATGCCAGCGGCTACCTCATCTTTTTCAAGTCCAACCAAAATCCGGGCTTGATACGGCTCTATGAAATTGCCAATGGCATGACCGGAATTGGCAGTCCAATCGACGATGTCGAATCGCTTGCGCCTGCGCCGGAACCGGGGGATCAGTTGCAGGTCGAAATCACGCGGGATGCACAAGGCCACAAATTTACGGTGACGGTCAATACCAAGAACGGTATTTACTCCAGTACATTGCGCGATCCGAATCGTGTGCAAGGCCGTGGCGCGAAGCTGTACAGCGGCGTGATGATCAATGGCGCTACCAACAATGGCGTAGATGAATTTGTTGCGACCACCGAAAGCGATTTGGTTTCACCTGGCGACATTACCAATCTACAATTTAAATCCGCTTCTTCTTCTGCGATTACATTCTCCTTCAATGCCCCGGGCGATGACGGCAATATTGGCGCCGCCAGCTCCTATGATGTGCGCTATTCATCTGGGCCAATCACGGGCAATAATTTCGGTAACGCGCAACGCGTCACCGGCGTCAAAAACCCCAGCTCGGCGGGCACTGAAGAAACCATTACTATTGGCGGTTTGGATGGGGATACGGAATACTACATTGCCGTCAAAGCGTTCGATGAAGTGGGCAATGCTTCCAAAATAGCCGGCGGCGGCACCCCGTTTAAAACGGCGGCTCTTGCCTCCAAGACCGACCGGTTCGAGCGCACGGTGGCCTCGGGCTTGGGCAAAGATTGGGCGGCCAGTGCGGGCTTGCGCATCGTCAGCGGCACGGTGCAGAATAACAGCGTTAATACACAATTTGCCGTGCTTAAAACACGGCAGAATATCGTGGAAGCGTCCCTGAAACTCGGCGCGCAAGCCACCATTCCCGGCGGCCGCGAAGTTGGTATTTTAGTAATGGCGAGCGATTCCTCCGCCACTCCCAACGGTTATGTGATTCGCCGCTTGCCACCCAACGGGTCCAACGACCGTATCGGCCTTTTTCAAGTGCAGAATGGCATTATTGTATCTGAGATTCAAAGCGGAAGCTCGCTCTCAGGTCTCGCGCCGCAGGCAGGTTCGGTGATTTTTGTGGAATATGTAATTGGAGAAACCAACGTCTTCAATGTTTATATCAATGGCGTGCTGGATCGCATTCTCGAGGATGCGCAAAAGCTGGAGAATGGAAAGTTCGCCGGATTTATGCTCGAAGGTTTGGGCAATCCGGCCGAGAATGCGGTGGAAGAATTTTCCGTGGCCGTGCCGATCAAGCCGCCGGCGAGCCTGAGCAAAATTTCGGGCGACAATCAAATCGGCGCGGTGGAACAGCCATTGGAAAACGAGTTAGTGGTGAAATTGATCGACGTGGATAACAATCCGGTCTCGGGCAAAGCGGTGAATTTCAGCATCAATGCGCCCGATCGCAACGCCAAAGTGGAAACGCCGCGCGCCACCGACGGCGGCATTCGCGTGGAAGCGGAAGCCGGCGTGGTGGCAGCGCCGACCGAAATTCGCGACGATGTCGATGCTTCACGCGGAAAATACGTGGCCTATCCGAATGTGAGTGGCCCGAACGTCGGCGTGGCCATGACGTTTCAAACACCGTCTGCGGGTGATTATCGCATTTGGACGCGCAGCCGCCGCAACCAAGCGCCGGCCGGCAGATGGACGGTAAAAGTCGACAATGGCGCAGGCATCGATTATGTCATATTCGACGGCAACGTGAGCACAACGTGGGAATGGGATGTTTTAAAAAATCCGAATACTGCCAATGGCACATTCAGTTTAAATACCGGCTCTCACACGATTGAATTTATCGTGCAACGCCCGGAAACCTGGCTGGATAAAATTCTCGTCACTTCCAATTTGAATTTTACGCCGAATGGTTTGGAAGATCCCGGCTTCACTACGGATGTTGACGGCTTTGCGCGTGCGCAAATCGTTTTCGGCGGCGGCGCGGGTGCGATCACTATTTCAGCAAAACATGCCACTCTGCCGGCGGTTTCGTTCACGGCCACTGCTTCCGGCGGCGCGGCCGGGAGTATAACCAAAACCAGCGGCGATGCGCAAACCGGCGCGTTTGGCAAAGATTTGGGCCAGCCTTTTGCCGTGACGGTGAAAGACAATGGCGGCAACGTGGTTGCCAATCACAAAGTCAGTTGGGTGATCACCGTCGGCGACGGCAAGTTGAGCAACTACGTGAGCACCACCGACATCAACGGTAAAGCGACCACGACCATGACGCTGGGCATTGCGCAAGCCGTCAATAAAGTGGAAGCGCGCAGCTTGAAGCAGGACGGTACGAGCTTGGGCACGATCGTGTTTACCGGCACTGCCAGCGGCGGTCAGCCCACGAAGATGGTGCGCGACGGCAACGGCCAGGGCCAAAGCGGCAGAGTCAGAACCGCGTTGCCGGTTGAAGTTGCGGCGCGTGTGACCGATACGAATAGCACAACCAATGTGCCGAATGTGCCGCTCCGTTTCACCGTGCAGCGCGGCGGCGGCTCGCTTTCCGCCAGTGTTGATTTACAAAACGGCAGCTTTGAATTGGACAACTCCGGCTTTCCGGGAAATTGGAGCGGAGAAAACACACCGACCGGCAGTGAAGTGCAATTGAGCACGAATGACCCAAAAGCCGGCACGCGCAGTTTGGCGATCAATTCGTCGCGCACGGCGGAAGTGGGTGTGAGCCAGTCGATTAAATATGCTGCAAACACGAATTACATTTTGACGTTTTGGGCCAAGGTGACTAACGGTACGGCCCGCGTCATCTGGCAGGTTAATGATGCGGCCGGCAACGTCTCTGCCAGGACCGCCGATATTCACCGCTCCGGGCCGGGCAACACGTGGGTGAAATATCGTTTGATCGAAACCAATTTCAAGGCCGGCAACAAACCGCTGCTGTTGGTGACCGATGCCAGGCCCAGCACTTTCTTTATTGATGACGTGCAAATCGTTCCTGCTACCAACAACAGCGGCCGGCTGGCTACGGTTTGGACTTTGGGCGATACGGCCGGCGCACAACAGCTTGCGGTGACCGGCATTGTGGGAGGCCCGGCTTTGACCGGCTCGCCTTTGACTTTCAATGCCACAGCAACGGCCGGCGCCGCCGCGCAATTGAAAGTGAATACCGGCAACAATCAAGTCGGCTCGGTGAATCAGCAGTTGCCTTTGCCCTTTGTTGCGAAAGTTACGGATAATACCGGCATCAACGGCGTCGGCGGTATTCCGGTAAAGTTCACGGTGAAAGCCGGCAACGGCAAGCTCGAGGGCAACGTCACAACGCTTACAAAAAATACCGATGGCCAGGGCCTGGCGCAAGTGATTTATACGCTCGGCCCGACGAACAATGTGCCGAATACGATCGAAGCTTCTGCAACCGGTTTGAACCCGGCCGCAGTAAATTTTACCGCGACTGCTGCAGTGCCGGGCAGCTTTGCAGTTTCCGGCGGAAGGAGCCAACGCGCCAGCGCGGGCCGGCCGATTGGCACGCCTTTGGCGATTACCATCAAAACTTCCGATAACCAGCCTATCGCCGGCTATCCGGTAAAGTTCGAGGTGATTCAAGGCGGCGGCACGATCAATAAGAATCCGGTCGCGACGATTTTTACGGATGCCACCGGCGTGGCGCGCGCGACTTTAGTGTGCGGCACTGTGGCCAACACCGTGAATCAAGTGCGCGCTTCAGCCACGGCGAATAGCCAAAACATTTCAGGCTCGCCGCAAACATTCAGCATTCGCACTTACGGCTTGAAGAATCTCAAATACGAATCCGGCGACAACCAGCAAGGCGGCGTAGTGGGAAATTTTCTGCCGCAGCCCTTGGTTATGTCGGTGCAAGATTCCAACAACACCGGCGTGCCCGGGCAGAAAGTAAAATTTGACGCCACGATCGGCGGCGGCAGTTTCGAAGGCGGCGGCGTTTCAAAAGAGGTGACGTCGGATACTTTAGGCCGCGCTGCTACGCGCTACAAATTAGGCACACAGCCGATTGAGAATCGCATCACTTCGACCATCACACCCGTTTTGCCGGGTTCGCCGCGCGTGTTCAAAGCTGCGGCGCAGGCCAGCGCGCCTGATTCTTTGATCAAAGTGAGCGGCGACAGCTTGAAAGGCGTGGTGGGAAATCCCATGCCCGTGCCATTCACGGTCAAAGTGGGCGACCGTTTCGGCAACGGCGTGGCAGGCATCGACGTGATTTTTAAAGTCATTGCGGGCGGCGGAAAAATCAACAATCAAGTGAGCGACACGATCAGAACCATTGCTGAAGGCAAAGCGCAAATCACTTTGACGCTAGGCACGAGCACCACCGGCGGCCAGTTCAACAATGTGGTGGAAGTGCGCTCTTCCAATGGCTCGATTCCTCTGCGCAATACGCCTTTGAGATTTTACGCCACGGCCACGGCCAGCCGCGCGCGTGCTCTGGTGACCACCGGCTCGCGCCAAACCGGCCGGGCGGGATCGGCTTTGGCGAATCCTTTCAGCGTACGCGTGAACGATGCGAGCGGCAATGCCGTGCCCGATCATCCTGTGATCTTTCGCGTCACGCGCGGCGGCGGCAGTTTTCACAATGGCCGCAGCGATTCGACCGTATTCACCAATACCAACGGCGTGGCTGCGCTCAAACTAACTTTGGGTGGAACGATCTTGCCCGACAGCCAGATCGTGACCGTCACTTCCACCGATGGCAGCGGGCCGCTCACTAACTCACCGGCGCGGTTTGTGGCATTTGCCAATGCCGGCTTTCCCAGCCAAGTGACTTCGAAAGTAACGGCTTCGCCTAGTTCCGTGCCTGCAGACGGCGTGACGGAAGTGACGATCACCGTTGAAGTGAAGGATGGGTTCAGCAATCCGGTTGCCAATGAAACCGTGATCGTCGAGGTGACGAATCCGCCTAACAGCATCAGGCAGCCCACGCAAAGAACCAATGCCCAGGGCAAAGCCACGGCGAAATTGTCTTCAACTAAATCCGGGCCGAAGCTGGTGACTGCATATATTCCCAGCGGCATTGCCATCGCCAACGGAGTCACGGTGCAATTTTCACCGCTGGAGGCCAATCGCATTTCGCTGCGCGACGGCAACAATCAAACGGGAAACATCAATACGGCGGTGGGCGAACCGTTGAGCGTGCGTGTGCTCGACCGCAACGGCAACGGCGTGCCGAATCATGCGGTCACGTTTCGCGTGCACAGCGGCGCAGGCAAGATGGGCAACGGCGCGAATAATCAAACCGTGTCGTCGAACGCGGACGGCAATGCCGAGGCTTATTTCATCTTCGGCGCCGCGCAAGGTGAAAGCCAGATTCGCGCGGAATCGCCGGGCTTGATCAATTCGCCCATTATCTTTTTGGCAACTGCGGTGGAACGCCCGGCGAAAAATTTGGTGTATTTTTCCGGCAACGAGCAAAGCGGCATTGCCGGAGAAGTTTTGGCCGAGCCGATCGTGGTGAAAGTGACCGACGCCAACGGCAAGGCGGTATTTAACAAGACGGTCAATTTCCAGGTCACTTTTGGCAACGGCAGTTTGAGCGGCGCCGGCGTGCCTTCCAATGAATACGGCGAAGCCAAAGTGACGTGGACGTTAGGCTCGCAAGCCGGCTTGAATACCGTGCGCGCCAGCTCCGAGGGCTTGACCGGCTCGCCGTTCGATTTCAGCGCGCAGGCGATCGGCGGCCGCGCTTGCTGTTCTGCCCCGGTATTGGCTGTCGTCAAGGGCCCGGCCGGCGGCCAATCCGGCCCCATTCAAGTGCGCGTCAGCGATGGTTTGGGCAATGGCATCGACGGCTATACGGTTAATTTCGAGCTGGTGCAAGGCACGGGCACGCTGACGCAAATCAACGCCATCACCGAGGGCGGAGGCATTGCCACCACGCGCTTGAATTTTGACAACGTGAGTGGTTATCGCAAAGTGCGCGCCGTGGCGGGAAATCTCGCCGGCTCGCCAATAACGATTTTGGTCTATGCGCAATCCTCCTCTGCGATCAGCATGGCGGCGGTGCCGCGCACCAACAATCAAGGCGGCACCATCGGCAAGCCGCTCAACTTTCCGTTGCAAATAAAATTGCTGGACGCTTTTGGCAATCCGGCATTGGGAGAAGCGGTTGACTTCGTCGTCACCAGCGGCGGCGGCTCTTTGAATGGCGGGGGTGCAGCCGTTACTGCGGTCAGCGACAGCAGCGGCATTGCCGAAGCCCGCTTGATGCTCGGCAACGGCGTGGGCGCCAATCGCGTGAATGCGGTGAAAAAAGGCGGAAATACCATGCCGCCGGTCGCGTTCACGGCCACGGGTTTCACCAACAATTTTCCAATCTTCTCCGAGGTGCCGGATCAAAAAGCAACGGAACTAGCAGAGGTAGAATTTACCGTGGTCGCGGCTGATGCCGACGGCGACGGCATGTCGTTCGGCGCGCGCAATCTGCCGCCCGGCGCGGCGTTCGATTCGCTCAACACCCGCAATTTTTACTGGAGAACGAACTACAACAGCGCGGGCGTGTATGAGCCGGAGTTTTTGGTGCGCGATGGCAAGGGCGGCATCGACATCGAGGTGGTGCGCATTACCGTCGGCAACAACAATCGGCCGCCGATTATTGATCGCCGTGTGCCGGCGGGCCATATCGATCCGTCGAAGCCGGATACCACGCTGATTCCCGGCGCGGACGGCGTGGCGCGTTTTACCATGCGCGTGTTTGCGCATGATGAAGATCCAGAAGACCGGCTGAGTTATCGCTGGCTGCAGAACGGCCAACTCGTGGGCAACAACAGCAATTCATTTAATTTTGTCGGCGTGCTGGGTTTGACGTATATGCAGTGCGTCGTTTCCGACGGCGTGGCTGAAGTGACCACGGATTGGGCCGTAAAAGTGCCGGTGTCGCTCAACACGTTTTCCGCGAGCGCCGGAAGCAAAGCCGTCACTTTGCGCTGGAGCACGAGCGCGGAATTTAACAACGTGGGTTTTCACGTGCTGCGCAGCTCTTCGGCCGCGGGTGCTTACACGCGCATTACGAAAGAGCTCATTCCGCCGCGCCGCGACGGCGATTATTCGTTTGTCGATAATGAAGTGACTGCCGGCGCGCGGTATTACTACAAATTGGAAGACATTGATGCCAGCGGCAAATCCACGCTGCATGGCCCGGTGCAAGCGCAGCTCGCGCTGCCGGAAGTTTACGAGTTGAGCCAGAATTATCCCAACCCGTTCAATCCAACCACCAACATCCAATTCCAATTGCCCAAGCCGGGCGTGGTGCGGCTGCTGGTTTACAACAGTCTCGGCCAAGTGGTGGCGAGATTAGTGAACGGCATGCGCGAGGCCGGCTATCACACCGTGCTCTGGAACGGCCGCGATCTGCACGGCGAGCATGTGCCTTCGGGCGTCTATCACTATCGTCTGGAGACGGAAGGGTATGTGATGACGAAGAAAATGGTGCTGGCAAAATAAGGTCTAATGCGTAAAACGTAATACGTAAGCAAGATTTACGTTTTACGCTTTACGAATTACGCAGGCGGCAAAAAACGGGAGACAAGGTTTGTCATTCAAACCTTGTCTCCCGTTTTTATTTTGCTGCCGTCAGGACAACGATTTGCACCGGTTCGTACAAGTATAAATCGGAATTTCTGTTTACCCGGTTGTCTGTCTCAAAAAATTCTAGTATTTAGTGCCGGTCGCCGGCCGGAAAATGAATGGCACAAACGTTGTCAAATTAGTAAAACAGACGCGGCGACGTGAGCCGCTTAAAAAACTCAACTCTCAACTCAACATTCAGGAGAAGTATCCGCCGGAATGAAACGGCAAAAAGCAAAAGGCAAAAAGAAAACAGCAAGGGAGCTGGTCCGCCAATCATGATCATGTGCGAATTGAATCTCTTGCTGACTTATCACAAAAAGGAGAACCCATGAAACCGAAAACCAGCATTCTCGCGGCGCTATTTTGTGCAACAAGCTTTTTAAGTAGCGCGGTATTCTCACAAGATGTCACTATCGTGGCGCCGACTGCGGAAGCCGCGGATGGTTTGGATTTGCAAGCGGTGGCGGAATTGTTCAAAGACGCCAAGGATTTGGAAGAGTTTGAAAAGTCGCTCAACGATCCGGAGATCGGCGTCAACAATCTCGATCTCGATGATAACAGCGACGTCGACTTCATTCGCGTGATGGAAGAAGCTTCCGACGATGCGCACGTCATCGTCTTGCAAGTGCCGCTCGGCGAAAATGAATTTCAGGACGTCGCCACCATCGAAGTCGAGAAAAACGGCGACGAAGATTACAACATGCAAGTGCGCGGCAACGAAGTCATCTACGGCGTCGATTACTACATCGCGCCGGTGCAGGTGCACGTTCACACGTGGCCGATCATTCCGTGGATTTTCAGGCCGGTTTATCATCCGTATCGCTCGGTCTTCTATTTCGGATTTTACCCGCGCTGGTGGCATCCATGGCATCCAGTGGCGGTGCATGTTTATCACACCCGCACCGTTAGATTCACGACCCGCGCCACTTTCTCCGTCGCGCACACCACTCGAGTGACGCGCGTGACGAAAGTGAGCTACAAACCGGCTTCTTCAACCCTTGTGAAAAAGCAAACGCGCGTCACCCGCGGCGGCGATAGAACGACGGTCACAGTTGGCCGCAAGGAAGTCACCAATCCCAAGACTGGCAAAGAAACCACGGTCAAGGGCGTGAAGAGAACCCACGTGGAAGACGGCAAGAAAACGACGACGGTGAAGGCGAAAAAGACGACGCGCGACAAGCCGAAGAATTAAATGTAAAACTTAAAGCGTAATGCGTAAAAAGCCGGACTTGCTAATGAACAAAAATAATTTTCATGCAAGCCCGGCTTTTTTTTGAGCGAACTTTTCCGGCAAAGCCGCCGGCGTGAACAATGCGCGCATGCTCAAGAAACACACCTGCGACGGCGATTCGCTTTTTACCGCCGCAGCGCGAGCGCGTGACGCTGAAAGTGTTCGATGTGAATGGCCGCGAAGTGGCGACGCTGGTGGAGGGTGAAATGAAGGCAGGAAAACATGTCGTGACGTTTGCGCCACGCGAGACAACGACGGGGATTTATTTCTACAAAATCACCGCCGGCCAATTTACCCCGTTGGATAATTCTGATTTACAGACGAAAGGCCGCAGAACAGCGATATCCAACGGGGTCACCCAAACACGCAAGGCCTTATTGATGAAGTGAATTGTACTTTTACGTACAGCATCGTACCACGCTTGAACGTTTTCGTACATTGACGTTCTGAAGGATTGCCTATTTTCTGCGTAAGATGCGCTCGCTTTCGTGTGGCTTGCTGATTGCAGATAAAGGCTTGATGAACTACCCCGATTTTGCATTTTATGCTCAAACCGGATACCCAATGGGTTTGGGTCAACTAAGGAATCCCGCTTTTCCTTAATTAAAGATTCAATAAAGAAAGCGGGACGGGGTTCGGCTTTTATATGTGCAAAATTAATGAACTCAACTCCGGACTA
>Ga0247727_10001346_pt1 | contig 58806 bp, 50 predicted proteins | sample WisWelCaveWW1625_FD_202498 | JGI IMG/M metagenome (GOLD analysis project Ga0247727, IMG submission 202498) | Biofilm microbial communities from Wishing Well Cave, Virginia, United States - WW16-25 | ecosystem: Environmental > Aquatic > Deep subsurface > Groundwater > Cave microbial mat | place... | reverse complement strand
CCACCGCCCGTGCCGACTCCCAACCCGACGCCTGAGCCGACGCCTGAGCCGACGCCTGAGCCGACGCCCGAGCCGACGCCTGAGCCGACGCCAACGCCGACGCCCGAGCCGACACCCGAGCCGACGCCAACGCCGACGCCCGAGCCGACGCCCGAGCCGACGCCGGAGCCGACGCCGGAGCCCACGCCTGAGCCGACGCCTGAGCCGACGCCGGAGCCCACGCCTGAGCCCACGCCTGAGCCGACGCCTGAGCCCACGCCTGAGCCGACGCCTGAGCCGACGCCTGAGCCGACGCCCGAGCCGACGCCTGAGCCGACGCCTGAGCCGACGCCTGAGCCGACGCCCGAGCCGTCGCCTGAGCCGACGCCTGAGCCGACGCCCGAGCCGACGGCTAACCCCACGGCCGCGCCGACGCCTGAGCTTGCAGCCCTACCTGCGCTCTTCCCGCCCATGGGTGATGCGGGAGGCCTCTCACAGACCTTTTCCATCAGCCTGCTGCTCCTGGCCGGTAGTGCAGCCATCGCTTTCCTCTCAGGAGTTGTCCTCCTGAAGATAGCAAGCAGGCGACCGGCGCCGAGGACCGTCAAACACGACGACGAGGATATTGACGCCTAAGACCGTACTGTAACGGGGGTGCAGAGACCCGAAAAGGGGAGGCAAGGCCTCCCCTTTTCTATATCCATGACGACTTATTTCTCGTTAATTCTAACGAATTTCTATAGCGTTTCTTGCGTTCCATTTACTGCCCACGCCCTTACGATGGAACCGTCGAATACCACTGCCGAATCAATCGACAGGAACCATACATACCAATGGGGAGGCACCGCACATGAGTGGGGAGTCTGGGTATATTGCGCGGCCAGGCGGCCGTACTCCGTTTAGCCGGTCGTGGCACGGGCTGGGCATCGTATCGGCGTTGCTCGTCGTTGCTTTCCTGATCGTTATTGCGATAGTCCAGGTAGTGTTGGCTGTCCACGGTACCGGTGATTTCGAGCTGGAAGGCGACATTGCCGACAGTGGCTCGCCTGGACCGGACTGGGGTTCGATCTTCGATGCGAACGGTAACCTTGTCGACATTGACGGCGGCATTGCCGCCGGCTTCCTGATGGACGATATCTCTCCAGGGTCGTTGGTCGATCACACGGTCTTTACGGCCGGGGGGACGAAGAATAACCAGCAGCCTTCTGTATGGAACTGGGGAAGCCAGAGTGTACCAGCCAAGGACGACCTTTCTAATGTCTACGCATTCGGCACGCTCAACGCTGCTGGCCACCTGGTCGTCTACGCAGGCCTCGAGCGCCTCGCGCCAAACGGAGACAGCCACGTTGACATCGAGTTCAATCGAGAGCTCATATCCCTCGACGAAGCGCCGCCGTGCGACAACGAGCCGTGCCAGTTCCTTGGTGTGAAGACCGTTGGCGACATCCTCGTAGCTATGGACTTCACCAAGGGTGGCGATTTCGGGACGTTGCGGGTTTTCGAGTGGAATGGATCGCAGTACGCGATCGTTGCGGGCGGCGTTATAAGCGGCGAAGGCTGCAACGTAGCCAACGGCATTCCCGCGGACACGATCTGTGGGTTCAACAACGACGGGCCGGCTGACGATGGGGGCCCGTGGCCGAACTACGATAACCACGCCAACGAAATAACCACATTGCCTCAAAACGCCTTTACGGAGTTCGGAATCGACCTGACGGGCTTGCTCGGCGAGACGCCATGCATCACTTCCTTCCAGGCTCACACACGCACTTCGCAGGGCAATCCAGAGGATTTGAGTACGGCCGAACTCAAGGACTTCGCTGCGCCCGAACCCCTTCCGCTATGCGGCATTCACTGGCAGAAGGAAGACGCCCAGGGCGGCCTGCTGGCCGGCGCGACGTTCGAAGTCTGTCGCACGCACGATGGCGTCGGAAATGACATCCCAGACGAGTGCGTGAACGTGATTGATAACCAGGCACCGGACGTTGATCCTGCGGACGGCAAGTTTGACGTGGCGGTTACCGTCGCCGGGACATACCGAATCTGCGAGACCGCTGCTCCTTCAGGGTACGTCCTGGATCCAGCCTGCCAGACGGTCGTTGTCGATGGTCCTGGCGTCTTCTTCATCGAAGCTCCCTTCGTGAACACAACGCCCACTGCTACGCCAAGTCCAACACCGACACCGACACCCACGCCAACACCAACTCCTACTCCTACGCCGACACCGACGCCTACCCCTAGCCCTACCCCGACACCTACACCAACGCCAACGCCGGAGCCGACGCCAGAGCCTACACCCACGCCGAGCCCGACGCCGAGCCCAACGCCCTCACCGACGCCAAGCCCGACGCCTTCGCCGACGCCGAGCCCGACGCCTTCGCCGACACCGAGCCCGACGCCGGAGCCCACGCCTAGCCCTACGGCTGAACCGACGGCTGAGCCGACGCCAAGTCCGACGCCCTCGCCGACGCCTAGCCCGACGGCTGAACCGACGACTGAGCCGACGGCATCGCCGACGCCCACGCTGACGCCGGAACCCACACCTGAGCCGACGCCTGAGCCGACGCCAGAACCCACGCCGGAGCCGACGCCGGAGCCGACGCCAGAACCGACGCCAGAACCGACGCCTGAACCAATCCCGACGCCGACACCAACCCCGACGCCGGAGGCCACGCCTACTCCCACGGTCCTTGGTTTTCCGCCGCTCGGCGGCTTCGGACCTGCGACAACGGGGTCCTGGATTGGGCTGCTGGCGATAGTGGTGGCTGCGATTGGCTCCGGGATCGGGACATTCGCCCTGGTTCGCCGGAGGATTTCTCGCTAGACGCAATCGAAGCAGAGCTTGAGGCGGAGAGGGTAAAGCGCCTCTCCGCCTTCTCTATTTCTGACGCCAGCGCGCCCAGTCGACGATACCCGAATCTTGTTGACCAATTCCGGTACTGCGGCTCTCTACTCTTGACAACTACATGATTTCTTCTAGATAATTGAATTGCTTCGGCAGCGCCGCAACTGTCGAGGTTTTGGCGCTCTTTGGGTCTCATCGCCGCACCCCCGCGAGCCTTATGACTCGGGAGCGCTTTTTTATCCCCGCAGGCGCCGAGTATGTAACTTCGCCATAGGTCGCTTCATCTAACTCGTGGGCGCACAGTCCCGACGATCACTATGAGCGACACACATAGCGACCCATTGGACGAGGTACGATCCGCCAGGCGTTGGGCGCTGGTTGGCACGTTCGGAGCGGCATTTGCGCTGATACCCGTCTACGCAATCATTCTGGGCCTGTCCATTGAATCGATCCTCGTGGTGCTTGGCCCGGCTGCTGTCGTGGCTCTCGCCGGAGTGGAGCTGACATCTCGATGGGAATACGGCATGCACAGGCGCTATGCCTATCCTCATCACCTCGGTTGCGAGTTGGCCGCCATCCGAGAATTCGGACCCGCCTCTGAACGTAGTGCGGAACTGATTTGCCAATGGCTCAAAGCGCGCGCGGTCGTGGTGGGATGGTTGAGCGAGGATGGGCAGTCGATCGAGCCGGTCGCGGCGCACGGTTTGCCCTCTGGCTGGCTGGCAGGCGCGCCCGCGATGGCGAACGACGTCCCCGCTATGAACAAGCTCGCGCAGGATGGCCAGCTCTTGATGAAATCGTCTGCTGGGAATGACGAGTGGTTCGGTGAGCAGTTCCGGGGCGACCGCCTGATATACGTGCCCCTCGTCAGGGGCGACCGGTTGGGCGGCGTTGTCGCCATCGCCAGCCGTCCTCGTAACGCGCACGTGCGCGATCAGCAGCTACTGGCAGCCTTAGGCGTCGTGATGGGTCTCGCGCTCGACAACTGCAGGCTGTACGGCGGCCAGCGTGCACACGCCCAGCATCTCCAGGAACTGAACCGGATGAAGAGCGATTTTCTCTCTACGGTGTCTCACGAGCTCCGAACGCCGCTTACGTCCATCATGATGGCCGCTGAGATGTTGCTGGAGGAGGAAGAGACCCGCGATCCAGACAGTGTGCGTGGCAAGTTAGTCCGCAACATCGTTAGGGGTGCCTCGCGCCTTGGCAGCCTGGTGACGGACCTGGTGAACGTATCCCGTGAGGACGAATTTCAGCCACGGCTCGAGCTTGACCTGGGACCAGTCACTGACGTGATCGGCAACTCCGTCGGCATTATCCAGCCTCTCGTCGCTGCGAAGCATCAGACGATCGAGGTGCAGCTTGGCGACAGTGAGGTACCCGTTCGGCTCGATCGCCTGCGCTTCGAGCAGGTGCTCATCAACCTGCTGTCCAACGCCCAGCGCTATACGCCGCCGGGCGGCCACATCGCGGTGCTTAGCCGAATTGACAAAGATGAGATGGTCATCTCGGTTACGGATTCGGGGCCCGGTGTGGCCCCTGAGGACCAGGAGTATATCTTCGAGCCGTTCTACCGAGGTGACCGTTCGGGGCTGGGGCTGGGCCTCGCCATCGCGAAATCGCTGGTTGAGCTGCATAACGGACGTATCTGGGTGGAGAGCGCGAACTCCCAGGGAAGCACCTTCTCGGTGGCACTGCCGATTCCGGCGGCTTCGAGAACCCGGCGCGTCCCGGTCGAGTCGGTGCGGCTCACGTAGTTCGCGCGACGTTGCGGCCCTGCCCCTCTCGTGCTCGCGGATATAATGCCTTCGTGCACCTGGAGCGCCTGCAACTCTACGACTACCGCAACTTTGTTCGCACCGATCTAGCGCTTCGGACCGGGCTCAGCCTTTTCCTGGGCGACAACGCGCAGGGCAAGAGCAACCTGCTGGAGGCGGTTCATCTGCTCGCCACCATGCGAGCTGTCTGGGCAGAAGCAGACCTCAACCTCGTCCGCCGCGAGCTGCAGACGGAACCGGCTTCGGCGGCCAGGGTGGTTGGGGAGGCTGTCACCGCCGCAGGGTCCATCAAGCTAGAAGTGGCGATCGGCGCTCGACCGGGCGCTCATGGTCCGGTGGCTCACAAGACCGTCCGTGTAAACGGCGTTCCCAGGCGCACGTCTGACGCGGTTGGCAAGCTTACTGCGGTCCTCTTCAGCGCGGACGACCTGGAGATGATCGGCGGCGCGCCCTCGCTTCGCAGGCGGAACCTGGACCTGACGCTGGCTCAACTCGACTCGAAGTATTCGGTAGCGCGCAGCCACTACGAACGCGTCTTGCTGCAACGCAACAACCTCCTGAAGAGGATCAGGGACTCGCAGGCGAGCCGGAAGGAGCTGGAATTCTGGGATGAGGAGCTCTGCAAGGATGGTGGAGTCATACTGCAACGACGCGCTTCAACGCTCATTGAGCTGGGTGAACTGGTGTGTGCTATCCACTCATCTCTTGCGGCGGGAGAAGAGGCCACGCTCGCATATCTGCCCAAAATCGGTGATCATGCGAGCGACCTCGCCACGAGTTCGGGTGTGGAGGCAGGCGAAATAATGGCGATCGCCCTTCGTCAAGGGATGTCCAGAGACATTGCTGCGGGGATGACGCTCACGGGTCCGCATCGTGACGACGTGGTGTTCTCGTTGAACGGGCACTCGGCATCGGCGTATGCCTCACGGGCTCAGCAGCGCACGATTGCGCTGTCGCTCCGCCTGGCCGAAGCGGAACTCTTGAAGCGCCACCGGGGTGAGTGGCCCGTGCTCCTACTCGATGACGTTCTCTCGGAGATGGATGCGGTTCGCCGCTCGTCCGTGCTCGCAGCCATTGGCGATGTCGACCAGATGTTGGTGACGGGCACGGATCGTGACCGCTTCCCCTCGGATCTGATCTCCGGCGCCTCCGTCTACACGATTCACGACGGGGCGGCGACGCCCGCGTAGACTCAAGTGACGGGTCGAAATATCGGACTCTTGACTCGCTGAGGGACCGCCACCCAGAGAGAATCGGGCGACACGACGATCTCGGTGGACGCCTCCGGAACGGCGTCCCCGTCGATCTGCACGGGCACCGCGACATCGGCTAGCAGCTGCAGGCGTCGGACTTGCCGATACAGGACCTTGCGGGAGCGCCGGTGCTGGCGGAATAGCGTGACCAGGGCAAGCCAGGCGATATCCCAGCGGCCGCGTCCTCGGAACGCGCACACGTCGATCAGGCCGTCGTCGGCTTGTGCATGCGCCGCGATCGTGGTGAGGCCCGCGTAACTGCGGGTGTTGGCGGCCAGGAGCATAAGCAATTCGATGTCATGCTCCTCATCGTCCAAGCGGATCTTCACTGGAGTGCCGCGATAGGTGAGGGCCTCGCGCGCGGCGGCAATGGCGTACGCCGTCGCGCCGACTCTGCCTTTGAGGCTTGCGGAGACCCTGTTCGCTACCGCGGCGTCTAACCCATAGCTGGCCATGAGGAGGAAATAGCGTCCTCCAGCCTTCCCTAGGTCGATGAGCCGCCTCTCGCCGGCCATCACCAGAGTCACGGCGTCGTGCGGCCTCTTCATCAGGCCGACTTCACGCGCCCAGAGGTTCACGGTTCCCGCCGGTATCACCGCCAGTACTGTTTCGCTGTGGGCCAGACCGTTTACGGCCTCGTTAAGCGTGCCGTCGCCGCCACAGACGAACAACAAGGGAACGCGCCGATCGGCTGCGGCTGAGGCCAGCGCCTGGGCTTCGCCGCGCTTAGTCGTCTCTGCCCACTCTGCCTGCCAGCCGGCGGCGCGAAGGGCCTCGTCTGCCTTCTGTAGGTGGGCCGGTTTCGGGGCGTTGTGGGCGGTCGGATTGACGATTACGAGCGCCTCCTTCCGTTCGATGAGGGAGATCTGACTCGGCGGTCGCATGACAGGGCAATGCTACGGGCCGACAGCGCTTCGGGACAAGGAGATGACCGTGGCCTAGGCACCTCGTATGATGACTCCTGTTGCTGAGATGGAGGACAATCGCGGATGAACGAAAAGATGGGTATCAGGCGGCTGGACCACGTGTGTTGGGCCGTGCGGAAGATCGACGACGCTCTTCCGATGCTCACGGATCTAATGGGAATGACGGTCGAGGGAAGGTTCGAGAACCCGCAGGTTGGGTTCCGGGGCGTCGGATTGCGGGTTCCAGGCGGTACCGGTCACTTTGAGCTGCTGGAGCCTTACGACGAGAGTAGCTACCTGCACAAGTTCCTGGCCGACAAAGGGCCGGGGCTGCATCACGTTACGTTCGAGGTTGAGGACATCGATGCTGCTGCGGCGGCGATCAAGGAGTTCGGGATCGAGCCGATGGGCGGCGTGCAGCGGAGCCACGGGTGGGCGGAGACGTACATCCACCCGAAGGACTCCGGTGGGGTGCTCTTCCAGTTCTACGTGGAGGACGAGGATCACAAGCACGAGCACGACCACAGCCGGATCCAGGACGTTGAGGGCGAGACAGCCGGGTAGATGACACTCGTCCAACCCACAGAGGGCGAGCTCAAGCTCAACGGTCTGCGCAGCCACTACTTCGAGTGGAGAGGATCGGGCGAGCGGCCGCTCGTGCTGATGCACGGGCTGCGCGACTACGCGTACTACTGGCAGGACTGCGCCAACCGGCTGCTCGACGACTTCCACGTCTTCGCGCCGGACATGCGCGGGCATGGTGAGAGCGAGTTCGCGCCCGGGGGATACGGCGTGTGGGCGTTCGCGGCGGACCTGGCCGCGTTCGTAAATGCGGTTGGGCTGGAGCGCTTCGACCTCGTCGGACTGTCGCTCGGCTCGCGGTGCTCGATGGCGTATGCACGAGAGAACTCGCTGCGGCTGCGGCATCTGATGCTCGTGGACATGGGGCCGCAGATGGCGAAGGCAGGCGCGCGGGGGTTGAAGGACGACATGACGGCGAAGGCCGACCGGCCGCCCAGCAGCTTCACGCTGGAGCAGGCGCGGGAGTTTTACCGGACGCAGTGGCCGTCGCTGGACGAGGCGTCGTTGGAGCGGCTGATCGCCAACTCGCTGGTGCAGGGCGACCCTTCGACTCCGGCTGACGCCGGGCTCAGGGCAGGCGGCATGTACGCGAATCGCTACGACCGGCGGCTGGCGGATATCACGACGAAGGCGGCGATACCGGAGATCCCGTACCTGTGGGAGTCGCTGACGCGGGTGCGTTGCCCGGCGATGGTGCTGCGAGGGGAGCTGAGCCCGATCCTGGATGAGGAGATCTCGTCGCGGATGGTGGCGTCGCTGCCAGATGGGCGGCTGCAGGTGTTCAAGGAGACGGGGCATTCGCTGCCGCGGCTGGCGCCGGAGGCGTTCGCTTCGGTGGTGCGCGGGTTCCTGCTGGACGAGGCGCCGGTCATCCCCTTCGACGCGGCTCAGGATAGGTAATCCAGCGAAATCTACGCCCAATCAAAGGGGAAATCCCGTATGAAATTTGATTGAGTGTAGCTGTTTAGCCTTGCCCGTTTGATTGGGCGATTCGCGTTTTTCGATTTTTGGGGCCGGGCCGTGTGTGGAGGGTGGCGTTTCGAGTCGTTCGGTCTGATTGGGCGACGGCTAAAGCCATGGGATTACGTCCAATCGATTTGGCCGGCGCGGGAGTGGTTGGGACGGCCGCCGGTCTGCGCGCTTCTGTGGTTGCTGGTCTGGGGCACTGAAATCACCTGTGGAAACAGGATAGCGGTTTTGGGCGGGAGGTCTAAGGGGGACGTGGCACAACATCGTCAACTGATGGCCTGCGGCGCAAAGGATGGCGGCTGGCCTCGTGTTGGAAGAGGGGGCGTAGTTCCACGACGGGCGCCGGGTGACAACCCATCACCTGGGCGACCGCGAGGTTCGCTGCTACTTCATCGTTTCTTCATGTTCGCTTTGTAGGGTGTTCATGTCTGAACCGTAGTCTGGACGTGTAGTTGAGCGTCTAGATGGGGAAGACATAGCGAAAGGAGACAGACGATGACTTTGACGAGAAGGCTTTATGTGACGATGGCGCTGGTGGCTCTTTTTGCTTTCGCGGCGGGGGCTGTGGCGACCGTAGCGGAGCTGACTTCGGCGGGTCCGCCCGTTGACGAGGAGGTAGCCTGCAAGGGGCCGAGAGGGAAGACCGTCGAGATCGCCACGGCGAAGCTGATCATCGAATTCAACTCGACCGACGACGACATCGGCGTGCACGGCGCTTTTGACGACCACGGCTGGTCGGAGCTCTGTGTTTACGACCCGAGCGGCAAGCAGGTGCTGGCGACGAAGCCCCAGGGGCAGCTGAAGGACCTGACGATGGCGGGGATATTCTTCGAGTCGAGGGAGCCGCCCGCTGCTGAGTACTCCTTCGCAGACCTCAAGGCGAGGTTCCCGGAGGGGAAGTACACGGTCCGCGCCACGACGTTCGAGGGGAAGAGCCTGACGGGCGCGGCGACGTTCACCCACGACGTGCCGGGGGCCCCGGCGATTAGCTCGCCAGCGGACGGGGCTGTCGTTTCGACTGACGGCTTCGTGGTGGAGTGGGCGGACGTGACGAAGACGGTCGACGGGAGACCGGTGACGATCACGGGTTATGAGGTGATCATCACGAAGGAAGAGCACACGGACGCGCATGGGTTTTCGAAGCCGACATACGACGTTCACGTGGGGCCGGGGCTGAACTCGCTGGCCGTCCCCGCGGAGTTCTTCGAGCCGGGCACTGTGTATGAGCTCGAGGTGTTGGCGCTGGAGGAGAGCGGGAACCAGACGATCAGCGTAAGTTTCTTCGAGACGGAGTAAGCGGAGGCGAGGTGGTGGATGGCGCGCCCCGGCGAGAGTCGGGGCGCTTTGTCGTTAGGTGACGGGGGCGGGGCGCTAGTGGACGCGGCGGCAGCGGGAGAATTCGGAGGTGCCGGCCACACCCGTAGTCGTCGCGGCAACAAAGTAGCCGCGGGGCACAGCGACAGGGAGGGTGACACGAAAGCTTGCGAAACCCAGATCGTCCGTGACAACCGCGACGGTTCCAAGCGGGATTGCGCCTTCGCCGTGGCCCGACGGGTCGCACGCTGGCGACGCATAGAAACTCAGTCCGAATCTGCCGTAATAGCCGTTATAGGGCTCCGATGTGAGGCGGCCCGTGATCGTGGTCTTTCGTTTCATGCTCCTCACCCGGGTGATCTCTGGAAAGTTTTGGAACTCATTCGGTCCATAGTCCTTGTCGAGATGGTCATTTAGCGTAACGCCGTCGCCGCCAAGGTCGATGCCGAGTCCCCCGTTCGAATGGATTGAGTTTGTTCCAATCACGATCGCCCACCCACCTTCGACCAGCTCAATACCGGCGCCGTTGTTGAAGGCGATAGTGTTCGGGCCAGGCCAGCTCAAGTTGGAATACGACGAATCGCCCACACCGCTGGGGTCCGTAGATGCCACGCGTATGCCGCTGCCGCTGTTACCCAACGGAAGAATCCCGTTGGCCTGGGTGCCGATGAGGTTGCGGCCAACGTAGGTATCAAAGGCGCCGAGAAGAGTGAGACCCGGTCCTGCGTTGCCGGAAACGAGGTTATCTCGGAACGAAATGTCGATAGGGGTGCCAAGCGCCGCACCACCTGCGAGATTAGGTATCGCCGCGTTGCCACGGGCGTTGGTGCCTATGAGGTTACCCGATACGTCACCAGAGTCGCTTAGACCGGAGGCATCGAGCCCAAACTCGTCGTTGCCGGACAGGACGTTGTTCCGTATCAAGGCGTTGACAGCAACGCGTAGTCCGGAACTGCCGTTGCCGAGGCCTGTGTTGCCAAGAACGTCGGTTCCGATGAAATTGCCCTCGATGTGGCCGTAAGAACGGTAATCAGGCCCGTACATGATGCCGTTTCTAGCAAAACGGTTAATCGCGAGCCCCTTGATCCAGACCCCTCCCCGATAAGGACCTTCCGGGTCGCCCGGAATCTCCAGGCCGTTGGCGTCGGGTCCGGCAAGGGAGCCATCGATCTCGATCTTGAGGACGGCGTCGTTCACGTAGTCGGATTGGTCACTGTCCGGCGTGGCTCCCGGTTGGGTGTAACCGTCGATGACGAGGGGGCCTACGAGGTTGGGAAGAGGTGATGCAGGCAGGATGGTATGGGGACCGGCGCCGGGGATGTTGAAGGCGATCTCGTCGGGCTCGGGTGTCGCAGCGGCCTGCTGGATGGCGGCGCGTAGGGTGCATTTGCCGGTGGCAGTGGCGCAGGTATTGTCCGTGAGATTCGCGTCCGAAGCATCGCCGGTGGAATTGACGGTGGTGCGGCCGTCTTCGGCGACCTGACAGGCCGAGAACTCTGAGGTGCCTGAGACTAACAATTCGTTCGGTGTGGCGGTCGCTGTCACGAAATGGCCAACCGGCACGGGTTGCCATTTGCCGGACAGCTGTCCATCAAATTTCCCGTGGCCGCTGGCGTTGGTGAAAACATAGGCTAAGCCAACCAATGTTTGGCCCTCGCCGTGTCCTGAGTCGTCGCACTGGGGGTTCGAAGAGAATTCGATGCGATGAGGACCGCCCGGCGTACTGTCCAGAGTCAGTCTGACGGTTATGCCCGCTTGATTTACTTTGACGGACTGGAGCACGGGGAAGTTCTGTAACGCGTTCGGCCCGCTATCGGCATCCAGGGAGTCATTGGGGGTTACTCCGTCGCCGCCGAGGTCAATGCCAAGACCGGCATTTGAGTGGATGAAGTTATCAATTAGCCTGATACGTGCCTTCACGCCGACGACTTCGACGCCATTGCCTCCGTTGTAAGCAATTGTATTGCAACAGTTATTCTGCTTCATGATGGCTCCGTCGACGAGGATGCCGCTCGCCGTATTTCCCATCGGCGTAACACCATCGGCCGCAGTGCCGATCATATTTTCGGCGATGAACACGTTACCGTCAGAAACGACAGTTGCTCCCGGCCCAGAGTTGCCGGAGATGAGATTGGACTCGATTCTGCCCGCTTCGCCGGGTGCTGTCAGAAGGATGCCCCCTTGGCGGTTCGCGGCTGCAGCGTCGCCAGTTGCGTCGGTACCTACGTAGTTACCTATCAGACGCGCCCCCGATGTAAGCCGAAATCCATAGCCGCCGAAGTGGTTAACGGCCAGGCCTCGAATGATAGAGCCAGTCGCGGTCAGGCGAAGGCCGTCAACTTCAGCGCCTGCGAGCGAGCCGTCGAGCTCGATTTTCAGGATGGCGTCACTTCCCGTCCAAAAGGGGTATTCATCCGGCTTCGCGCCCGGCTGGGTGTAGCCGTCGAGCCCCAGCGGGGAGGAAATCGCGGGAAGGGGTGACGTCGGCATGATGGTGTGGGGGCCGACGCCGGGGATGTTGAAGGCTATGTCGTCGGCAGCGGTCGTTTCGTTCGCTTGCTGGATGGCGGCGCGGAGGGTGCAGGCGCCGGAGGGGGTGGCGCAGATGCCGTCGGCGAGTGCGGCGTCAGGGTCGTCGGCGGTGGAGTTGACGGTGTAGGTGGAGCGGAGGGCGGTCGCGGGGTTGCCGGAGAAGAGAAGCGTGCAGGCGGCGGCCAGAATCGGCGCTAGTATTCGCGCGTGGCGCATGTCCCTTCCTCCCTGGGATAAGCGGTCTCGTTGGGGTCGATTGTGGCAGATTCGGGATGTTTGGGCAAGTATTTGGGTTCCTGCCAGGCGGATGTCTGCCACCACCGCCAGATCCTTCGCGGATATCCCGTCACGCGCTGGCGGGCGTCAGTTGCGCTCAGGATGACGAAACAGGCGCGCCGCCGGCGCGTAATTTTGCCAAACAAACTCCCTCGTACCCCGCCTTTTCGTACCTCGAACCTCGTATCTGCCAGTGCGCGCGCCTAGCCTCTGATGGCCTCCAGCTCTTCTTCTTTGCCCATGAGGATGACGCGGTCACCGACGCGGAGGGTGGTTTGGGCGTCGGGGCCGACTTTGAGGCCGCCGGCGGAGTTCTGGAGGCCGAGGACGATGACGCTGGGGCAGGTGTGAAGGACCTGGTGGATGGTGCGGCCGGAGAGGCCGGATTCGAGGGAGACGTCGATCTCGGCGAGGACGGGGCCCCCGTCGCGGGAGGCGAGGGTGTCGATGAACTCGACGACCATGGGGTGGAGGGCGGTGAGGGCCATCTGCTTGCCGGTGATGGTGTAGGGCGAGAAGACGCGGTCGGCGCCGGCGCGGAGCATGCGCGGCTCGCTCTCCGGGTGGGCGGCGCGGGAGACGCAGAAGAGCCTGGGGTTAAGTGACTTGGCGGTGAGGACGATGAAGGTGTTGCCGGCGTCGGAGTCGGAGGCGGCGAGGAGGACGCGGGCGCGCTCGATACCGGCCTCTTTGAGGGCGGCGTCGGTCGTGGCGTCGGCCTCCAGGAGGAGGTGGCCGCGCTGGCGGCAGCGCTCGACGGCTTCGGCGTTGGATTCGACGACGACGAAGGGGAGGTGACGGCCGGCGAACTCGCGGGCGATCTCCTCGCCGACGCGGCCGAAGCCGCAGAGGATGTAGTGGTCTTTGAGGCTTTGGATCTGACGGCTCATTCGCTGTACCCCCAGGAGCGCGCCGAGCTCGCCTTCCAGGGCGAACTGGAAGAAGCCCAGCAGTGCGTAGAATATCGCGCCGATGCCGGATATGGCGAGGAGCATGGTGAGGATGCGGCCGGAGGTGTCGAGGGGGCGGACCTCGCCGAAGCCGATGGTCATGACGGTGGTGACGGTCATGTAGAGGGCGTCGATGAAGCTCCAGCCTTCGACGATCATGTAGGCGGCGGTGCCGATGACGGGGATGACGATGAGGAGGATGGCGGCGTTGATAAGGTTGCGGGGGAGGGAGGCGAGGGTGGCGCGGAGGGGGGTCATGGGAGGGGATTTGGGACTTTGGACTTAGGACTCAGGACGTTGGACTGGGGATGATGCGAAATACGAGGTACGAGGTACGAGGTACGAGGTACGAGGCAGGTAGTAGGACGTAGGACGTCGGTCATTGGACTTGGGACATAGGACTTAGGACCTGGGATTTGGGTTGTCGTCATGGGGTTATTTTAGCCGTTTGCAGGGGTTGTGCTGTCCGTCGGGCCAGTTGGCGTGGGTAGGGACCACGCGCTTTTTACAAAATTTCGAGTAGTGTAGCATACAGTCGCAATTGGGCAACGTTGCTTGAAGTTCGCCGAGAGGAGATAGGGCTTGCAGGAGCCTGGGTTTGACGGTAACAGGGTGGTGCTGCGCGGGGTGACTGCTTTCGTTGGACGGCAGGCCGAGTTGTCGTTCCTTCAGGGCGGTCTTGAGCAGACGAAGGCGTCGGGCCATTTCCGCCTGGCGCTGATCGCGGGGGAGGCGGGGATGGGCAAGACACGGTTGGTACGGGAGCTCGAACGCGCGAGCCAAGGGACGCTGGTGCTGCGCGGCCGCTGTTATGAGGATGGGAGCATCCCGTACCGGCCGATCGTAGAGGTGCTGGGATCCTGTATGGAGCAGTGTCCCAACGCGCGGGAAGCGCTGCCGGCGCCCCAGCAAGAGGACATCCTGCGGCTGCTGGGAAGCGCTTCGCCGGCGGCTGCTGCGGACTACCGGTCGTTTCCTCCAGAGGCCGAGCGATTGCGGTCGGCGCTGGCGGTGGTGCAGCTTTTCGCGGAGGTGTCGCGTGAGCGACCGGTCATGGTGCTGGTGGACGATTTGCAGTGGGCGGATGATCCTTCAGTCGATCTACTCACGCACGCGGTTTTCGCAATGGCGGACAGCGCTGCCTACGCACGGGCTCCGGCGCTGGTGATAGCGACGTACCGGCCGGGCGAGGCGGGGCCGCACATAGCGCGGGCGATCGAACGGCTGGAGCGGGAACACCTGTGCACAACACAGGAGCTGGCCGGTCTCGGTGAAGTCGAAAGCGCGCAACTGATACAGGGTCTGGGTTTTCCGCGCCCGTCGCGTCAACTGATTGGCACAGTGCTGGAGGCGACGCGCGGGAATCCGCTGTTCATCCAGGAGGCGATGCACCACCTGGCGAAGACGGGGGCGATCGAGGAGCGCGGCGGCTACCTGGTGACGAGGGTGGCTGCGACGGACCTGAAGCTTCCCGAGGAGGTGACGGAGGCGATATCGTCACGACTCAAGGGGTTGCCGCCCGATCAAAGGAGCGTGCTGACGCTGTCGGCGGCTCTTGGGGATGTTTTTGAGTTCGCGGTGCTGCAGGCAACGAGCGGGTTATCCGAGGAAGTGCTGCTGGACCGACTTGACGAGTGCATCCGGGAGCGCATCCTGGAGAGCGAGGGTGGACGGATTCGCTTCGCGCACCCGCTGATGCGGCACGTGCTGTACAGCGAGACGATCGGCCCGCGGCGTCAGCGGCTGCACGAACAGATTGTGTCGGGCCTGGCGCGGCTCTATGGGAGCGGCGTGCAAGAGCACGTATCGGAGATTGCGCATCATCTGATGAGGGCGGGCCCTTTCGCCGAGGCGGAGGAGGTGGTGGAATTCGCGAAACGGGCTGGGGACCAGGCGTTCAGCGTGTACGCGTGGGCAGAAGCCGCGCGCTATTACGAGGCGGCGCTGGCGGCGGCGGACGACGAGCGCTTTTCGGTGCGGGACCGAGCAGAGTTGCACAGGCTGGCGGGGTTCGCTCACTCACACGGTCAGGATGTGGGGCCGGCGCGCGCTCACTTAGAGGAGGCGATCAAGGGTTTTCGGGAGGCGGACGATCTGCGCGGCCTGGGTATCGCGCTTGTTCAACAGGGGCGTGATCGCAATAACCGCACTCCTCCTGGGGGGACAGTCGACGTGGGGCCGCTCGAGGGTATCCTGGCCGAGCTTGGTGACAGCGAGCCGGGGCTGCGCGGGAGCATTTTTGCGGTTCTGAGCTCGCTACACTGGACGGCGAGGCGGGAGCCGGAGAAGGCGAAGGAAACGGCGCGGCAGGCGCTGGTGCTGGGGCAGGAGATCAACGACGACCGTTTGTGCGCCCAGGCAACCTCAAGCCTGGGTCTGGCGTTGATGGACGATCTCATGGTGGCGGAGGCATTGGAGAGCTGGCAGAGCTGCGCGGAGTACGCGCGAAGAGCAGGGGATAGCTGGATAGAGGGATGGCCTCTGGCGCGGATTCCCTGGCCACTGGTTCTGCTAGGCCGTCTTGACGAGGCGGAGGCTGCGGCCACGGCAGCCAGATCTGCGCTGGCGAAGACGCACAACTGGGCAGACGCTTCGCTAGCGCAGGCAATGCTTGTCTCGACTGCTGTGATTCGCGGTGAGTTCGAGGCGGCGCGACGCCACGCCCAGGAAGGGCTGTCCCTGGCGCGCCGATCGGGCTACCCATGGGGCTCCGTGCTGTTCCTGCCACCGCTGGCGGCTGCGCGTTGCCAGCAGGGGGCGTGGGAGGAGGCCGGGCACGCGCTGGACTTGCTGGTGGAGCCGGGGGAGGTGTTTGAGGAAGTGAGCGCTCCGGTGCAGGCGCTTGTGTGGCTCTACCGCCAGCTGTTGCGGGCGTATTCGGAGGGGCCGGAGGCGATAAGGCAGCAGATGAGCTCCAACCTGGGCGAGGCGTTGAAGCAGGCGCGCACTGACATCGGGACTTTGCCGGCGTTCGCCGGGGTCGTGGAGATCGGCGGGCTCCTGGACGATCCTCAGATGGTGGAGCAGCCGGCTTCGGTGCTGGAGTTGGCGCTGTCCAGGGGAATCGTATTTACGAGCGGTTGGGAGTTCTTGATTCCGCGGGTGCTGGGGGTGGCGGCGGCCGTTAATCGTGACTGGTCGAAAGCTGAGGATTACTTCCAGGCGGCGATAAGCGTGGCGGGCAGGCTTCGCGCGAGACCTGATGTTGGGCGTTCACAGCTGGACTATGCGCGCATGCTGACGAGGCGAAACGCGAAGGGAGATCGCGCTAGAGCAGGGGAGCTGGCGGCGGAGGCAGCTACGGTGTTCGTGGAGTTGGGTATGGAGCCGTTCAGCCGGGAGGTGGCGCTTCTTGCCGACAGTCTCCAGACGCCGGTGTCTCGCGACGCGGGTCCAGGCATCGAATATCCCGGAGGGCTGAGTGACCGGGAGGCGGAGGTGCTGAGGCTGATCGCTGCCGGAAGAACGAACCAGCAGATAGCCGATGAACTGGTGTTGAGCATTAAGACCGTGGCCCGTCACGTTAGCAACATACTGGACAAGACAGGTGCGGACAATCGCTCGGCCGCGACGGCATATGCGTTCGAGCAGGGGGTAGTGTCCGAACGAGGCACAGAGGAGAGGGGAGATGGCAGATCAACGGCGCCCGGTGGTGATGTGGCTTAACACATGAGGTATGATGTGACGCCTGAAGAATCCGTGCAGGCGGCCGCCGGCCGCCAGATAGGGAGGAAGCCCAATGAAACTCTCGCTGCGAACGTTCATCGAGGTGTTGCGAACGGGCAGAGGGCCAACGACGCGCGCCCTCGATGCGATATTTACGCCGCCGTACGCCGGTAGCGGTTTCGAGGAGGTGCAGGAGGAGGGGGCCCTCGACAGTCCACTGGCTGACTGGGGGGTACAGCTGATGCTGGACGCGGGGGCGGGAATCGCGGAGATACTGCACATCAATTCCTGGCCGGACGAGCTTAAGGAGTCGCTGCGCGCGGAAGTGCTGAGGCCTGCGGTTGAGCAAGGGCTGAAGGTGCGGTTCTTCTGGGAAGGGCATGCTGGGTCTGACGCAGAGTGGATTCTTCGAGAACCAGCGACTGCGGGGGACGTCGATGTGGTCTTCCGCACGGCGTGGTCGAAGGTACAGCAGACTTCCGTTGAAGAGGTGGAGGTGGCGGTGAGCTAGGCGGCGCGGTCGCCGAAGCGTTTGCGTTTCTGGGAGACGTAGTCGACGAGGATGTACTGGCCGAGGCGCTCGGGGGTGGTGTAGAAGACGCGGCCTTTGTTCATCTTGGCGATCTGGTTGACGAACTCTTTGAGGTAGTAGTTGCGGTCCAGCATGAAGGTGTTGATGATGATGCCCTTCTTGGTGCAGCGGCGGACCTCTTTGAGGGTCTCGCGGATGGTGATGGGGCTGGGGGGGTAGGCGAAGTAGGAACGGCCGTGCTCGAGGTGGGCCGTCGGTTCGCCGTCGGAGATCATGATGACTTGCTTGGTGCCGGCGCTGTGGCGGGCGAGCATCTTCTGGGCGAGCATGAGGGCGTGGTGCATGTTGGTGCCGAGGACGGATTCGTCCCAGCGGGCGTAGGGGAGTTCTTCGGCCTTGAGCTCGCGGGCATAGGCAGAGAAGCCGACGAGGTAGAGGGAGTCCTTGGGGAACTGAGTGCGGATGAGATTGTTGAGGGCGAGGGCGACTTTCTTGGCGGCCTGGAAGCTACCGCGCAGGGCCATCGACCAGGAGAGGTCGAGCATGAGGACGGTGGCCGTATCGGTGAGCGATTCGGAGCGATAGACCTGGAAGTCGTCGAGGCGGAGGCGCACGGGTAGCTGGGGGCCCTCGCGGAAGACGCCGTTCATGATCGTCTCGCCGAGGTGGAGGTGGAAGGGGTCGCCGAACTCGTAGGCCTTGGTGTCGTCGGAGCGTTCGCCGCCCAGGCCTTGGTCCTTCTGGACGTGCTTGCCGTAGGCGGACTTCTTGAGCTGGTCGTAGATCTCGCCGAGGGCCTTTTCGCCGAGCTTGCGGACGCCGCGGGGCGTTAGCTCCCAGGCGTTGCCCTTGCGACGGATGTAGCCGGCTTCTTCGAGGATCTCGAGGAACTGCTTGAGTTGTTCGAGGGTTTGGGCGGCCTCCTCGCCGAGGAGCTCGCGCAGCTTCTCCTCGTCGATGTCCTCGAGGTCGCCGCCGTACTGGGTGCGCTCGAGCTGCTTTTCGAGGTCGTCCATATCCTGGAGGTTGTCCATGAGCTTCATGGCCTGGAGGAGGTCGAGGCCTTCGTCGCCGCGGAAGGGGTACTGGTTCTGGAGTTCATCGATGGGGGCGACGATGTCGAGGTTGATGGCGAGCTCGCTGAGTTCGCGCTGGAGCTCCGGGTCGTCGACTTTGTCCATGAGGAGGTCGCGGAGCTGGCGCTGCATTTCGGGCGGCAGGCTACCCAGGAGGGATTGCATGGCGGCGATTCCCTGCTGCATCTGGGCGATGAGTTCGTCGAGGTTCTGGGGTGGGTTGTCGCCGAAGAGGTCACCGTACTTCTGCATGAAGCCGTCGAAGTCGGGCTCGCCGCCGGCCATCTTCTGGGAGAGCATCTGGTTGAGGTCGCGCAGCATCTGCTTCATGCGGGCCATGTCTTCGGGGCTCATGTTGGCGATCTGCTGGGTGAGGTCCTTGAAGAAGGAGTCCATGAGGGCTTTCTTGAGCATCTCCATGAGCTCCTGGAACTTGGCGGCGGCCTCGGGGTCCATGAACTCGTAGTTCTGGAGCTCTTTGACGCGGCCGCCGAGATCCTCGGGCAGGTTGTCGAGGACGCCCTTTTTCTTCTCGACGATGGATTTGAGCATCTCGGCGAGGCGCAGTTGTTCTTCGGCGGTCTGCTCTTGGGTACCGGGCGGGAGCGCTTCCTGGAAGGCTGCGAGGGGATCCTCGCCGCCGATCTGCTGCTCGGCTTCCTGGAGGCGGCGGTCGAGGGTCTCGGTCTCCATCGACATAACCTCGTCGAGGCGCTTCTGGATGTCCTCGAAGACGGAGGAGAGGTCGTAGCGGTCGAGGGTGTTGCGCCGCTGCTTGCGGAGCTGCTGGAGAAGGTCGCGCAGGCCCTGGAGGCGCTGGCCCATGGGGTCGCGCATGCCGCGCTGGAGGAGGTTGCGGAGGGCGTGCTCAAGGTCGCCGAAGTTCATGAGGTCATCGGCGAGCCCGGCGAGGATGTCGTCTGGGTCGAGTGGCGGTATCTCCTGGGATCCGTCCCATTCGGAGTAGCGGTAGTGGAAGACCATTGTGTGCCTGTGGAGTCATTATACGGGACTTTGGACTTAAGACTTAAGACTTGGGACCTAGGACTTGGGATTGGACGGGCTTGCTGGTGGTGAGATGTGTGGGTGTGTGTGCGATACTGGCGGCATGGAGCTTCGGATGCAGTATGCGACGGCGGCGGATGGGGTGCGGATCGCGTTTGGGACGGCTGGGAAGGGGTCGCCGTGGATCGTGCGGGTGCCGAGCGGGCCGTTTACGCATAGTGAGCGGGAGTGGGCGCAGGGGAGTGAGTTCTTCGATCAGCTGTCGGAGAACTGGAGCGTCGTCCAGCTCGATCCGCGCGGAACGGGTCTATCGGACCGCGACGTCACAGACTTCTCGATGGAGGCGCGGCTGCTCGACCTGGAGGCGGTTGTAGACAAGCTGGGGCTGGAGACGTTCGCGCTGCACGGCATCGGCTGGGGTGGGCCGCCTGTGGTGACGTACGCCGTGCGGAATCCCGGCAGGGTGAGCCATCTGATCCTCGATGATACGCAGGCGCGCACGGAGGATTTCTTCAACGTCCCGCAGATGCGCGTGCTGAATCAATTGCAGACCGAATGGGAGCCGTTTCTGGAGTACCTGGCGTTCATGATCTACGGTCTCGGACGCGAGGAAGGGCGGCCCGTAGTGGAGTTCTTCAAGGCATGTGTGAACCAGGAGACGGTACCGCTCATCACGGAGGCGGTGAGGCATGACGACGTGACGGGCATTTTGAGCGAGGTGAGCGTGCCGTCGTTGGTCGTGCAGCATGCAGGCGTGTCGAAGGAATACGCCGAATCGGCGCGCTACATCGCGGCCCGAATCCCGAACGCGCGGCTGGTGATGCTGGAGGGGCTGCCGACAGCCGATCTCGAGAAGATGATTCGGGCGATAGGCGACCTGCTGGGGACGGAGACGGCTCCCGCTGCGGCGCCTGCAGAGGCGCCGAGGCCGATGGCTTCGGGGGTGAGGACGATTCTGTTTACCGACATCGTGGAGCATACGTCGATGATGAGGCGGCTCGGTGACAAGGCCGGGCGGGAGGTGCTGCGCGAGCACGAGGAGCTGACGCGCGAGGTGTTGAAGAAGCACGGCGGGGACGAGGTGAAGTCGATGGGAGACGGGTTCATGGCGTCGTTCGCGTCGGTGACGGGGGCGGTGGAGTGCGCGATCGCGCTGCAGAGGGCGTTTGAGGAGCTGCACCACGGGTCGCACGCGGAGCCGGGGAAGGAGGCGATCCACGTCCGCATCGGGCTGAACGCGGGCGAGCCGATCGAGGAGGGCGGGGACTTCTTCGGCGCCGCAGTGATCATGGCGTCGCGGATCGCGGCGCTGGCGGACAGCGGCGAGATCCTGGCGTCGGATGTGATCCGGGGGCTGTGCTCGGGGAAGGGGTTCTTGTTTGCGGACCGTGGGGAGAATGTGTTGCGGGGGTTTGAGGACGCGGTGCGGGTGTGGGAGGTGGGGTGGAGGGAGTGACCAGTGGATAGTGGATACTGAATAGTGGTGAGTGATGGAGGGCGAGGTACGGTACTGCACGACTGAGGACGGGGTGCGGATTGGGTACTGGGTGCGAGGGGACGGCATACCCATCGTGATGCAGAGTCTCTTTGTGAACCAGATGTCGGCAGAGACGAACGGCGAACCCATCGACAGGAACTTCATCAGCCAAGGGAGAATGGTCATCCGTTTCGACGGCCGTGGAGTAGGTCTCTCCCAACGAAACCTCGACGATTTCTCCCTTGATGCCCGCGTTCGTGATCTCGATGCCGTGGTAAGCGGCACGCAGATCGAGACCTTCGATTTGAGGACACCTCGTCGCCCATGAGGACGCGAAGCTTTTCGAGCTTTTGCCACTGGCCATCTATTGCGAGTAGGGCACCAATCTCGAAATAACCCGTGGCTATGTCGAACGCCGAGGCGATGTCGGCCCATTCGGACAGGTAGTCGCGCACCTTCCATTCGGCGTCGCTGTTATCGACGATAAAGAGGTCGCCGCCTTTGCGTTCGCTCGACCTAGCATTTCTTGGGGTGGCGGCATCGGTGAGGTCTTTGGCCCGCCCAGCCGTCTCCCGCGTCTCGCCGAGACGCGTCCCGAATAGCTCGTCTCCTAAGCCGGTCTGATCCCTGCGGGCCACGCGAACCCTCCATTCGATGTCGTGACCCTCAATCTATGTCTTGGCGGCGCCAGTGTCCAGAATGTCCAAGGATAGTCAGCCTTCGTGGATGCCGTTGCGGGATTCCAACCCCGCTCCCTAAACAGGAGCGCCCGGCAGAGGTTGTTCCCAACGGCGAGATGGCACAATCTCGACGGCTTCCACAAAAAAGCGCGCTAGCAGCGGTTGTACTGAATCTGCTGCCCGGGGCCGCAGTTACCGCAGGGCGGCAGCACGTCGTCGGGGTCGTTCAGGTAGACGCTCCAGTTGCACTTGTTGCAGCAGTATCGGCCGACGCCCGGCTTCTCTCCTATCGAGTACGCCATGTCGCTGACCTCCTAATGGCGCGTGTCTAGCGGGGGATTGGGGTCGCCGCCGTGCGGCACCGTGTCAGAGTCCCGAATCTTACCGTCGACACCCTTGATGACGGCCTCGCCGCCGCCCAGGTTCTTTAGTATCTGCTTTGCCCTGGCCTCGGCCTCGGCCTGGGTTCGGTGGACCGAGCTTGCCCGCGCGGCACCGGGAGCCTTGACCTCCCAGCCCTTCGGCGCTCGCTGGACGATACGTTGTTGGGCTCTGGGCATCTCGCCCTCCTTCTGTGGACTTGCGTACTCGTTTGAGTAGATTTGCCGCCGGCAAATAAATCGTCACAGAAGAGCGAAGAAAAGTCAATACTCCGGCGTCCTATTGCGTCGAGGGCGAGGGGCCGGCTGCGATAAGCGTTCGCGAAGGCCATCGCAATACCAAACTGCGACGGCGAAGTTGGTGTTAGACGAGGGGCCGACAGACGATCACTGAGTTAGCTGCGAATGCGGCGAGCCGCGAGTCGCTAAGTAGATAGTCAACCTTAGACATCGCTCGGCCCAGGAGTGAATCCGGAACCGAAGCATCTGTCGACGATCTGAGCACCGAGGGCACAAGAGAGGCAAGCAGGTTGGCGCCGCTGACATGAGTGACCTCCAATTCGCTCTGCGTCAACAACGCGCGAACCTTCCGCAGAGGTAGGTAGCTGAGGGCAAGGTCGTACTTCTCGGGCCCCTTTACCAATGGCCAATCATTGTGCCAAGCGCCATTCGAGCGGACGGTTGTGATTAGCCTAGGCAGTGCTTGAAACCCGAAATTCGACCGCGTTTGTCGCCCGAGTCTTGAGAACAAAAGTGGGATGGTGTCTGACCCCAGAATGTTGTCTATGCTGAATATGAACGTGCCGTCTGGGCGCAGGATTTTGCGGATCTCCTGAAAGACTACGCCCCAGTCCTCAGCTTGCAGAAGATTGAAGACGCTACCAAAAGCGGTCACGAGCGCGAACGGTCCCTCAGGCCAGTGCCGAGCGTCACGGCAGTCTCCACACTTCACCTCGGACTTCGCAGGAGCAAGGCGGGTTCGTGCGTGTCTCACCATTTCAGGCGAGCAGTCTATCCCGGCGGTGGAGAACCCGCTGTCCGCGAGTAGCTCCAGTAGCTCTCCAGTCGCGCAGCCAATGTCAAACGCCGTCAGCGGTTCTCCCATCGACCGAAGACGTCGCCGGAGTACGCGCATTTCAGTCACTCGCTGATTGCGATAGAAGCGACTTGACCAGACAAAAGAGTCATAGACGTCGGCGAATGCATCATAGACGTCAGCGATTGCCGCTGATCTCTCAGTTGTCAGCACAACGCGTATGGTGCAGGCGAAGTCGTATGTCGGTCAATACTTTTGTCTTTCCGAGCCACAGTATTGCTTCCCGTGACAAATGACTTCGTCCGACTACGTAAAGTATGTATGCAACTTGACAGCGCGATGATACCGAGGCTACGTTAGCGGCACGCAGTCAGATTCTTCGATCAATGACAGAGCTAGCAGTACACTTTGTGAGGGTAGAGGAGTTATCGCTTCAGACCCTCGGCGAAACAGGCAAGGTATATCTACGGCCCCAAGACGCGGACGCCTTGGATACCCAAGTGCGATCGTTCCTCGATGATTGGCGGAATCGCGGCGTGACCCACGACTCTCCGGGTGGGATTATCATTTTCGATTTTGCGAAGATCTACTGTACTAATTTCCGGTGCGCTGATCGTATCGCAGGGTTAGCCAGCGCTATGGTCGAGTCTTGTTCCTGGGGCGACTACCTGTATTTCGGCATGGCGAACTTGACCGATCTTGTTCGCGAGGAATTGAACGCTGCTCTTCGACTCCGGAATCTCGTAGGAGCTGTCGTCGGACTGGGTCAAAGGGTGTCCGCTGAAGATGCACATATAGGCGATAAGGCTCGGGTGGGAGCGGCTATGCCCGTCCTGGAAACCTTGCATACACGTGGTGATTGGATGAATAAGCAGACGATCCCGGGCGCGGTTGCCAACGCAAGAAAGGTGCCCCAAAAGGACCGGCCAAAATACGAGGCTGCCGCTGCCCGCTATCTTAAGTGGACACTTTGGGACAAGCTGGCATTGGTGATTGAAGATGTGCGCGCCAGGGGCAGGAGCGGTCCGGTATTCTACAGGACCGTAGCATCACTGAATATACCGACTAGTCCGTAAACGCTACATATCCTACATAACATGACGACCGTGGCGCGTAAACGGTCGGTAGCTGGCCGCCCGTCAGTATATAGGGCAGCCCTAATGACTGAAATACATACTCAAGCGGACTGAAATTGTCCACATTGCGCGGGTACGCCAACGCGCCTATCTGCTCCCGCATACGCATTCCTATAAAGTCGACGCATTATGCTTGACACCCTCTGCTGTATGACTACTGTTGAAGTCATGGCGGGGCGGTGATGTTGGGCTGAGCAGGCCGAAGAGAGCGTGTATATCTTGACAAAATAGCATACGTATGCTACGTGGTATAGATGGGCACAGTAGAAGCGAGGCTTTTTAGTCACGCTGGAAAGGGGGTCCGAGCTCTGCAAAGCCAGAGCTGAGCCGAAAATAGCCGCCGCGATGGTTTGGCATCCGGTCGCGGCGGCGAAAGGGACCATCATGCAGATAGCCCTCGCCCTCTACTGTAACAGGCCGTGGACCGGGTTAGCCACCCGAATCGTGGCGGTGAAACAGGGAGGGCGGAAGCGGGTGCCGGAAAGGGAACCGTGAATCATGCCGCACTCCTGTCGAGAACCCGACGACGGGGCCCGCTTGTTGAGCGAATTCATAATTACGTGGTTTCGAAGGCATCCCGTCCCCGATCTTAGCGACTTTCCCCGCGAAGCCGTGCTCGCCTTAATACAGCGTTTCGGCCTCGAATCATTGAGGGAAACCCAAGGCGCAGACACACTTCGGGACATCGCGCGGCGCGTGCTGGATGATCGTCGCATCTGTTGGGAGCAGTACCCCGTGGCCCGTCACCTGGTGACCGTTCTTGGGACCCTCGGTCAGCCCCGCATCTATGATGAGTACCTTTCGCTCAGCCTATTTGACACGCCTCTCGCTGAACTCTACGCGCATGACGCAGCCTCGTACGCATTGGCGACGATCTGCGGGATCAGTCAGAACTTGTATGCAGACCAGGCTGCTTTGGGAGCGTCTACTGATCGGCTTGCCCGAATTCAGGCGCTGTGTAATCTGGCTGAGGTTTTAGCGGCGTCATCCAGCCATGTGAATGGGCCTTGGCTGAAATACAGCGTATTGCCTGACACCCCGCTTCACCAGGAGGCGCTTCTAATCCCACTCCCCAGGCCTCGGAACAAGCCTTTCGGTCGACCTTGTCGGACGGGCGAAAAGCTCTTCGCCTGTTGAGCTCGGGGTTGGTCGCCCAGGCCGTCCCGTTGCTTGGACGAATGACGAAGCTGATTCGCATTGCGAACGCGGCATTGCGGGCCCTCGCGACGATCAGCGAAGATGAATGGCTTGAACTTAGACCGTCGATCATTCGAAGCACGGCCGATCGGTCACGCTCCTTTCGGGAGTTGGAGCTCCTGTATGAGCCTCCCTGCCCGCATAGACGTGGACTGGCGATCCACTTCCTTGGCGACTGTCCCAACGGCCTGAGCATCGTCGAGGTAACGCGGGCGCTTGCCACAACGCGACAACGGCGATACTTGATATACGGCCTCGATGATGCTGTGCTCGGCGTGGGACGCTCACTGATCGGTTACTATGCCGCCCACCTCGGCCTTGCTGCGGTCTACAATCGTGAAGTTCCAGAAACAGTAGAGCGCTTGAGAGCGCGCCTTCCCTGCTACCTGGCCGGCACTAGAGCCAGACTGGGTTTACCGACGTGCCCAAGCCTGCCTGACATCGAGGGAGGGTAGCATGGGAGCGGAGACGAGAAATGGAACTGTGACGGTGGTTGGGCTTGGCGGCTCGTTAGCGCACTCATCCACCAGTATCGCGGCTCTGAGAGTAGCGATGGAAGCCGCTGCGAGCAGGGGCGCCGACACGCAAACCTTCGATATTAAGGAGCTGGATCTGCCTCTGTATAAGCGCGGCATTCCCGTACCGGATGCCGCCGAGAACCTCCTGAACGCAGTGGTTGATGCCGATGCGATGCTCTGGAGCAGCCCGGTCTACCACGGCAGCATCTCAGGCGCATTCAAGAACGCGGTTGACTGGTTCGACCTCCTAGGCGAAAGACAGCCGCCCTACCTGGCCGGCAGAGTTGTGGGGCTCATCTCGGCGGCGGGAGGCGTCCAGGGGCTGCAGGCGATCAACGCTATGGAGTTTATCGTACGGGCATTGCGCGGTTGGGTCGCTCCTCTAGTGGTGCCGATAAGCCGCGCCTCAAGCATTTTCGATGCAGACGGCCGCACCGACAATACGGCTGTCCTCCAACAACTTCGCATATTGGGAGAAGAGGTCGTCCGCGTCGCCGAATTATTTCGATCACCGGCTAGCACTAGCGAGGCGACCCATAGTCTGGGCCCGGGGACACGGATATGCGGTCTTACAACCCATGGGGCGGATACCAATCCCAGGCGGGGGGCAGGCTGGGGCAGCGTCTAGCCGCGAACTGCAGCGGCGCCCTGAGATGCTGCACATAACGTTATGCGCCCACTTGAATGAGGTACTTAGTTACTAGCTGAAGGAAGGGCTTTCGGTCAACTGGAAGCGTTCAGCGGAGACGGTATCAGCTCCCTTATCCGGATTTGCCTTGGAAGCGAACTTGCCCCCACCGTCGCGGTCGTAATACCTGAGTACTTTCGAGACCATCAATCGAGACGAAGGGAACTTGGCTGTGCTACGCTTGCTCAACGAGCTCGTACGACCATGGGTATCCGTAGTCCTCGCGCACCCTCGACCGACATCGTCGGTCACACCGAGATGATGTCGCGGTTGGGAGATGAGCGAGGGCGGGAGGTGCTGCGGGAGCACGAGCGCATTACGCGGGAGGTGCTGAAGGCGCACGGCGGCACGGAGGTGAAGACGATGGGGGACGGGTTCATGGCGTCGTTTGGGAGTGTGACCAAGGCCGTCGAGTGCGCGGTGGCGTTGCAGCGGGCGATGGAGGGCGACCTCACCCCTGACCCCTCTCCCGCTGCGGCGGGCGAGGGGCAATCAGTTGTTCCGTTGAAGATTCGCTGCGGGTTGAATGCCGGCGAGCCGATCGAGGAAGACGGGGACTTGTTCGGGGCGACGGTGATCCTGGCGTCGCGAATTGCGGCGAAGGCGGAGGGTGGGGAGATACTGGTGGCGGATACGGTGCGCGGGTTGTGTTCGGGGAAGGGGTTCTTGTTCGCGGATCGCGGGGAGTTCGTGGCGAAGGGGTTCGAGGAGCCGGTGCGGGTGTATGAGGTGAGGTGGCGGGAGTAGTGGCGACGCTGGCCACGTGTACTGGTGGCCTGGCAATTATCGTTGAAGTAAGCTGGCCTCCGACAGGAGGGTAACCAGATGAAACCCAGCATACTCGTACTCGGCGCCGGTTTCGGCGGGCTTGAGCTCAGTTCGATCCTCTCCGACGCGCTCGGGGAACGGCTGGACCTCACGCTAATCGACCAGAGCGACTCCTTCGTATTTGGATATTCGAAGCTGGACGTGATGTTCGGCCGCGAGGAGCCGGATGCTGTGAGGATCGCTTACAGCCATATCACGAAACCCGGCGTGACCTTTCGGCGAGAGACGATCACCGCCATCGATCCGGCGGCGAGACGCGTTACGACGGACCGCGGCGCCTATGAAGCCGATGTGATCGTCGTTGCCCTGGGCGCTGACTACGACCTTGATGCCACACCGGGGCTGGCCGAAGGCGGCAACGAATTCTACACCGTGGCCGGGGCCGAACGCTTGCGCGACAAGCTCGCGGACTTCTCCAGCGGCCGCGCGATCGTTGGTGTGACGTCGACGCCGTTCAAGTGCCCGCCGGCGCCGAGCGAGGCGGCTCTTTTGTTGCACGACTACCTCGAGACGCGCGGCGTTCGGGGCGCCTGCGAGATCAGCCTCGTAATGCCGTTCGGGGCGCCGATTCCGCCCTCGCCCGAAACCTCTCAGGCTTTGCTCGAGGCGTTCAGGGAGAGGAACATCAGGTGGGTTCCCAACCGTCTGGTGCGCGCCCTCGACCCAGGGCGTGGCGTCGCCATCCTGGACGACGACTCGGAGATGCCCTACGACCTCTTCCTCGGTATCCCGAAGCACAGGGTGCCGGACGTGGTCGCGGCGAGCGGCATGGCCGAGGACGGCTGGGTACCTGTCAACTCTCTGACGCTGGAGACACGTTTTCCCGGCGTGTACGCCGTGGGCGACGTGACCAGCGTGGGTACGCCCAAAGCGGGTGTCTTCTCCGAAGGGGCCGCCCGTGTGGTGGCGGCGGAGATTATCGCCGGCATCGAAAGAGGCGAGCAGCCATCCGGTTATGACGGGCGGGGGTTCTGCTACATCGAGTTCGGTGGCGGGCGTGTGGGGAGTGTGGAGGTGCAGTTCCTCACCGGACAATCGCCGACGGGCAGGTACTACGGCGCATCGGTGGCACTCGCAGCGGAGAAGAAGGAGTTTGGAGAGAGCCGCCGGGCCCGCTGGTTCGGGCTGGACGGCGCGGCTTGAACGCCGGGCGCTTCTTCGAGGAGCCGGTGCTCGTGTATGAGGTGAGGTTACGCGGATGACTGACTACGAAAGCATAAGCGCCAGGCACACGGATCTATTCCGCAAGTTCCTGCCGGAATATTTGGAGCGGCTGAATTGGAGCGCGCAGCAAATCCGCGATCATCAGCAGCGCGAGTTGCGGAAGCTTCTGATCACCGCAAAAGAGAAGTCGCCCTGGCATCGCAAGAGGCTCGCCAGCATCGAGCCGGCCGCGATGACATTGGATCAGCTCGAGCAGATCCCTCCGATGACCAAGGAAGACATGATGGCGAACCTCGACGACATCCTCACCGACCCGCGCCTCTCGCGGCACACGCTGGAAGCTCACCTGGCTGGACTGAGTGACGACGCGTACCTACTGGACGAGTTCCATGTTGTTGCCTCTGGAGGCTCAAGTGGAGCGCGAGGCATTTTTGTCTTCGGGTGGGACGCGTGGGCCACGGCGCCAATCACGATGATGCGGTTTCGAATGCGATATCAGATAGATCACCCCGAGATCGGGCTGGACGCGAAGCGAGCCACTGTTGCGGCGGCTAAAGCGACTCACATGTCCTACGCCATACCCCGGACGTTTCGCGCGGTGATGCAATCCACTCCCGTTCCAGCCACACTTCCATTGAATGAAATTGTGGCGCGTCTGAACGATCTCCAGCCCACAGTTCTGACCGGATACCCCTCGAGCTTGTACGTGCTCGCTCGAGAAGATTTAGCCGGAAGACTGCGGATCTCCCCGCGGGTACTACAAGGGAACAGCGAGCCGCTACTTCCCGAAATGCGGAAAGCAATGGAAGAGGCTTGGGGGTGTCCAATATTTAATTCTTACGGGACATCGGAAGGGGTTGCGGCTAATAGTTGCGGGGTCGGCCGCGGTATTCATCTCGCCGAGGACACGGCCATTTTCGAGTTTGTAGACGAAGCCGGCAAGGCGGTCCCGCGAGGCGAACGGGCTCAAAAAATGTATGTGACCAACCTCGCCAATCCTGTTCAGCCGCTAATCCGGTACGAACTGACAGACGAAGTCGTGGTTCTGACCGAGCCTTGTAAGTGCGGCTGTGCCATGACGAGGGTCGACGACATTGAAGGGCGCAGTGACGACGTGTTTGAATACAGTGATGGCACGGTAATCCATCCTCTCGTCTTCCGTTCACGATTGGGGGCTGCCCCTGCGATCGCCGAGTACCAGGTACGGCAGACAGATCGGGGCGCGAGCATATCGGTTCGGGTGCAGGGCGCCATCGACGGCGACAATCTGGCCGAATCAATTCGACGGGATCTTGAGGGCGCTGGAGTGCGGAACCCGGAGGTTAGCATCGTCGTCGTGGCCTCGTTCGACCGGCAGCAGACCGGTAAGCTAAAGCGATTCCTTCCGATGCAGCCGCGGCCCGCGAGAAAGCCATGATCTTGTCTAGCACGAGTGTGACGTTTACGTTATAGTTAGGCCGATAGTCGCCCTACGGGTAATCTGAGAGGAGAAACATGAGTCGCAAAGTTTACGTGATCGGTGTGGGGATGACGAAATTTGAGAAGCCGGGCTCTAAGGCCTGGGACTACCCCGACATGGCGAAGGAGGCGGGCACGAAGGCGCTCGATGACGCCGGCATTCCGTACTCGGAGGTCGAGCAGGCCGTCGTGGGCTACGTCTACGGCGAGTCCACGTGCGGGCAGCGGGCTGTCTACCAGCTCGGTCTGACCGGCATTCCCGTCTACAACGTCAACAACAACTGCTCGACAGGTTCCACCGCTCTCTTCATGGGCAAGCAGCTTGTCGAAGGCGGCCTCGCTGACTGCGTGCTCGCGCTTGGTTTCGAGAAGATGCAGAAGGGGTCGCTGGGCGCGACTTTCACCGACCGCATCAACCCGATGGACCAGCACGTGAACGCGATGGTGAAGCTGCGCGGCTTCGAGCCGCATCCGCCCGCGGCGCAGCTTTTCGGGAACGCGGGACGCGAGCATATCGAGAAGTACGGCTCGACGCCCCTTCACTTCGCGAAGATCGGCTACAAGAACCACAAGCACTCGGTCAACAACCCCTACTCGCAGTTCCAGGACGAGTACTCGATCGAGGACATCCTCGCCGCGCCGATGGTCCACGAACCGCTGACCAAGCTCCAGTGCTGCCCGACTTCGGACGGCTCCGGCGCGGCGGTCCTGGCCAGCGAGGAGTTCGTCAAGAAGCACAATCTGCAAGACAAGGCGATCGAGATACTCGGCCAGGCGATGGTCACCGACACGGGCGAGACGTTCGAGAGCAAGAGCAGCATCAACCTGATCGGTAGCGAGATGACCCGCCTGGCGGCCAACCGTGTCTACGAGCACACAGGCCTCGGCCCGGAGGACGTCGACGTGATCGAGTTGCACGACTGCTTCTCCGCGAACGAGATGATTACGTACGAGGCTCTTGGACTCGCTGAGGAAGGTACCGCCCACAAGCTCGTCGAACAGGACGCTTTCACATACGGCGGCAAGGTGGTGGTCAACCCCTCCGGTGGGCTGATCTCGAAGGGGCACCCGCTCGGCGCCACGGGCCTGGCCCAGTGCTCCGAGCTCACGTGGCAGCTGAGAGGACAGGCAGACAAGCGGCAGGTGGAGGGCGCCAAGGTTGCGCTGCAGCACAACATCGGGCTAGGCGGGGCGGTTGTGGTGACGATGTACCGGAAGGGTTTCGAGTAGCCAGACCAACAAACCGACAAACGGGAAAAACCAGCAAACGGGATAAGTGGACGGGCCTGCAAGCGTGCAAACTTTCAAGCCAGTTCGCTAGCGAAGGGAGTTCGAAGCTGTGGAGAGGGATAGCCTGGCGGGGGCCCGCGTGTTGCGCGCCGAAGAGGGAGACACTTTAGGCGCCCTGGAGGCGGTCCGGGACCGATTTATGATTGAGCGGAAGGAATCCGACACCGGTTTTTCGCTGTTGCAGCACCTCGTGCCGCCACGGGCGCTCGTGGCGCCCCTGCACCGACACAGCCGCGAAGACGAGTATAGCTTTGTGCTTGAAGGCCGCGTCGGGGCGTTACTAGGCGACGAAGAGGTTGTGGCCGAAGTCGGGGACCTTATCTTCAAACCTCGGAATCAGTGGCATACCTTCTGGAACGCCGGTGACAAACCGGCGCGGATTCTGGAGATTATCTCGCCCGGGGGCTTTGAGCAGGCGTTTCGCGAGATGCACGCTATGGGGGAGGCGCTGGACCCTGAGAAGATGGCGGGCATCGCATCACGTTATGGCTGCGAGGCGGACTTCGATCGTACGCCGCCTATCATCGAGCGACACGGACTGGTGTTCTAAACCGATTGCGCGAGGGCCCGGAGAGGGTCGAGCGGCGCAGTGATCGTTACTATGTACCAAAAGGGTTCGAATAGAGCGGCGACCGGTCAATTGACTTGGCGGACGCATGTGGCGATCGCTCACCTTGGCCTCGTAAATTACTGACAAAATGCCCCCTACACTCAACGGGCTATATGGGGCTGCCTTACCATTCCGAACAGAGTATAGCCAAGGACGTTCGCCTGGCCGGTCACCTTGAACCCACGCTTGGAGTAGTAGGCAACGTTGCTCTCGGTGCCCGTCTCCAGATAGCAAGGAATACCCGCGGCGTCGGCCTGGGAGATCCCGAGTTCAAGCAACGCACTCCCCAAGCCCGTGCCCTGACGGTTGGGGCTGGTACCAATCGCCATGAGGTACCAGTGAGGGCCCTCCACGGCCTTGTGGAACTTCTCTGTGGCTGAGAGAGCCCGCATGAATCGTACCGTTCCGCTGATTCCAGCCCGGAACGGGAGCGCGCCCATGCCCACGCGCAGCATGCGTGTTGGCGTAATATCGGTGTTCCCCGGTGGGAACCATATCGCGACCGCGGAGGCATCATCGTTGCATGACGCTTCGCCCCAATGTATGGCATAAGCCAGCGCCTTGGAAAAGAACCAGGGGCCGACAGCGGCACGCTTCCTCTCGTCGGGCGCCACTATATGCATCAGCGGATCGTCCCAGAACGCCTCTGCCAGGGTCCTGGCTGCGGCCTCGAGTTGATCAGTTCTCAGGATTTCTATCTGTCATCTCCTCGATACGACCTTCGCGAGGTGGGTGGAACATGCGCTACTCTAACATCGCGGCCGCACTTGGTCGAGACAACGGCGGTCCGTGGGCCCCTAAACGGATCTGAAGCGCGCTGCGAGGAAGCCCGCGACCTCACTGAGGTCGATCTCCGACGAGCAACCCCTCTTTGCCGTATGGCTGGTAGGTGAGCAGCGTCCCGTCGGGGCTGACCACCGCCGGAGGGTCGGCGACCTGGCGCTTGCGAAGAGGAAGTTAGGTAGGGGCGGCGGTGGATGACTCGCCCCTACGGGTGTGCGGTGGCTAGCCCCGGTACTGGTAGCGGCCGGCGACTTTGTCTTTGTTGAGGCGCTTGTTGAGGTGGAGGCCTTCGAGGATGAACTCGACGGCGGAGGCGGTCTGGGGGGCGGTGGCTTTGGGTGCGAGGGTGTCCGCAGCGGCGGCGAGGCCCTCGACTTCTTTCGCTAGCTTTACGTAGTCCGCGGAGAGAGTCAGGTCAGAGACTTCCGCGGCAAAGCCGGCTTTGAAGCGGGCGACGGTGGGCTCGAGGTCACCGAGGCTGAAGTGGTGATTGAAGACGGCGAGAACGGCGCCCTGAATGAGACGCTCGACGATCTGCTCCTCGCGGCCGTCGTCGACGGTTTCGAATTCGATCTTGCCGGTGAGGGCGGGGAGGACGAAGGGGAGGTCGCTGACGCGCGGGACGATCTCCTTCTCCTTGAGGCGGATGGCGCGGCGCATGGCGTTGGCGAGCATCGACTCGTAGTCAGCGATGGAGGCGCGGACGGAGACGCCGGAGCGCTGGTTGATGTCGGGGCTGCGGCGGGCGAGGCGGGTGATCTCGGCGACGATTTCTTTCATGTACTGGGGGACTTTGACGGGGCGTTCGCCGTCCTCCTCGAAGTGGGCGCGCTCTTGCTCCATGATCTGGATTTCGGTCTCGGCGGTGCGAGGGTAGTGGGTGCGGATCTGGGCGCCGTAGCGGTCCTTGAGGGGGGTGATGATGCGGCCGCGGTTGGTGTAGTCCTCGGGGTTGGCGGTGGCGACGATGTAGATGTCGAGGGGGAGGCGGATGCGATAGCCCCTGATCTGGACGTCGCGCTCCTCCATGATGTTGAGAAGGCCGACCTGGATGCGCTCGGCGAGGTCGGGGAGCTCGTTGATGGCGAAGATGCCGCGGTTGTGGCGGGGGACCAGGCCGTAGTGGATCGTCAGCTCGTCTGAGAGGTAGCGGCCTTCGGCGACGCGGATGGGGTCCACCTCGCCGATGAGGTCGGCGATGGTGATGTCGGGCGTGGCGAGTTTTTCGCCGAAGCGGCGTTCGCGGCCGATCCATTCGATCTCGGTGTGGTAGCTGTCTTCGGCGATGAGGTCACGGCAGCGCTTGCAGATGGGGGCGAAGGGGTCGTCGTTGATTTCGCAACCTGAGACGGCGGGGACTTCGTCGTCGAAGAGGTTGATGAGGTGGCGGATGAGGCGGGACTTGGCCTGGCCGCGCTCACCGAGGAAGATGATGTCCTGGCCCGAGAGGATGGCGTTCTCGAGGTGAGGGAGGACGGTTTCCTCGTAGCCGAGGATGCCTGGGAAGTGTTCCTCGCCGGCCTCGATGCGCTTGATGAGGTTCCTGCGCATCTCCTGTCTCACCGTGAGTGGCTTGTAGCCGGTCTGGCGGAGTTCTCTCAGTGTTCTGGGCTTTGTTTCTGCCACAGGGCTCCTCTCGACGATTCGGGGGCGTCCCCCACCCCACCCCTGGAAGGCTGAAGCCCTCCGCTACACTTGGTTACCGGAGAGAAAACGCGCCACCTCGTCTCGTGCGAAACGCGGGGCACGTCTTCGCCGACGGTTGACCTTCATTATAACGCCTCGCTCCGCAGTGACCAGCGAGCCGATGCGGCGGGCGGTGGAGCCCGCGTCCGCGATGGCGGCTATGGCGGCGTCGCAATCGTCTGGCGCGACGGCGATGAGCAGGGCGCCGGAGGCGAGCAGGCCGAGCGGGTTTAGCGCGGCGGCGTCACAGATGGTACGAGTTAGGGGGAGGATTTCGATTGCTTCGGGCTGGATCACGATACCGCAACCGCTCGCTTCGGCCAGTTCGTAGAGCGCTGTGGCGAGGCCGCCTTCCGTTGGGTCGTGCAGGGCGTGGACGGTGACGGCGTTGCAGACAGCGGCCGCGTCTTTGACGACGCTGATGCCGGGGTCGCTGATGTAGCGGGCAGCCGCTTTGATGCTATGGCGGGAGACGCCGAGTGCGGCGAGTCTGTCGGGAGCTTCCCGGGCGAGGACGGCTGTCCCCTCGATGGCTATGCCTCTGGTCAGGATGAGGGCGTCGTCCTCCTGTCCGCCGTCCGGCCGCACGAGGCGATCGCGAGCCACCTCGCCGAGCATGGCGCCGACGACGATGGGGCGGTCGAGGCGATAGGTAACCTCTGTGTGGCCGCCGACCAGCTCGACGTTGAGGGAGGCGCAGGCGCTCGTGATCTGGTCGAAGATGGTCCGGGCGAGGTGCGCGGATGAGCCCTTGGGAAGGAGGACGGTGGCGAGGAACCAGGCGGGCGTGGCGCCGGTGCAGGCGATGTCGTTGGCGTTGACGTGGACGGCGTAGGCGCCGATGGAGTCGGCGGCGAAGGTGATGGGATCGGTTTTGGCGACGAGCAGGTTGGGGCCGCCGGTATCGATGACGGCGGCGTCGCGTCCGATACCGGGGCCGACGATGACTCGAGGGTCGTGGGCCTGGACGCGCCCTAGGAGGCGGGCGAGGGTCCGGTTGGGGAGCTTGCCGACGTCCATACCTGCACACTGTCGGCGCGGCGGTTGGCGCTGTCAACTCGCGCGGACGCTTCGGCGAAACCTATACTTGATGAGAAAGCGTAGTGACTTTGGGAGGGAGATAGCTGTTGTTCGGCATAGAGCATGCGCTGGTGGAGCTGGCGCGGGACCTGTACGAGGCGGTGGAGTGGCCGGGGGTAGTGTTTCTGATGGCGATCGAGAGCGCCTGCATTCCGTTCCCGAGCGAGATCATCATGCCTCTGGCGGGGTGGTTCCTGGTGAAGGACCGCGGGCATGGGTTCGAGTACCTGCTGCTGGCGGGGTTCTACGGGGCGCTGGGCAATCTTATCGGCTCGCTGGTGGCGTACTATGCGGGGGCGTGGGGCGGGAGGCCGTTGCTGCAGCGATACGGCCGCTGGGTGTTGATAACGCCGAAGGAGATAGATCTGGCGGACCGCTGGTTTCAGAAGTACGGGGAGGTGGCCGTGTTTGCGAGCCGGATGCTGCCGGTGGTGCGGACGTTCATCAGCCTGCCGGCGGGTATCGCGAGAATGAATGTGTGGCGGTTCTCGGTGCTGACTTTTGTGGGGGCGTTTCCCTGGTCGTTTGGGCTGGCCTGGGCGGGATATCTGCTGGGGGAGAACTGGGAACGGATCAGCGATTACCTGCGTCCGGTGAGCATACCGATCGCGGTGGGTGTGGTAGTACTTGTTGTGTATTTTGTATACAGGCGCATTCGCGAGATCCGGCGGGCTGATGAGGAGCTTGAGGCCGGGGCGCCCTGAGGAGGGAGAGGACGAGAGTCTCTAGAGTCAGGCTGACGCATGGTCGCCAGGGCTCGGCTCGTCGCTTCCACGAGGCTCGTGCTTTGGAGGGCGTTGGCGCGATTTGCGAGCCTGACCCGCAGGGTTGGGGTAGGCGGTGGCAGCGTTGGGCGTGGAATGGGGTGAGGCTGGCGCTGCTGGTCGGGGCGCTGGCGGCGTGTGGCGGGGGCGGCGAGCCGGTTCGGTCGCCGACGCCGCAGGCGACGACGCCGGGTCCGATAGGCGAGACGACTGTCACGCCGATTCCGCCGCCACCAGACACACAACTTCGCCTTATCTACCAGGAGGTGGGTGCGACGGAAGACATCATCTGGCGTGTGCAGCCGTTCAATCCAAACAAGCGCGCCGAGGTGACGAGGATCAAGCACCGGAAGGGGTTCAGCGTGGAGGCGTCGCTATCGCCAAGCGGGCGCTTGCTGGCGTATCTATCGCTGCCGGAGGCGGCGCGGGGCGTGGAGTCGTCGCAAGCAGAGGCTTACGTGCTTGACCTGAAGACGAAGAAGGTGCGCCTGGTGGTGAAGGACGTGGACCTGCAGTTTCGCCCGCTCTGGTCGCCGGATAGCCGGTGGTTGTTCGTGAGGAGGTATGCGGGTTTCAGCTTTCTTACCGCGGACGTGACGGTGCTTCAGATAAGTGTTCCGGCGCCGCCGCCGTTCTTTGACCCGGCGACGCCGACGCCGAGACCGACGCCGACGCCGACCGCGACGGCGACGGCGTCGCCGAGTCCGAAGGGCCAGACGCCGACCCCGACGGTTACGCCGACGCCGAAGGGTCAGACGCCGACGCCGACGCCCGCGCCCGAGTATCCCAAAGCCATCCTTCAGGCCAAGACCAGCACGATACTGGCGTGGATCCCGATCGGGTTCGCGACGGACAAGAAGTCGCTTTATTTCATCGCGATACCGGGCGGCACGGGGGGGACAACGCTGGTAGGGGCGTACGCGCCGGCGACGACGGCGGCGATTGCGGCGGCGACGGCGGAGGGTCGCCTGACAGCGACGGCGCTGGCGCGCAGCCCGACGCCGAAACCCGATCCCAAAGTGCCAACGTCGACGCCGAAGCCGCTGACGAGCTTCATCGTCGCGTTGAGTGACCAGCTAGCGAGCGACTTTGATCTGAGCAGGGACCAGGAGCACCTGTCTTTCCTGGCGCAGGACATTGTGGAGGGCGAGTTCGTCCAGCGCGTGTTCATAGCGGACCTCGTGGCGAGATCCAAGACCCCGCTGACGAGGAAGGGTCAACCGGCGAGCGCGCCGCTGCATCCAGTGTGGCATCCGGACGGTACGCGGCTGGCGATCGGGTTCTTGCCGTCGGGCGGCGAGAAAGGCGCTGTGGCGCTGGTGAAGGTAGCAGGTGGTGCGGTGAGTTTTTTGCCGGCGCCGATGTCTGGATACGATGTGCCGTTGTCGTGGGCGCCTGATGGGTCGTACCTGGCGGTGACGCATATGAGCGGCAAGTCGCTGGTGGAGCCGGGCAAGGCGCGGTTGGACCTGGTTGCGCCGACGGGGCACCGGCTGCGAGTGGCGGCGGAGGGCGTGGAGTTCAGGTTCGTGGGGTGGGTGGCGCCGGAGCCGAAGCCGAAGCCTTCGCCAGCGCCGTAGAGGGCGGGGGTCCGCGTGATATCATGGCCGGGTGGTGACTATGATTCGACGTGTGGTGGGCTCGACCCGGCGAAATCACGCGCTTGAACACGCGACAATCGCTGTTCTGCTGAGCAAGGAGGGTCCCAGGCGTGTGGTGGGGCGCGCTGTTCCAGATGGTTTCTACATCTACGCAGACGTCCCGACGGATACGCTCCGCGGGTGTGTCGAGGAGGCGCTGGGGCGGCTGCAAAGAGGGGAGGCGCACCTTGCAGTCTCTCCTCTGTGTGGGACGAATATCGCGGTGGCCGGGGTACTAGCCGGTGTCGGTTCGTTCATAGCGCTGGGTTCGGGACGGCCGCGGTTCGCATCGCTCTCGGGCGCGATCCTGGCGGCGATGGTAGCGGTGACGGCGGCACAGCCCCTGGGCCGGCTTGTGCAGAAGCACGGGACGACTTCGCCCGACCTGGACGGCGTGCGGCTGGTGTCGGTGAAGCGGGTGGGGCGCTTCGGCAGCGTCCACAAGGTGCGAACGGCAGCCGCGCCCGCCTGACCGATGACGGAAATCAAGGTCGCGACGCTCAACGTATTCAACCGCATGGGCGACTGGGAACGGCGCGCGCCGCTCGTGATCGATCAACTCGAGGCGCTGTCACCGGACGTTATCGGCTTCCAGGAGATCGACCTGATGCTGGACCAGGGGATGTGGATCAGCCGGCAGATTAACCAGCGACTGGGCAGCGCGGTCCCGCATTACCGGATAAAGCATGCGGGGAACACGGGTAAGCGGGCGAGCTACCACGGGATCGCAGCGCTATCGCGGCTGGAATGCGAGGAGCACGAGATTCTGGACCTGATGACGTTCGAGCGGGTGGCGCAAAGGATGGTCTTACGCGCAGGCGACGGGTCGTTCGCCTTCGTGAACACGCACCTGCACCACCCTCCGGAGGCGGAGAAGGAGCGGGTTGAGCAGGTGGAATACCTGCTAGAGTGGCTCGACCGCGATGCAAGAGGGCTGCCGCTGATCGTCGCGGGCGACTTCAACGCCTACCTCGGGGAAAAGGCGGTGGCGTTGATGAAGGGCCGGTTCAGGTCGGCGTTTGAGGCGGTGCACGGCGGCGAACCGGAGAAAACGTGGCCGACGCCGGTGAACGACTTCGACACATCGCCTGCGGGAACGCTGGACTATATTTTCGTGTCGTCGCAGTTCCGGATCAAAGCTGCGGAGCTGGCGTTCAATACGCCTTCGGCCGATGATGCGGACCTGTATCCTTCGGATCATCTCGGCATTATGGCTGTCCTGGAGTTGTGACCGGCCTCGCCGGTTGGTATCAGTGAACTGTTGGTCAATATCCTGATAAGTAGTCGACGAGTGTTGATAACGCTGCCTGGAGGGTATATCCTGATTGACGTCTCCGCCCCGACGGTTAGCTTTCTATTGGAGAACGAAGGTCACAGATGATCAGGATTCTGATGATTACCGAGGGCGGGCGGGGGACTAGCCACCTGAACGAGGCGCTGGACCATGACCTGTTTCAGGTTGAGCGAGCGACGACGGAGGCGGAAGTCATCGAGGCCTTGTCCTTTGGCCGGCCCAACCTGGTAATGCTCGAGTTTCTGCCGCCGGACCCGAAGTTCGGGAGGTTTTGCCAGCGCATTTGCGGGATTTCCAGCACGCCGGTGGTCGTCTGTTCGTCCAGCGCGGGCGAGCACGATATCGTGAGGGCGCTAGAAGCTGGGGCGGACGAGTACCTGGTGCTGCCGATGCCAACGGTGACGTTGACGGCGAGGCTGCGCGCGGTGTTGCGCCGCAGCGGCGACGTCGAGCGCGCAGCCAACGACAGGCACCGGGTGGTTGCCGGTGACGTTGAGCTGCGACCACGGGAACGGCGGGCGTACCGGCGGGGTGAGCCGCTCGACCTCTCGCCGATCGAGTTCAAGTTACTGGCGATCCTGGTGCGAGAGAAAGGCCGGGCGGTGAGTCACGCGAAATTAATCTCCCACGTGTGGGGCCCGGATTACGTGGACTGCAGGCACTATCTCAGGCTCTATGTCAGGTACCTCCGTGGGCGGATCGAGGATGACCCGCAGAAGCCGGAGTTGATTCTGAACGAGTGGGGTGTGGGGTACCGCTTCGAACCGAAGGCGGTAGCGGCAGCACGGCCTCTTGGTTACCTGCGGGACAAGCCGGAGGGGGCGTCTACGTGAGTGGGAATTCAGCGATTGAACGTGGAACGGTACTTCCGGCTTCACGTTTCTAACAGATTTTTTCCTTTTACCCCCTCCCATTTGGTTGCCGCTGGCCTTAACCTGATCTTTACTAACACCTTTATCAACGCAACGCGTGCTAGCGAACTGGGGAGACGATATGAACCGAGTTCTGGTTATCGGGGAGAGGCCAGAAGAAGCGCAGGCTCTCGCGTTCCGGCTGGGACTGCTGGGATACGAGACGACGCCGAGCGCCAGCGAGATAGCGCTGGCGCTGCGGGCTGCCTACGCTTTTAAACCAGACGCCATCGTCCTGCAGGCTGGGGCCAATGGAGCAGCGCATGACGTATTTCAGATGCTCCAACAGGTGTCGCAGACGCCAACCATTGTGCTGGCACAAACGACAAAAGAAGAGGAGCTTGTTTGGTACCTGGACGAGGGCGCCGCGGCCTATCTGCCGGCACCTGTGAGCCCCACCCTGTTGTCCGCCCAACTCGCTACCGTCCTCCGCCGCGCGGTGGCGAAGGATGAAGACGGAGTTCTGGGAATCGGAGACGTTTCGATTGACCTGCTGCGTCACAAAGTGAGTAAGAACGGCGTCAAAGTGCAGTTGACGCCGACGGAATTCCGCCTGTTGAAGGCTCTGGCAGAGCATGGCGGAAGGCCTTGCAGCCGGACATACCTGTTAAAAGAGGTGTGGGGCGAGGACTTCGCTCACTGCTCTCATTACCTGCGGCTGTACATAGGTTACCTGCGCCAGAAGCTGGAAGATGATCCCGGCCATCCACAGGTGGTGCTTACGGAGTGGGGCCTGGGTTATCGCCTGGCCATGGAGCGGGCGGGAGCGCCCTTGCCGCGGCGGGTGGTCAACCCTCAGCCAGTCGCGCTTGATTGACGCCTCGAGAAGGCGATAGGAAGTTAACCTTCCTCCCGTCCAGCGCTCCGGTCCGTCTTGGCGGCAAGATAACTGGCGGCGCGCAGAAGCGGTTTCTCTGGAAGTCCAAATGATTACGCGATCGATAGCGGCGATTGTGGCAGCGTTTACGCTGGCCTTGTTGGTCCATCTGCCCGCAGGTGGTCAGGAGAAGCTGGAGCTGCGAATCGATGCGGTCGATACGAAGGCGGCGCCTGAGATAGTTGCGACGGTGTCCGTCCTGGACGCCGATGGCCGGCCTGTGGTGAACCTGCCGCGGGGCTCATTCGCAGCCAGTGTGGACGGAAAAGTCTTGCCGGTGAGTGACGCTGCGGCGGCGAGCGACGAGGGGCTCGGGATCGGCGTGGTCCTGGCATTCGATACAAGCGGGAGCATGGCCGGGGCGGCGATGGACCAGGCCAAAGCAGGGGGAAAGGCGCTGGTGGCGGAGCTGCGCGCCGGCGATGAGGTGGCTATCGTCTCGTTCAGTGATTCCGTACGAGTGGTCCAGCCTTTCACGCGAAACCGCGCTGCGTTGAACGGGGCGATAGGCGGCCTGGTTGCGCAGGGGAACACCGCCCTCTACTCCGGTGTGGTTCAGGCTCTGGCGAGCGCTCAAGGAAGCTCTCTGACGCGCAGAGCCGTGGTGCTGTTGTCTGACGGAAAGGACTTCGGGGGAGTGAGCCGGCATAGCAGATCGGCCGCGATCTCGGCGGCCGGAGAGGCTGGCGTGCCCATGTTTCTGGTGGGGTTGGGCGCCGAGATAGACCAGCCCTTTCTCCAGGAGCTTAACGCAGCTTCGGGGGCGCAGCTTAGTCTGGCGCCCGATCCCGCCGCGCTGGCTGGCCTGTATACGACGATCGGCTCGATTTTGAGGCACCAGTATGTGCTGAAGATCGACAGCAGCGCGCTGGAGCCAGGGAAGGCAGTCCGTTTGAAGATCGAGGTGACGCAGGCGGGCAGCGTGGCGACGGCCGAGGCGCCGATCACCTTGCCGGTGGTCGTGACGCCACCGCCGAGCCCTGTGACTGGCACGCCAGTCGTCAGCGCGACCCCCTCGCCGACCATCGTCGTGAAGGACGAAGGCAGTTCGCCCGTGGTTCCGGTGCTTGCGGGAGCCGGAGTGCTGGCGGTAGCGGGGCTGGCTGGAGGGGCGCTGCTGCGGCGTCGCCGACGGATCGTGCATGACGAAGAGATGCGGTTGCCGTCTGGCCGCGAGCAGCAGGCGCCGGTGTTCGCTGGCTCGGGGGCGCTGCCCGAGGCGCCTGCGTCGGATAGTTGGCTGGAGGTGCACCTGCCCGACGGGACTCAGCGCTATCCGCTGGGCGAATCACCGGTAACGGTGGGCTTCACGGGTGATTGCGATCTGCGATTGCCGGATGCGGGATCGCAGCGCTGGGAGCGGGTGCGGGTCTGGCGGCGCGAGGGACGGTATATGCTGCACAACCTTTCGCGGCTGGGGGTTGTGACGGTTGGGGCGAAGCCGGCGACCTGGGCGATCCTGGAGGATGGGGACGAGATCCAGATGGGACCGTGCCGCGTGGTGTTCAGGACGAGCGCGACGACAGGGTAGGCGATAGGGCGGCGCCGCAGCATCGCGCCCGTGGATAGGTCCCATTGCGAAGAATCTTGGGTGGGGCGAAGGGCCGCACACGGCACAACCCTCGCCGTTGCTGAGGCATCGCCAACCTGGATTCACTCTCTCGACCAGCGCGATCTTCCGTGCTCGGTTCCAGCCCTTGATCTGCTTCTCGCGCCGGATCGCGACGGACGCATCCTCGGTAGTTTCGTCGTCGACGAGCGCAGGCAGGTTGTACTTCGCTGTGAAGCTCTTGTGGATCTTTTGCTGGTTCAGATACGCGACGCGTCAGATCGGAGGTGACGCCGATATAGAGGACGTCCGATCGACTGTTTCACGCGCCATCCTCGCTCACCGCCTGCGAATCGCGGCCCCGCCCCAGATTCTTCGCGGAGGGGGCTTGTTGGGCTAGCAAGCTCGTCCGCGCTCAGAATGACAGCTCCGCCGGACTCTACGAAGGGCTCATTGTCATTACTGCTTCTAACGATTTTCTTTTACTCCTCATGCATCGTGTTTACCGTTCGTTAACTAGCATTGGTAATGACAAAACGTGCAATCGACAAGTGCAGACGGTGGAGGACGAGGTCGGCCGTTCTTAAGCGCCGCGGCACATTAAAAGCACGAATCGGTAAACAAACGTTAAGCACAGTTTCCAAAAGGGAGGCACACACAGTGCAGATTCTTAGTTCAGTTATCACGTCCCTTCTGGCCCGAGTCCGCGGCGAGCGCGGGCAGGACCTGATCGAGTACGCGCTTCTCGGCGGCCTGATCGCTGCCGCGATCGTCGCAGTCATCGCCCTCGGCGTCATGACCGGTGCTATCACCGACATGGCGAACGGCATCGGCGACTGCATCGACTTCGACGCTGCCACGGCCTGCGGCCCCTTCTAAGACCAGGGGAAGCGGAGACCAAGCGAAGCATCGAAAGAAGGCAGCGGCAGTCCGCCCAGCGCGGACTGCCGCCGCCTCAGTCACCTGGAGTGAGTGAGAAATGAAGTCAATAAGAAAATTCTTCGAGAGACAGGAACGGGGCCAGGCGCTGGTCGAGCTGGCGCTTGTGTTGCCGCTCATCTTTGTCTTCATCCTGGTCATCGTTGACTTCGGCATCGCTCTGGACCGGCGCGAGGTGATCCAGCACGGCGTCCGGGAGGGCGCCCGCCAGGGTGCCGTAGGCGCCACTGTGGCGGAGATCACCAGCCACACGGAAAACGAGTCGGCCGGTGTATTGGAGCCTGCCAACATCTCGGTTTGCTACGTCGACGGGCCGGACGCCAACGGCGAGTCCGGCAACGCCGGCGACAGCGTGCGCGTGAGCGCGACGTTCGATTACAAGTTCTCGGTGGGTGGCGGCGAGATCCTCACGGCCTGGGGAGTGCCGGTACCCACGATCACAATGACCCCCTCAGCGGAGGCGCGATTGGAGACATCCGTCCCCGGCGCAGCCGCGTGCCCGTAACTTTGAGATAGAGATCAAACAATGATGATTCAGCGAATGCGACACGGAGGAGAGAGAGGACAGGCGCTCCTGGTAGGCGTGCTGGCGCTCTCGGTCGTGTTCGTGATCGGTGCGATAACTGTAGACATCGGTCTCTGGGTGAGCGAGCGGCGGGGGGCGCAGACGGACGCGGACTTTTCCGCGCTGGCGGGCGCCTGGGAGCTGCTGGACCCGGCGGGAACGGCGACAGACGCTGAGACGACTGCGGCGGACTACGTTGCGCGCAACGACGAGCAGGGGAACGCTTCGCTGTCGCAGCCGATCGTTGTGGACGACAGTTGCTTCAACCAGGGGGAGCCGGACTCGGTGACAGTCGACGTGGACCACCAGTCGGTGGCCTTGTTCGCCTCGATCTTCGGCAATCTGCTGCCGGACATCGGCGCGCATGCGAGGGCCTGCGCCGGGGCGACGAACGGACCGACCAACCTGATCCCGTTTGAGATAGACAATGATACGGCGCCGTGCTTCGACGCCAATGAGAGGCCGAATTTCACGGAGCTCTGCCCGCTGGAATTCGGTGCTCAAGGCGGACCTGGGGGCAATAACCCGCGCGGCATCATCGACCTCCAGGCACCGGGCGATTACTGCAGCGACGCCACGGGCAGCGGCCAACTGGAGGACCTGATCGAGTTTGGGGCCGATGGGACATGTCTCATCAATGAGAGCAACCCCTGTGACCCTGACAAGAACGGCCCCTGGTATGACTGCGTGGCGGTCCAGACCGGGAACCCGACCAAGGTGCAAAACGCCACGGCGGCGCGGATCGCTCGGGAGGGGATTTGCGACGCTAACTACGGGGATGGCGACGGAATCGACCAGTTCGACGAATCGGTTGACCTGATCTTCGACACGGGCGATCCGGCGACGAGTATCTATCAGGCTCGAGACTGCGATCCGGTCGCAAGCGGCGACCAGATAAGCCCGCGGCTCGTGACTATCATCGTCCTGGAGGAATATCCGACGGGGTCGAGTAACACCGGCCACGAGATAGAGGCTTTCGCCGGGTTCTACATCGCCGGCTGCTGGTCGGAGAAGCTTCCGGCGCCGACGCAGGCCGACCTGGACCGCGATTGCGACGATAAGAACGGCGTGACGGGGACTCTGCAAGGTCCGCGCAGTTACGGCAGCGGCTTTGGCTGGGGCGACCGGTTGGAATCGCGACAGTTCGGCGAGCTTTCGCCGAGGCGATGCCACCAGGGAACGCCGCACGGGCAGCAGCAGTGCGGGACGCCGACGCCGACACCGGGTCCGACGCCAACCCCGGGTCCGACACCGGCGCCGACGCCGACCCCGGGTGGTGGCGGAGGCCAGGGCCACGTGGTGGTCTACGGCAACTTCGTTCGATTGATAGTGGAAGGCAGCGGCGTTGGGCCGCCGTCAGATTCATCAACATCGTTCAGCATCTCACTGGTTGAGTAGTTAGTACACGGGAGGTACACACAATGGCAAGGCTTCAAGAAATGGCGCTGGCCAGAGGAAACAGGGGACTGTTGATCCTGGCTGTGCTGGCAGGCCTGGTAACCGCGGCGCTGGTGTTCGTGGCGCTGGGTCAGGGTAACGACAAGGGCGGGTCAACAATATCGCCTGCCACCGTCTCGCTGGCTGTGGTGGCGAACCAAAGCATTCCCGCGGGGACTGTAATCACGGCGGACATGGTGAGCGTGAAGGAGATCCCGGAGGACCTGCTGGTCCCGGGCGCGTTCGCTGACACGGTACCAGTTGTGGGTGAGGCCGCTCGTTACCCGATATCGAAGGGCGAGCAGGTGACGTCGGCGAAGGTGGGAACCGAGGCGGGCGGGAACGGACTTAGCTACGTCGTCCCAAAAGGGAAGCGAGCGATGGCCGTTGAGGTCCGCGAGGTGACGAACATCGGTGGAAACCTGCTGACGGGGGACCGCGTGGACGTGATTGTGGCCATACACGAGAAGGTAGAGCAGGGCGCGGCGGCGAGGATCACGGTGTACACGGTGCTGCGGGACGTAGAGGTGCTTTCTGTGGCGCAGGTGGCGCAGGAGGCGGTACCGGTGACGACTGATGAGACTATCGACCCCGCTTCGCAGTTGCCGACGAGCGGCCAGCTTCCGGAGAAGGTTGAGGAGCAGCCCCGGGCAGCGACGGTGACCCTGGCGGTCAGCCCGACGCAAGCGCAGCTGCTGGCGTGTCTGCAGGACCACCCGGATGTCGATCGGCTGTGGATGGACTTGCGAGCATTCGGTGAAGCATCGGCGGGGGAGAAGACCACGGTGCCGGCTGGTTGCACCCTGGTGAACCCATAGGGTCGAGAGAGCAACAGAGCGGAGAATTCGTGTTGTCGATAGGTATGAGGCGAAGGGAGGCGTGGAATGGCTAGAGTGCCTGAAGTACTGATCGCGGATCAGGACCCACAGGCCCGGTTCGAGATGAAGCGGCTGGTGAAGCAGGTGAACCTGACAGTCGCCGGAGAATCGGGTCTGGGAACTGAGGCCGTCTCGCTCGCCTCGGAGTGCAAGCCGGACGTCATCGTCTGTGGCGTAGGATCGCCGTCCGAGCGGTCGCTGCAGACGATCGAAGCCGTGCTGGATGTATTGCCGGAGACGCCGGTAATCGCCTATGGATGGCAGGACGACTCCGACCTGGTGCGAAAGACGATGCTGGCCGGGGCGCGCAACTTCGTCCTGATGCCGGCGGAGCCAGAGCGCGTACTGGACGCGATTCGGACTGTGCTGGAGGCCGAAGAGAGGAAGCGGTTGCGGCTTACAGGCCAGACCAAGGCGCTGGGTCCGCGGGGGCTTTCGATCGCGGTGTTCGGCGCAAAGGGTGGGGTAGGGAAGAGTACCGTCGCCACGAACCTGGGGGTGGCTCTGAGTTCCGAGTTGAACCAGTCTGTGGTCCTGGTGGATGCGGACAACAGCTTCGGCGATGTCGCTGCGATGCTGGACGTGAAGGCTGAACGTAACATCGTCGACCTGGCGCGCGACATCGACTCGGTTGAGCGCAACACGGTCACGGAGTATCTGACCCAGCACGACAGTGGCCTCTGGGTGCTGCCGGCGCCACGCGAGACGCTGCTGTGGCGATCGGTGTCACCGGACAGGTTCCGGAAGTCAGTGCAGTTGCTATCGCGCCGCTTCGATATCGTCCTTATAGACACGGCGGGAGTCCTGAATGACTTTTCGCTGGCGGTGCTGGAAGAGGCGAATATGGTGCTGTGGGTGACGTCGTCGGACTTCTCGAGCATTAACAATTCGCTGATCGGCCTGGAAACGCTGCAGCAGCTCTCGTATCCGGAGCAACGGATCAGGCTGATGCTCAATGTGATCTCGTCAGACGACGGCGTGCGGCCGGCGAAGATAGAGTCGGCGCTGGGCCGCGAGTTCTTCTGGCACGTGCCCTATGACCGCCAGGTGAGGATGGGCGGACAGGTTGGCCGGCCGGTAGTGATGACAGACCCGGAGTCCCGGGGAGGCAAGAGCATGGTAGATCTGGCCCGCGCACTCACAGGGACGGGCGGGCCAAAGCCGACGGCGAAGCCAACTTCGTGGCGCCGGCTGTTCGTTAAGCGAAATGAGGAGACCGCACCGGCAGCGGCATCAGAGGGGAGTTCATAGATATGGTTCAGCAACAGCAAAACGGCACGGAAGAAGCGGTGGTCTGGGCGTTCAACCGGCCTGACAACGTGCGCGATTCTGACGAGTTCGCGCCGCTCTCCGTGGAGGACGAAGAGATCGTCCAGAAGGTGCACCAGCGGCTGATTCAGGAAGTGGACCTGAAGGCGATAGAAAAACTGGGCCCTGGACGAGATCACGAAGCGGTTGAGCAGGCGGCGCGAACGCTGATCGCGGAAGTTGCGCCGAGCGTCTTTGGGGAACACCGGGAGATCGTCGTCAAGCGGGTGGTGGATGATGCGGTGGGGCTGGGCCCGCTAGAGCCGCTCGTGGGCGACGCCACCATCTCTGAGGTGATGGTCAATTCGCCGGATGAGATTTACTTCGAGCGCGACGGGATCATCTATCTGTCAGCGCTGCGGTTTCGGGACAAGGACCACGTGATGCTTGTCATCGACCGGATCATTTCGCCGCTCGGGCGGCGGATCGACGAATCGCAGCCCTACGTGGATGCGAGGTTGATGAACGGCTCGCGTGTGAACATCATCATCCCGCCGCTGGTGCCGCGGTCGCCGACGATAACGATCAGGAAGTTTCGCCCGGACAAATACCAGATCGCGGATCTGGTGGCGAACAACACGTTGAGCCAGCAGTTGCTGGACTTCCTGAGGGCATGCGTTCAGCTGAGGCTGAACATCGTTATCTCCGGCGGTTCCGGATCGGGTAAGACGACGTTCCTGAACGCGCTCTCCGCGTTCATTCCGGAGCGCGAGCGAATTCTGACGATTGAGGACCCGATCGAGTTGAAACTGCAGCAGCGGCACGTGATCTCGTGCGAGGCGCGGCCGGCGAACATCGAGGGCCGAAACGAGGTGTCGCAGCGAGACCTGGTGCGAAACGCTCTGCGCATGCGCCCCGACCGGATTCTTATCGGAGAGGTCCGCGGTCCTGAGGCGTTCGACATGATGCAGGCGATGAACACCGGCCACGAAGGGTCGCTGACGACCGTTCACGCCAACTCGCCCCGAGACGCGCTGGCGCGAGTTGAGAACATGGTACTGATGGCGGGCTTCGAGCTGCCGGTGAGGGCGATCCGGGAGCAGATGGCTTCGGCGTTCCACCTGGTGATCCAGCTTGCGCGGTTCGCAGACGGTTCTCGCCGGGTCACGACGGTGAGCGAGGTCGTGGGAATGGAAGATTCTACGGTGACGATGCAGGACCTGTTCAAGTACGAGATAACGCGAATCGAGGAGGATGGGCGGATCATCGGCGAGATGTCGAATACGGGCATCATGCCAGGGTTCGCCGACCGCTTTACGAAGGCGGGCATGCCTCTCGAGGCGATCATTCCTGGATTGGGGAGGTGGGCCTGATGTTCGTAGAAACCGCAGCGGCAATCACGGCGTTCATAGCCGTAACAGCCCTGGCATACGCCATCTTCAGCTCGCGCACGGGGTTGCGCGCGGCTGAGCACCGGATAGCGGTGCTGAAAAAGGCACAGGCAGAAGACAACGCGCTGGGTGACGGCGTGCTGAAGCGCGGCGGTTCGAGTCTGCCGCTCCTGCGCCTCATCGCCTCGGAAGAGACAGCGCTCAACTTGCAGAGGGCCGGCTCAAGCCTGAGAGTGTCCGAATTCTTCCTGATCCGGCTGCTCGTAACGGTGCTGTCGGCTCTAGTGATGGTCCTGCTGTTCAGAGGATCGGCGGCGGGCCTGGTGCTGGGCGTCATTGGCGGTGTAGCTGGTTTCATCGCACCGGCGTTGTGGATGACGTACCGCAGGAGCCGCCGGCTGGGCGCTATCAACAAGCAACTGGTTGAAATGATGACGTTGATCTCCAACGCGCTGCGATCGGGGTTCGCGTTTACGCAGGCAGTCGAGCTGGCGTCGAAGCAGTTAGAGGCGCCGATCAAGGACGAGCTCGACCAGATGCTCAGGGACAGCTCCCTGGGGGCGCGGCCGGAAGATGCCCTGAAGGGGTTCGCAGATAGGACCGGGAGCCTGGACGTGGAGATGATGGTGACGACGATCCTGGTCCAGAGGACGACGGGAGGCAACCTGTCGGAGATCCTGGACAACGTGGCGGAGACGATTCGTGAGCGGGCGCGGCTCCTGGGAGAGATACGCGCGCTGACGGCGCAGCAGCGCTTGACGGGGCTCGTGCTGGGGATATACCCGGTGGCGCTGGGCGCGCTGTTCACGCTAATCGCCTATGACCTGATGAAGGTGCTGTGGACGACCGAGGCAGGCATCATATTGCTGAGCATCGCGATCTTCCTTCAGGGATTGGGCATGTTCACCATCAATCGCATCTTGCAGTTGGACGTATAACGGAGGCGTGACATGATAGTAGCAGCAGTTGGTTCGTTCACGGCCTTCCTAGCGGTAACGAGTGTCCTGCTCTGGGCGGCAGGGTTTCGGGCCTCAACCGCCGAGGCGCGTGTGGGCAGGCTGAATTCGGGGAAGACCGGGCGGGTGAGCCTGGACGCTCCGTTTGGGGACCGCGTCTTCTTCCCGTTGATGGACAATCTGACGAAGGCGTTCGTGCAATTTTTGCCCCAGACCTGGGTAACCAGGACCGCAGGTCAGCTATCAGCGGCCGGGCGCCCGATGACCGTGCAGGCTTTCTTCACCCTGGTGTTGATACTGGGGGTGTTCTTTCCGGTGGCTGCCCTGGCTCTGACGCTGATGGCAGGCGGCGGCAGTCTCACCTGGGTTGGCGCCCTGGCGATTGTGTTCCTGGCATTCGTCGGCTTTCTGGGGCCTGTGCTCTGGCTGAGGCGGGCAGTACGCTCGCGGAAAATGGCGATATGGAAGAGCCTGGCGGACTGTTTCGACCTGGTCACGGTGTGTGTCGAGGCCGGGCTTGGCCTGGACGCAGCGCTGCGCCAGGTGGCGGAGAAGCTGCGTGGCCCGCTGGCCGACGAGATCTCGCAGATGCTTCGCGAGGTCGGGATGGGAAGGCCGCGCCGGGAGGCGCTGGAGGACATGGCGGCGCGCTGCGACGTGCGGGATCTTGAGACGTTTGTAAATGCAATTATCCAGGCTGAGCAACTGGGCACGAGCCTTGGCCGGGTATTGCGTTCTCAGGCTGTGACGCTGCGAGTGCGCCGGCGCCAGCGCGCGGAGGAGACTTCGCGAAAGGCGCCGGTCAAGCTGGTGTTCCCGCTTGTGCTGTTCATCATGCCGACGTTCTTCATCGTGACGCTTGGCCCCGTATTCGTTCGTGTCGTGGATTATCTGAACGGCTAGGGAGCAGGTCGAAATGGTTACCCGCACCGAAGAGCTGACTCTATACGAGCAACTTCAGGTCCATCCATCGGCGCCCCTGGACCTGATCACTGCCGTCTACTGGCGGTTGGTGGGGAGAATCCAAACCGCGCGCGGGTCCGGGCGATCCAGCGATGCGGAGGCCGGTCTGTATCATCTGACGAGGGCCTACGAAGCGCTGGCGCACCCTAATGGGCGGGCGGCGTATGATCGTTCAATTGGCGTAGAGGCGCGGCCATTGGTGCCCGATTTCCCGTTCCTGCGCCGGCGCGTGCTGCTTTCCGGGTTGCTCAACGGCCGCGGCGGCCCTCCCCAGGGCGGCGATTCTACAGTGGACTACTACGAGATACTGCGGCTGGACCCACGCGCGGACCAGACCGTGGTGGCCGAAGCGTCATCGGTGATGCGCAACCATTATCTCCGCCTCGTCCGCGAGGAACGGGCGAGAGACCGGCTGGTCGCGCTTCTCGAGGAGGCGCACGCGGTGCTTTCCGACCCGGCGCGCCGGCAGCAGTATGACAAGAAGCGCCGGATGAAGTGGGTACAAAACGGGAACGGAGAATCGAAGCTGACGACTCGCGCCGTGACGGACGGCGGCTCGCGCCCGGCGCGTCCGCAACGCCCGGCGGTCAGACGGCCGAATGGGCAGCTTGTGCCGGAAATGGGCACGGAGCCCGAGCGGGAGGTCGCCGCGGAGTTGGGTGTTCCTGAACCACCAGCCTCGCGCCTGGAGAATAGCGCGGCGGCGGCCGAGCCGGCCCAAACCGGGAGCCCTGCGCGTGTTCATGAGGAGAAAGTCGAGTACAAGAGTCCGGATGACGATGAGGCAAGCACGGATCCGGGCGAGTATGGTAGCGGGCTTGTGCAAGGAATCGCGACGATGTCCGGGCAGCTCCTGGGGAAGGCTTCCGAGCAGATCAAGCTGGCGCTTAACGGTCCGGCCCATTTGACTGATGAGGAGCTCGAGGCGGCGGAGCGAGCGTTGATGGAGCGGATTGCGGCGTCCCCAGCGCCGGTTTCGGAGGAGCCCAGCGGTCGTGACCGCGGAACGAGGGTGCTGGCGAAGCTGGTGGTGACGGAAGGCGAATCTAGAGGACAGTCATTCGACGTATTGGAAGACTCGTGTACCGTGGGGTCCGACGAGCGCTGCGATGTGAGGCTGGCGGGCTTAGCGGAGGAGCAGGTGCGGCTGCTGTATCGCGACGGCAGTTTCGTTCTATATCGTCTTGCCGAAGATCCCGAGACACGTATTCACGGTGATGTGGTTGACTGGGCGGTGTTGGAGGATGGGGATGTTGTGGAGCTGGGCGCCGTGAAGGTGCGCTTCGAGTCGCTGGCGGGCTGAGCGACCGGGTTCAGCCGTCCCCGCCGACGCGCCCGGAGGCTGCCCCCACCCCAGATCCTTCGCGTGAAGCGTTAGTCAGCGTGCGGAGGTCGGTGGCGCTCAGGATGGCAGTGTCTCAGCGAACACGAGGGAATTGCCGACTGTGAGACCGGCCGTTGCGGCGGCGCCGGCGTTAAGCTCCAGTACGTGATGCGCACCGTGGCCGCCGAGGGCTGCGCCGTACGGTTTCATGGCTGTCACAACCTTGACGACTCGTTCGTCCTTATCCAGGAAGACGACGTCTATGGGGAAGCGCATGAAGATCGTGTGGACGGAGGAGCAAGGGGTGATGAGGAGGGCTTCGCCTTCCGCGAGCGAGCCGCGGAACATGAGGCCCCAGAAGCGTGCCCACATGCTGGTGGCTCTGCCGACGCTTGAGGCGACGACGGCGCCGTTCGCCGCGTTTTGAGCGTTGATCATCGCCATTTATAACGCCCGATGGCCCGTTTGCGTTTAACTTCGACGGGCCCAGTTCGTTTTGGTGTATGGGTTATCATAAATGGGGTGCGCCCCCGTAGCTCAAAGGACAGAGCATCTGCCTTCTAAGCAGAGGGTTGCAGGTTCGAGTCCTGCCGGGGGCGCCATTGGCATATGTAGAAAAGCGAGGTGGAGATGATGAAGGGTGTGACGCGACGGGGAGTTTCTGCGTTGATCGTAGCTCTGGCGATTGTGGCAGGGATTGCGGGGAGTGCAAGCACGGCGCTGGGGGCGACGTTCACCGTGGATTCGACGGGCGATCAGCAGGACATCAGCACTGGAGACAGCGTCTGTCTGACGGCGGCGGTAACGTGTACTCTGCGCGCCGCAATTGAGCAGGCAAATAACGACCAACTGAAGGATACAATCGCCTTTAATATACCTACGAGTGACCCTGGATACGCAGCTACTACGACTTCGTTCACGATTTCCCCGGCCACTCAGCTGCCGACGATCAGCTTCCCGTTGATCATCAATGGAAGGACCCAACCGGAATTCGTGAGCACGCCTGTAGTCGAACTGCAGGGACCGGCGGGGAACGTTGTGGATGGGCTGAGGATTACGGCCGGGAACAGCGAAGTGCGGGGTCTGGTGATCAACAGGTTCGGCCAGAGCAACGGTAGCGACGGCATAGAAATCCAGGCCAGCGGGAATAACATAATAGAGGGCAACTTCATTGGGACGGACGTCACGGGTACGGTTGTGGATTCTGACCCCGGCCCGGGGGGCGTCGAATACGGGAACTCGGGGAGCGGGATCTACATCAACGGCTCGCCGGGCAACAGGATTGGTGGGGTGAAGCCGGGCGTAGCCTGTACGGATGCCTGCAACATAATCTCGGGTGGTGGCCGCGGTGTCTTCAACGACGCCCATGGGGTTGAGATCTCTGGGACGGGTGCGACGGGGAACCTGGTACAGGGCAACCATATAGGGCTCGATCTGGGCGCGCACGAATCCGGACCATACTGCACGGACACAGGGGACATTGATGGGGACACGGTGGTCAATGACGGCTGCCCTCAGGTGGGTGCTACGGCGGAGTCAGGGGGCCAGTGTGGGAACCTCATTAACGACGATTCGGGAGACGACTCCGTGGTAAACGACGGCTGCCCGGCCGTTCTCGGCGCCAGGAAAGACCTGGGAAACTTCGCGGACGGTGTGAACATCTATGGGGTGGCGAATAACACTATCGGCGGTAGCCTTCCCGGTCAGGGTAACGCGATCAGCACGAACAACTCGATGGGCGTTGAGATAGCGGGAGGGCCGGAGGTGGGGACTTACTGCACGCTTTCCGCAGACAACGATGGCGATGGCAAAGTGAACGACGGTTGCCCGCAGGTGGGCGCGACGGCCGAGTCCGGAGGGCAATGTGCGAACAGTACGAACGATGACGCAGCGGACGACGCCTATGTAAACGACGGCTGCCCGGCGGTGAACGTGGCGACCGGAAATCGCGTAGAAGGAAACCTGATCGGCACGACATCGGATGGGCTGTCGTTTCCGCCTCCCCCGTCGACCAAATCGGTGTATGGCGTTCTGATAGACGGCGCGCCGGGCAACTTCATCGGAGGGAGCGTGGGTACGACGCCCGGTGGGCAGTGCACCGGCGCGTGTAATGTCGTTTCAAAGAACCTCCAAGGGATGCAGATACAGGGTGCGGCTTCAACCGGCAACGTAGTGGAGGGGAACTACGTTGGGACCGACGTCAATGGAAATCTGGATTTAGGTAACATCGGCAGCGGCATCATCGTGGCGAATTCGGCGCTGGGAGGATCGGCGGCGAACAACACAATCGGTGGGACGCTAGCCGGAGCGGGCAACGTGCTCTCAGGCAACGACCTGCACGGCCTGGAGATCAATACGATCGGTAGTAGCGGCAACCTGGTGCAAGGGAACTACATCGGCACGAACGCCGCCGGCACGGCCGAGCGGCCGAACGGTCTTGTAGGCGGAACAAGCACAGGACGCGGTATTCGGATCAACGGCGCGCCGGGGAACACGATTGGCGGGTCGAGTGCGGCGCGCAACGTGATCTCAGGCAACATAAGGTTTGGTATCGAGATCGTGTCTCTGGGCGCCAATGGGAACGTGGTGCAGAGCAACTACATCGGGACTGATTTGACCGGAACGGCGCCTGTGGGGAACCGGGAAGGCGGGATGGTCGTGAACGTGGCGCCCAACACGGTGATCGGAGGGAGTTCCCTCGCGCTTCGCAACGTGATTTCCGGCAACGGTCAGGCGAGCGTTCAATTCTTCGCGAACGGTCTTGTGATTACAGGCGGTGGGGCCAGCGGTACGCAGGTGCAGAACAATCTGATAGGGACGGATGTAAACGGCACGACCGCGCTGAGCAACCTGGGCGGCGGAGTCGTGATCAACGGCGCGCCGAATAGCACAATCGGGGGGACGAGCGCCGGGAAGCGCAACATCATTTCGGGGAACGGGCTTCACGGTCTGGAGATCGATGCGTCGGGAGGTACGGGCAACCTGGTGCAGGGCAACTACATTGGTCTCAACATTAACGGCAACATTGCCATGAGCAACGGCGGTGACGGCGTCTTCATAAGTGACGCGCCGGGCAATACCATCGGTGGAACGGCCGCAGGAGCGCCTAACGTAATTTCGGCCAACGGCGCCATGGGCGTGCATGTGCTGGGTAGCGGCTCTGGCAATAACATTATTCAGGGCAACTACATTGGGACAGATTTCAACGGTGGAGTGGACCTGGGCAACTCGCAACATGGGGTATTCATAAACGGCGCCGCTGACAATACGATAGGTGGAACCTCGCTCGCGGCGCGCAACGTGATCTCAGGGAACGGAACCGGGGTGTTCATTCAGAGCTCAGCAGCCACCGGCAACCTGGTGCAGGGCAACCGCATCGGTACGGCCGCCAACGGCACCGGCAACCTTGGGAATACGTTCGACGGCGTCCGCATCGGTGGTAACGCGAGCAGCAACAGTGTGGGCGGAGTGGCCGCCGGCGCCGCCAACACGATCGCCTTCAACGGCGCGAACGGTGTGGTTGTGGACTCGGGTACTAACAATTCGATCCTGACGAACTCGATCCACTCCAGCGGCAACCTAGGAATCGAGCTTGACCTCGACGGGGCTACGTTAAACGACCCGGACGATGCGGATTCAGGTCCGAACGGGCTTCAGAACTATCCGGTGCTGACGTCGGCAACGGGATCGCTGTTCAACACGCGCGTGGTGGGGAATTTCAACAGCGTGGCCAGCAAGACGTATAACCTCCAGTTCTTCGCCAGCGCCGCCTGCGATGCGTCTAGCTACGGGGAAGGGACGACCTTTCTCGGATCAATCTCGCTGCCAACCAACGCCGGCGGGGATGCTTCGTTTAACCAGCTACTTCCGACAGGAGGGGTGGCGAATCAGTTCATCTCCGCGACGGCCACCGATCCGAACGGCAACACGTCGGAGTTCGCGGTATGCCGGCTGGCAGGCACCTCGACGGACCAGGACGAGGACGGGCAGCCGGACGTGAGCGACAACTGCGACTTCGTGCCGAACCCCGCCCAGGAGAACTTCGATGGGGACGGCGAGGGCGACGCCTGCGACATTGACGACGACAACGACAAGGTGTTCGACATCGACGAACAAAATTGCGGCGGGAACCGGCTGAACGCGGCGGTCCGCCCGGAGCGGATCGATGGTATCTACAACAATTTGAGCGACGACGGTGACGCGCTGATCGATGAGGCGCTGCCGGCGGGAGCGGCGAACTACGACTGCGATGGCGACGGTTACAAGGGGTCGGCGGAGGCGGCGATCTTCGCGCCGGCGACGACGGGCGACCAGGACCCATGCGGGACGAATGGCTGGCCGGCGGAGCTAACGGCGGTGGGGATGGGCACGGCGAACCAGGTGAGCCTGGCCGACCTGCAGACGTATCTGACGCCGTCGCGGCGACTGAATACGAGTCCTGGCGACGCGAACTTCAGCGCGCGTTGGGACATTGTCCCGAGCGGGTTTGGCGAGTGGATCAATGTGCAGGACATGCAGCACCTGGCGTTCGTGTTCCCGCCGATGCTGGGCGGGGCGACGCGGGCCTTCAATGGCCCGGTGTGTCCGTGGCCATGACCTGAATACCGGATGTTAGAGTGCGGAGGTCCAAAACGTTAGTTCGTTAACGGGCACGTATATAACAGGGAGGTCGAGATGTTTGATTCAGTGAGGAGCGGGCTTCCGGCAAGTACTCTCCTGAGTCTACGAACGGGAGTTATATCCCTCATCGTGCTGCTGGCGGCGCTGGCTGGGCTGGCGGGATCCGCGACACCGGCGCAGGCAGTCGTATTCGTGGTCAATTCGAGCGGGAACAACGCTGACGCCAATCCGGCGAATGGTGTCTGCGCGACGCTTTCCGGCGATTGCACGCTGCGGGCCGCGATCGAAGAGGCGAACCAGCTGTCCGGCACGGACATCATCAACTTCGGCATCCCGGGAACGGATCCGGGCTGCGGTACGCTGTCGTTCGGCGCGCCGCCGGAGTTGTGCTTCATTCAGCCGGATTCGCCGCTGCCCGTGATCGCCGGGGACGTGACGATTGACGCCACGACTCAGAGCGGATTCGCGGGCACGCCGATCATCTGGCTGGACGGTCTGGATGCGGGCGCCGCCGTGGATGGGCTGCGGATTACAGGCACCAATACGACGATCCGCGGCTTAATCATCACGCGATTCGGCTCGGTCTACACGGTCGACGACCCCAGCGTGAGTAATAGCGGGATCGAGATTACGGGACCCGGTGGTAACACGATCGTGGGCAATTGCATTGGCACACGTTGGGACTGCACCAGCACCACTTCTCCAGTCCCCTGGGGCAATCTTGGACACGGTGTCTTCATCCTGAATTCGCCCAACAACACGGTTGGTGGAAGCAACGGAACGACGCCCGGGGGGTCGTGCACAGGTGACTGCAACGTGATCTCGGGTGCGGGGCGGGGGATCAACCTTTTTAACGGCGTCCGCATCGCAGGACAGACCGCCACCGGCAACGCAATTAAGGGGAACTTCATAGGCACGGACATCACGGGGACCCTGGCGCGGGGTAACGCGTCCGACGGTGTCGTCATTAGCGGCGCTGGGAGCAATGTCGTTGGTGGCGCCACGGCATCGGCGAGGAACGTGATTTCGGGGAGCCCGGACGACGGTATAGGGATCAACGGAGCTTCGGAGTTCTTTTGTACCGATACGACAGACGATGACGGCGACGGCAAGGTAAACGATGGATGTCCGGCGGTGGGCAGTCCTGAAACGGGCAGCCAGTGCTCAAACGCCGCCAACGACGATCCAACCGTGTTGGACACGCGGGCAAATGACGGGTGCCCACGGCTGGCGGCGACGCTGAACACGGTGCAGGGAAACTTCATCGGGCCCACCACGAGTGGACTCACCGAGATAGGGAACAGCTTTGCGGGCATCACGTTGAATGGAGCGGCTTCGAGCTGCATCGGCGGGTCAGTGATCAACTCCGTCTGCACTCCGGTGGCAGGCGCTCGTAACGTGATTTCTGGAAACTTCATCGGCATGCAGCTTCAGAACGCGCTGGGTACGGGGAACACGGTGATCGGGAACTTGATTGGGCCGGACGTTACGGGGGCCGGGGACCTTGGGAACGTTGGCGACGGCATCTCGATTGTGCAGGCGCCGGGGAACACGATTGGATCGACTTCGTCGCTGGGCCGCAACGTCATATCCGGCAACGGGGGGAATGGGGTCAGGATTAACCAGTCGTCGGCCATAGCGAATGTCATCATCGGCAACTACATTGGGACTACGGAGGACGGAACAGGAGAGCTGCACAACGGCAGCGCTCCGGCCGGGACAGGGTCCGGCATCCGCATAGAGAACGTGGGGAGCACGGTGATCGGCGGGACGGCTG
>Ga0247727_10001345_pt1 | contig 58837 bp, 44 predicted proteins | sample WisWelCaveWW1625_FD_202498 | JGI IMG/M metagenome (GOLD analysis project Ga0247727, IMG submission 202498) | Biofilm microbial communities from Wishing Well Cave, Virginia, United States - WW16-25 | ecosystem: Environmental > Aquatic > Deep subsurface > Groundwater > Cave microbial mat | place... | reverse complement strand
GCCAGCGGGCCGCGAAGGCTCGAGCCTGGCGTTTCGTGACGCAGGGTTCCATGCCGGCGTGCTTCCACCATAGCACCCTGGCCCAGCAGGCTATAATCGGCGAGAGCCTCGTTCATGATCGGCCAGATCCTCAGTCATTACCGTATTGATACCCAATTGGGGGCGGGAGGCATGGGTGTGGTGTACCGCGCCCACGACACTCAACTGGATCGCAGCGTCGCTGTCAAAGTCATCAGCGAGAGCCTGCAAGCCGATCCCAAGGCTCGGGCGCGGCTCCTCCAGGAAGCGCGTGCTGCCTCGGCGCTGAACCATCCGAACATTTGCACCGTCCACGAAGTGGGAGAGGCAGATGGCCGCGCCTTCATCGTCATGGAGTACGTGGAAGGCCGGCCGCTGAGCGCCGTGACTGGCGGCGATGGCCTGCCGGCGGAGACGGTCATCCGCTACGGTTCGCAAATCGCCGACGCGCTGGCGCACGCGCACGAGCGCGGCGTCGTCCATCGGGATCTGAAAAGCTCCAACGTCATGGTGACGCCGGAGGGGCGGCCGAAGGTGCTGGACTTCGGCTTGGCCAAGCGACAGCGCGGGATCGGCCCGGACGAGGCCACGGTATCTCAAGGACTCACCGAAGCGGGCGCCATCCTAGGCACGCTGGCCTACATGTCGCCGGAGGCATTGCGGGGGGAGCCGGCCGACGCGCGGAGCGACATCTGGGCGCTGGGGGTGATGCTGTACGAGATGGCGGCGGGGCGGCTGCCTTTCCGAGGGAGCAACCTGCTGGATCTGACGGCGGCGATAGTGCGGGAGCCGATCCCGGAGCTGCCCGCGAGGGTCGCACAGGGGCTGGGGCCGATCATTCACCGCTGCCTGGCGAGGGAGGCGGGCGAGCGCTACCAGCGGGCGGGAGAAGTACGTGCGGCGCTGGAGGCGATCGGGTCGGCGTCGCGAACGATGCCGGCGATGGCGGCGCTGCCCGTGAGCCGGCGACGGTGGCTGTGGGCGATCGGTGGCGCGGTGGTGCTCGTAGTAGCAGCGGTGGTCGGGACGCTGCACTGGCGCCAGCCTCGCACGTACGCGCCGGTCCCGTCGAAGGTTCCAGAGGCCAACGAATATCTCCAGCGGGCGATGCTGTTCATCACCACCCAGGACGACCTGCCCCGAGCGCGGCAACTGCTCGAGAAAGCGCTGGAGTTGGATCCTAAGTTCGCCCACGCGCGCGGGTGGTACGGGTTCACCCACATACTATTGCTGGACAGCGGGCAGTCCAACGATACGACCTGGCTGTATAAGGCGGAAGAGGAACTGCGGCGGGCCTTGGCGGATGATCCCAACTCTGCCCGCGCTCACGCCGCCATGGCGCCGCTGCATTTCTGGCGGGGCCGCAAGGAACTGATGCTGGAGGAGGCCAGAAGGACCATCGAGCTCGATCCCAATGAGAGGGAGGGCTATGTCTGGCTGGCCATGTATCACCAGTTGACCGGAGAATACACGCAATCCCAGGCTCTACTCAAGAAGATCCTGGAGGCGGACCCGCTGTTCTACCCGGCACGCTGGATCGTGGGAGAGAACCTGCGGCAGACAGGGGATCCGGCGGGGTCGATTCGGGAGCAGCAGATGGTTCTGGAACAGGACCCCAAAAACGTCGGCGCCTTCGCCTACCTCGCACTCGCCCACATGACAGCCGGCGACATGGCCAGTGCCCGGCAAGCGCTGGAGCGGGCGCTCGCGCAGCAACCGATCAACTTCGGTTTGCGCCTGCTTTGGGCGCTGCAACTGGCGCTCGAGGGAAAACGGGAAGAGGCCCAGCGGAAAATGGACACTGAGGTGCTCAAGTACGCAGAGCTGGGGCCTCCGGCGTCATACGTTGCCGAGTTTTACTCCGTTCTGGGAGACAAGGCGAAGGCCCTGGACTGGCTGGACCGGGCAGCGCGGTGGGGCGACGATCGAGCCGAATGGTTCGGGCGCAATCCTCTGCTGAAGAATATCCAGGAGGACCCGCGGTTCCGGCAGATCCTGGAGTCCATCCGGTTTCGGCGGGAGCAGCGGACTAAGGCGGCGCGGTAAACGAAACGTCACTCAGAAGCTGTACCGCAGGCTGAGCTGGACATTGCGCGCGCCCGTCTTGCCGCTGACCTTCCCAAAATCGGCGTTTCTCGGATTCGTGGCCACCGGGGACCAATTGGGGTGATTCGGCCAGTTGAAAAACTCGCCGCGAAATTGGAGCGCGTGTTTCTGGCGCATGGGGAGGTCTTTGAACAGGGCCAGGTTCCAGTTCTGGAACCCGACGTTATAGAAGGGGAGGCCGTTGCGGGTCTGGGTGGCCGAGAAGGTCCCCTGGGCCGGCGGCGTGAAGATCGCGCTCCCGTCAGCGTTCCTGGTCCGGAAATAAAAGTTTTGATTCCAGCGCTCGCGCACTTCGGCTTCTTCGGCGACCAGAGGCCTCGGTCCAGCCCAGTTGACGCGCCGTCGCCAGCAGCGAGTTTAGTTGCTGGAGCTTGACCTCCACGGGAGTCCGGCGCAGCTCTTCCCGCTCGGCCTCGTTAACGGCTTGCCAGCGGGCCGCAAAGGCCCTAGCCTGGCTTTTCGTGATAGGGGGCTCCACGTTCGGCGGGCAGCGTGTTTTCATCATAGCACGCGGCCGGCGCGCGTATTATAGTGCAGGAATGCGAACCCTGACGATTCTCCTGCTGGCCGCGGCGCCGCTCGCCGCGCAGGCGGGCAAAACGCAAAACATCATCCTCGTCACCGCCGACGGGCTGCGCTGGCAGGAGGTCTTCCGCGGCATCGATCCGATGCTGATGCGGGAGAAAGACGCCGGCATGGAGAAGGGCGAGCGGCTCCGCCAGCAGCTTTGGGCCGACAGCCCCGAACAGCGGCGCGAGAAGCTGCTGCCGTTTTTCTGGAAAACGCTGGCGGCGGGCGGGGTGGTGCTGGGCAACCGGGACAAGTCGAGCGCCGTCCAGGTGAGCAACGCGTTTCGCGTTTCCTATCCCGGCTATTCGGAGATTCTGACCTGCCGCGCGCAGGACGAGCAGATCCGCAACAACGATCCCATTCGCAACCCGCGCCTCACCGTGCTCGAGTTCGCGCGGCAGAAGCTGGGGATCGGGCCGTCGCAGGCGGCGCTGCTGGCCTCCTGGGAGCGGTTTCGGCTGATCGGGGAAAGCCGCGAGGGCGCGGTGTTCATCAACGCCGGCTACCAGGACGCCGCCGGCTCGCCGCGGGTCGTAGATCTCAGCCGGATGCAGTTCGACGTCCGCGGGAACTCCGACGAGTCGCGGCACGATTACGTGACGTTCGAGCTGGCGCTCGAGCACCTGCGGCTCCACCGGCCGCGCCTGCTCTACGTGGCCTTCGACGAGACCGACGAATGGGCGCACAGCAAGCGCTATGACCGGACGCTGCAGTCGGCGCAGTATTTCGACCGCAGCCTCGCCAGGCTGTGGCAGGCCGCGCAGTCGGTGGATCAGTACCGCGGACGGACGACGCTTCTAGTGACGAGCGACCACGGGCGCGGCTCGAAGCTGGACGACTGGTCGCGGCACGGCGCGAAGGTCGAAGGCGCCGAGTATATCTGGATGGCGGCGCTGGGGCCGGACACCCCCGCTCGCGGCGAAGCCGGCGGCGCGGCTACTGTCTACCAGAGAGACGTAGCGGCGACCATCCTGGCGCTGCTGGGGCTGGACTGGCGGGAGTACTGCGGGGCGGGAGGAGGCCAGCCGGTCGCCGCCATCGCCGGGCCCGGGCGCTGACCGCCGCTACGGTATCAAAAGTACTTTCCCGGTAGTGAGGCGCTGCTCGAGGGCCTGCTGGGCGCGGGCGGCGTCGGCCAGCGGGAAGACGTGCTCGGCGCGCACCTGGAGGCGCCCGGCGGCGACCCAGCCGAGCACCTCGCCGGCGCGGGCGAGCAGCTCCTCGCGCGTCGCGACGTAGTCGCCGAGCTTGGGGCGCGTCAGAAACAGCGAGCCGCGCTGGGTGAGCAGGAGGGGGTCGATGGGCGGCGCCGGGCCGCTCGAGTTGCCGTAGAGCACCAGCATGCCGCGCGGGCGCAGCGAGTGCAGGCTTTTCTCCCAGGTGGCGCGGGCGACCGAATCGTAGACCACGTCGACGCCGGCGCCGCCGGTGAGGCGCATCACCTCGGCCTGAAAATCCTGCGAGGTGTAGAGAATGACCTCGTCGGCGCCGGCCTGGCGCGCCAGCTTCGCTTTCTCCCCGGTCGAGACGGCGCCGAAGACGCGGGCGCCGCGCATTTTGGCCATCTGCACGAGCAGCAGCCCGACGCCGCCGGCCGCGGCGTGCACCAGGGCGGTGTGGCCGGAGGCGAGTGGGAAGGTCGCGGTGGCGAGGTAGTGGGCGGTCATACCCTGGAGCATCGCGGCGGCGGCCTGGCGCGAGTCGACGCCGGGCGGCAGCTTGACGAGCCGCGCCGCGGGCACAACTGCATATTGGGCATAGGCTCCGAGGGTTCCGGCGTAGGCGACGCGATCTCCGGGAGCGACCTCGGCCGCGCCGGGCCCCAGGCTCTCGACGATCCCGGCGGCTTCCTGGCCCCCGGTCAGGGGCAGGGAAGCCTTGTAGAGACCCTGGCGGTAGTAAATGTCGATGAAGTTGACGCCGGCGGCTTCGACGCGCACCAGCGCCTCGCCCGGTCCCGGCGACGGAGTCGGAATCTCTTCGTACCGGAGCACCTCCGCGCCGCCGTGCTCGTGGATGCGGACGGCCTTCATATCGCGCCGGTGCGGAGCTGCTCGGCGAGGTAGTCGGAGGCGCGCCAGGCCAGGGCCATGATCCAGGTGGTGATGCCGTGGGTGCCGGGGAGAGAGACAAACGAGCTGGCGTCGGTGACGAAAAGGTTGGGGACGTCGTGGGCCTGGCTGAAGCGGTTGAGGACGCTCGATCGGGGGTCGTCGCCCATACGAGCGGCGCCGCACTCGTGGGTGGCGTCGCCCATCGGCTCCAGGTATTTGCGGTAGGTGATACCCTCCGCGCCGCAGGCCCTGAGGATCTCGTCCTTCCAGCCGAACATATCCTCCATCATTTTGTATTCGTTGTCGCGGTTCTGGCAGTGGAACTTCACCTGGGGGATGCCCAGGGTGTCGACGGCGCCGCCGGGATCGATCTCGAAATAGTTGTCGTAGTCGGGAAGCCGCTCGCCGTAGGCGCGCAGCGAGATGCCCGATCCGTAGAGGTCCCGCACGCCGCGCTTGAAGGCGGCGCCGTAACCCTTGACGCCGCGCGCGCCGGGGTTTTTCCCGAAGCCGGTTCCGACCAGGATGACATAGCCGCCGGCGTAGTTGTTCTTGCGGTCGTAGTTGAACCGCGGGATGTAGACGTGGGAGCCGCCGGCGCCGTCCTCGTTGACCACTGGGCGGCCCTTGAGCGCCGGCAAGTGCGCGAAGACCGGGCCGGCCTTGACGCTGTCCATGACGTAGCGGCCGACCAGGCCGCTGGAGTTGGCAAAACCGCGGGGGTGAAAGTGGGACCGCGAGTTCAGCAAGATGCGGCCGGACTCGACGGTGGAGGCCGCCACGACGACGGCGCGAGCTTCGACCTCGTAGTCGAGCTTGGTACGGGTGTCGATGTAAGACACACCGCGGGCGCGTCCGCGCGCGTCGGGCAGAACCTGGTAGGCGGCGGCATGGGTCTTCAGGGTGAAATTCTTGCGTTTCACGAGCAGCGGGATCAGCACCTCGAGCGAGCTGAAGCGGGCGGCCACGTCGCAGCCGCGGCCGCATTCGCCGCAGTAGTGGCAGGCGGGGCGGCCGCCGTGCGGGGCGGTGAGCACGGCGGTTTTCTCCGGGGCCACGCGGATCCCCAGCTTCGCCGCGCCCTGCCGCAGGAGCTGCTCGCCGCAGCGCGGCTTCAGCGGCGGCAGGTGGATGCCGTCAGGGGCGTTGAAGACTTTATCGATCGAACCGTTGACGCCGATGAGGCGCTCGACTTTGTCGTAGTAAGGGGCGAGGTCCTCGTAGTCCAGGGGCCAGTCCTCGCCGAATCCCTGGCGCGAGCGGGTCTTGAAGTCGAGCGGGCCGTGGCGGATGGAGGCGCGGCCCCAGACCAGCGTCCGGCCGCCGACGGCGCGGACGCGGGTCCAGTGAAACGGCATGCCGTCGTAGGCGGGATAGGGCTCGCGGCGCGGGTGAGTATATAGCTGATCGGTATACTCGGTGATTTTCCAGAGACCGTCGAAGTCGCCGGGGCGGCCGAAGCCGCGGAACTTCATTTGGTGGGGGAACTGGTGGGTGCGGAAGTCGCGCCCCGGCTCGAGTTTCGGTCCGGCGTCGAGCAGCAGGACTTTCAGGCCCAGGCCGGTCAGCACGTAGGCGGCGGTTCCGCCGCCAGCCCCGGCGCCCACGACGATGACGTCGTACTTTTCCTGCGCCATGAGGAGTTCCTCGCCGCGTCTTATTCTACCGGAAACGCGGCGCTAGTGCTTTCGTCCTAGGGCAAAACTCCCGATCCAGTACCATCGTTCGGCGGCGGCGTAGGGCGATCTATCGGCGGGATTGGGTGCGACCGCCGGTTCTCTCTTGGCGCCAGGTGGCGTATACAAGAAGAGTAGACACCAATGCAGACCGGGGCCATCACGGCGTCACCCACCGCAATCGATCCGGAATCCTGCAACGTGCGCGGGGTCCACCGGCTGGCCGGCGCGATACTGTTGCAGGCCATCGAAGACGTCCGCTGCCGCACGGGCAAGAAGCGCGACGAGGCCATGCGCTGGGTTGAGGAATCTTGCGACGAGCAGTTCGGTTTTGTCTACTGCTGCCGGATGCTGCACCGCGATCCGGATGAGGTGCGCCGCTTCCTGGAACGCCGCGACATCAGCGAATGGGTGCTCGCGCTGCGAAACGAAGGCGGCAGCGGCCAGGAAGTCACCATCGCGGACACAGCCTGAAACCGGCAATTCCCGGCGCTATAATGTCCACGGCCGGAGTCTAGACCGAGACCCGGACCAAGGGGGACGATATGGCGCTCGATCGCGGGGCGGCGCTGGGGTGTTTGGCCTGCAGTCTTCTGCTGAGCGCGGCGGCGCCGCAACCGGCGGCGCGCCCGCGGGCGATTCTCTACGTCACCAACAGCGGCGGCGACGACGTCACGCTGGTCGAGGTGGCCACGCACAAGGCGATCGGCAGCATCCGCACCGGCCCGGCGCCGCATGGCCTGGAGGCCTCGCCCGACGGCTCGCGCGTCTACGTGAGCGGCGAGACCGACGACGACATTGTGGCCATCGACACGGCGCGCTCCGCGGTGCTGTGGAAGACCCCCATCGGCGACCGGCCCAACCACATCGCGATCTCCGCCGACGGCCGCTACATCTACGCCCCGATCCGCAGCGCCGACTATGCCGACGTGGTCGACACCGAGGCGCGGCGCAAGATCAAGTCGATCCCGGTCGGCCGCTCGCCGCACAACGCCTACCGCGCGCCCCACAACAAGTGGATCTATGTCACATCCATGGGCGAAGACAAGATCACCATTATCGACGTGGCGACGCAGAGCGCGCTGGGGGCGATCCCGGTGGGCGGGGAGCCTCGCCCGGCGGCCATCACCAGGGACAACCAGCGCATGTACGTGGCGCTGACCGGGCTGCACGGCTTCGTCGTCGCCGACATCGAGCAGCGCAAAGTGATCGACAAAGTGGAGCTGCCGCCGGCGGACACCACCGACGTCTCGACCTACGGCTACACGCCCACGCACGGGCTGGGGCTGAGGCCGGATGAGAAGCAGTTCTGGATCACGAACGTTTTCGGCAACGCGGTCGAGGCGCTTTCCGTGCCGGAACACAAGCTGCTGGGCACGGTCGCCGTGGGGCTGGCGCCGAACTGGATGACGTTCGGCCTCGACGGCAAGCTGCTCTACGTGAGCAACGCCGGCTCGAACGACGTTTCGGTGATCGACACGAACGCCATCCGGGAGATCGCGCGCGTGCCGGTGGGGCTGGCGCCCAAACGGCTGCTGGTGGTGAACGTGCCGCGCGGCATGAGCGGGCCGGAGGACGCGGGGTGGAAGGCGGCGGCCGCCCGCCCCTCTACCACGGACTACTACCTGAAGGGCGGCGGCATCCTGAGCTGCGAGACCTACAGTTTCCGCGACAAGTTCCGGAAAGGCGAGCTGACGCTCGAAGCGGCGCCGGCCTTTTACCGCAAGCTCGGGCTTCGGGGGATCGCGCTCAACTCGCTTTACTTCACGGCCTGGGACAACGCCTACCTCGACCGCCTGAAGAAAGCGATTCGCGACGAGGGCCGCGTGCTGACGGCGCTGATTCTTGAGGGCAACATGGTCTCTGACAACGAGGCGGCCAACCGGAAGCAGATCGAGGAGAACAAACAGCGCCTGGAGGCGGCCAAGTATCTGGGGGCGCCGGTGGTGCGGATCAACGTCGGGCGCACCGGCGGCGGCGAGGCGGCCGATCAAAGCGCCGGAATCGAACGGGCCATCGCCGCCTTTCGCGAGATCGTGCCGATCGCCAAACGGCTCGGCGTCCGGCTGACGATCGAGAACCACGGCGGGCCGAGCAAAACCGCCGACGGCATTCTCCGCATCATCAAGGGAACCGATCCGGCGTGGGTCGGGTCGTGTCTGGACTTCGGCAACTGGCCGGATCGCGCGGCGATGTACGGGGAGATCCAGAAGCTCGCGCCGTACGCTTTCCACACGCACGCCAAGGCGTACGCTTTCGACAAGTACGGCGAAGAATCGACGATCGATTATCGGCGGGCGCTCGAGATCCTGGCGCACACCGGCTACGGCGCGGCGCTGTCGATCGAGTTCGAGGGCCAGGGCGACGCCGTCGAGGGCGTCGTCAAGATGCGCGACCTGCTGGTGAAGCGGTGGATCGGCCGGGCGAAGACAAGCGCTAATTAACCGCCAAGACGCCAAGGCGCCAAGAAGACACTGCTTGGCTGGTTTTTCTTGGCGCCTTGGCGTCTTGGCGGTTAACGAAGCGTGTCCGAGAGATACCGCACCAGCGCGGTCTTCTCCGCCTCGCTCAGCGGCGTTCCCCAGCGCATCATTTTTTCCACTTCGCGCGTCCAGCGGCCGGGATCGAGGCGCTGGGCGACGATCAGCGTGTGATCGTGGCAGGCGAGGCAGCGCTCGGCGGCGAGCTGGCGTCCTTCGCCGGCGGGAAGGGCCGCCGGAAGGGCGGGGAGCTTCCCGGCTTCGCCGGCGCGCGCGGTGTCCGGAATGTTGTATAAATACCCAGATGGGTTCCAGGCCGGCGTCGAGGGCTGCGCGCGTCCCTGGCTGTCGGTGGCGCGGGCCGTCACGGTGAACGGGCCGGGGCCGGGCGGTTTCCAGTCGTAGCGGAACCGCCGCCAGGCGAAGGGCGCTTTCTCGGGGCCGAGAGTGGCTTCGTGCCAGGTCCGGCTGCCGTCGGTCGAAACGTCGAGGCGCACAATGTCCGCCTCGCCGGCCCAGGCCACGCCCGCGATCGGCGCCGCCGAGCGCGTGAGCAGCGACTTGACGGTGAGCGAGGTCAGCGCGGCCATGTCCTTGGCGTCGACGGCTTCGCCGGGCGCGACCGGGCGCGTCGGAAAACGGTACGCGGTTTTCATGAAGAAGCCGTCGAACTCGTCGGGCACGGCGGTGATTTTCGTGAGCCACTTGATGGAGGCGGCGCCTTCCCAGCCGGGCGTGATGACGCGCAGCGGAAAGCCGTGCTCCGCGGGCAGCGCGACGCCGTTCATGCGAGTGGCGAGCAGCGTGTCCGGGTGCAGGCATTTCTCGACCGGAACGCTGCGCACGAAATCCGGAGCGGCGGCGATTCCGGTGTCGGCGCCGTCGAAGGCGAGGTGGCGGGCGTCTGACTTGAGGCCTGCACGGGCCAACACGTCGCGCAGCCGGACGCCCTTCCAGCGCGCGGTTCCCACGGCCCCTTTGCGCCACTGGATGCCGGCGACGCGCGGCTCGAAGTAGGCGCGTCCGTTTCCGGCGCACTCCAGCGTCACGACGCGCTCGACCTGGGGCATGCGGCGCAGCTCGTCGAGGCTGAGACGCAACGGTTGTGCCACCAGGCCTTCGATCGAAAGCTGCCAGCGGCCGGCGTCGACCTGGGGGATGTAGAAATGGTTGCGGACGAAGAAGCGGCCGACGGGCGTGATCCAGGCGTCGAGCATTTCCGGCGGCGTTTCCAGATCCAGCGGCCGCGGCGAATGTACAATCAACTTTTCTTTGCGTCGGAGCGCTGCCTCTTCCGGCGATGGCGCCGCCGGGCCGCGGGCCGCGAGGCCCCCCAAGGCGAGCAGCAAGGATCGGCGTGTCATCGCCGGATTCTATCGCAACCCGGTCGCGATCGGCTCGGCAGTGGCCGCGTCGGTATGCAGGATCGCGTCGGGATGCCCCTGCAGCAGCGTCACCGGGTAGTCGGTGGAAACCTCGCCGGCGGCGGCGATGCGGAAGATGGCGCGGTGGCGCTCCCCGGCCGCGCAGTAGAGGCGGATCTTGCGCGCCGCCAGGATATCCTTCATACCCAGAGTGACGGCCAGCGGCGGGATGGCGGCCGCGTTGCCGCCCGTCGAGTGGATGGACTGCACCACGATGGAGTCGCTGCCCAGGGCGACCACGCGGGTCAGCGAGGCGCGCAGCTCGTCCTCGGAAATGCGGCGCCAGCGCGTGCTGGGCGGCTCGTTGAAGGCCACGTGCCCGTGGTAGCCGACGCCGCCGAAGCAGGCGTCGATGCCGCCGGCCTGGTGAATCTTCTCGCTGATCTCGTCGATGCGGAAGGGGTGCGGAACGACGTGATGGTCCGACGGCGGGCGCAGCTCCTCGTCGATGGCATGGATGAGATTGTGGCGGCGATATCCTTCGAAGCTCAAGGGGTGCGAAAGGGGAATCGGCCGGCCCTGCCAGTCCAGAAACTCGTCCATCTGGAAGAGGAAGACGTTCTTCCAACTGATTCGCTGGCGGTTGGTGATTTCGACCAGCATGGGGTACTGCGCGACCGGTCCGACCGGCAGGATGAACCGCGTCGGCTCGCCGCGAAGATTGCGCGCGCGGATCTCCTCGGCGATGGAGCGCGCGAAATGCTCGTGCAGGGCGGGGATGTCGGGAAGCAGGCGGAACTTCAGGCGCGCCCGCTTCTCGAGGTCCGCCAGAGGCAGTTGCATCAGCCGTTCCAGCTTGTCTTCCGGCATGGCGTGATACTAGCATTGATCCATTTGGTGATTTGGTGATTGGGAAAAACGACCGGCGGCGGTGGTGGATTTTGGCGCTGCTGTTCCTGTCCATCGCGATCAACTTGCTGGATCGGCAGGTGCTGTCGCTGGTGGCGCCGATCCTGCGCGACCAGTTTCAGCTGAGCAACACCGAGTACTCCTATATAGTGTTCAGTTTTCTGTTGGGACTGACGCTAGCGCAGGTTCCGGCGGGCGCGCTGATGGACCGCAAAGGAGCGCGGCTGGGGCTGCCGCTCATCATGCTGTGGTGGTCGGCGGCGAACGCGCTGCACGCGGCGGCGCGGTCGGTGGCGTCGTTCAGCCTGTTTCGCTTCCTGCTGGGAGCCGGCGAGTGCGGCAATTACTCGGGCGGGGTGAAGGTGATCGCGGAGCGGTTTCCCGCCGAGGAGCGGGCGCTGGCGGGAGGCATCTTCAACAGCGGCTCGGTGGTGGGCTCGCTGATCGCGCCGCCGGTGGTGGTGTGGATCGCGACGCGCCTGGGCTGGCCGTCGGCGTTCCTGCTGACGAGCGCGCTCGGGCTGATCTGGATTCCGTTGTGGCTCGCGGCGCACGGCGGCCCGGGCAGGGCGGTCCAGCCTCGAGAAGCAGCGCCGCCGTTCGGCCCGCTGCTGGGACTGCGGCAGGTCTGGGGAATGATGCTGGCGCGCGCCTTGGGCGGCTCGGTGGTGCACTTCTACTGGTACTGGCTGCCGGAATACTTGAAGCGCGAGCGCGGATTCAGCCTGGAGCAGATCGGGGCGTGGGCGGGGCTGCCGTTTTTCTTCGGCGGCCTCGGCAACATCGCCGGGGGCTGGCTGTCGAGTTTCCTGCTGCGGCGCGGCTGGGCGGCGGATCGCGCGCGGAAAACGGCGTTCGCGGCGGCGGCGCTGCTGTGTCTCAGCAGTATAGCCGTGCCGCTTTGCGCCACCGGCTACCAGGCGCTGGCGCTGATCTGCGCGGCGTCGTTCGGCGTCGCCGTCCATGCCGCGACCTGGATCGGCGCGGTGACGGATCTGTTTCCGCAAGACGTAGTGGCGCGCGTCACCGGCCTGGCCGGCATGGGCGAGGGAACGCTGAACATGGCGCTGACGCTGGCGACGGGGGCCGTAGTCGACCGGTACTCCTACCTGCCGGTTTTTCTCGCTGCCGGGCTGATGCCGGCGCTGGGGCTGGCGTCGGTCCTCTGGGTGGTGCCGCGAATTGAGAGAATCGAGTCATGACCATTGATGGCGAGTATCTGCTGCGGACGCTCGCGGAGCTAGTGCAGGTCAACTCGGTCAACCCGACGCTGGTTCCGGGCGGGGCCGGCGAGGCCGCCATCGGCGCCTACGTCGCAGCTTCCCTGCGCGCGCTGCAGCTGGAGGTCCGGACGTTCGAGCACGGGCCGGGGCGGATCAGCGTGGTCGGAACGCTGCGCGGCCGCGGCGGCGGGCGATCGGTGATGCTCAACGCGCACTACGACACGGTCGGCGTGGAAGGTATGGGGGAGCCGTTCTCCGGCGCGGTGCGCGGCGGAAAACTCTACGGCCGCGGCGCCTACGACATGAAGGGGAGCCTGGCGGCGTCAATGGCGGCCGTCAAGGCGCTGGTCGACGCCGGCACGCCGTTGGGCGGCGACTTGCTCATCGCCGCGGTGGCCGACGAAGAATACGGCAGCCTGGGCACCGCCGGGATTATTCCTCACTGCAAGACCGACGCCGCCATCGTCACCGAGCCGACGGCGCTCAACATCTGCCTGGCGCACAAGGGCTACGCCTGGATCGAGGTCGAGACTACCGGCCGCGCCGCGCACGGCAGCAAGTTCGAGCTGGGAGTCGACGCCAACATGGGCATGGGGCGGTTCCTCGGCGAGCTGGAAAAGCTCGAGCGGTCGCTGCGCGCGCGGCCGCCGCATCCACTGCTGGGCCCGCCGTCGCTGCACGCGGCGCTGTTGAGCGGCGGAACCGGGCTGAGCACCTACGCGGCCGCTTGCAAACTCCAAATCGAGCGCCGCACGATTCCGGGCGAGACCGAGCCGCAGGTCGTCGCCGAGATCCGGGAGATCGCCGAGCGGCTGGCGGCCGCGGATCCCGCGTTTCAGGCCAGCGTGCGGTGTTTTTTCTCGCGCCAGCCGTTCGAGGTGGCGCGGGACGCGGCGATCGTGCGGGCCGTGGATCGTGCCGCTACCCAGGTACTGCGCCGCGCGCCGGCCTGCGTGGGCGACACGCCGTGGATGGACGCGGCGCTGCTGGCGGCGGCGGGCGTCGAGACGGTCGTTATCGGGCCGGCCGGCGCGGGCGCGCACGCCGCCGAGGAGTGGGTGGACGTCGAATCCGTGGCGCAGCTCGCGGAGATCCTGGCGCGCGCCGCCGCCGACTACTGCGAGGCGCGCTAGTGTGATAGACTGAGCGCGATGACTTTTGAAGAGCAGCTCGCATACCACGAGCAATGGCTGCGCTCGATGGAGAGCAACCATAACCAGATCTCGGCTGATCTGGCAGCAGTAACACGCAACCTGGAGGGGGCAACCCGCGATGTGGCGCAGGTAGCTCGCAACCAGGTCTTGTTTACCTCCGCTTTCGGGGAAGCCATGGCGCGCCTGGCTGTGGAGCAGGAACGGCAGGCTCGAGTGCAGGCCGAGTTCCAGTCCGAGCTGAAGGCGCTGACCCAAAGGGTCAACAGTCTGGCCGAGACGGTGAACCTCTACATTCGTTTCCGCGGCGACGGGAACCCGAAAAACTAGAACCGGCCGACCGCCTCAGTCTAGCGGCTTGCCGGTCAGCAGGCGCGCCAACACGGGCAGCGGCACAGCGCCAGCCTTGAGGGCCTGCTCATTGAACTCCGCCAGCTTGTAGGCGGCGCCGCGGTGCGTCTTGTAATGCTCGCGCACGCGCAGCCAGTCGCGCCAGCCGACGTAGTAGGCGGGCAACTGGCAGGACGACAGCTTGGCGCGCCGCAGCTTCGCCGTCGCTTCTTCGTGCTCCTGGAAGGTTTCCTTCTCCATCAGGTCGAGCGCCTGCTGGTCGGTCATGCCCATGGTGTGCAGGCGGATGTCGAGGATGGCGTTGGCCAGAACGCGCAGCTCCTCCTTGAGAAACGTCAGGCGCAGCTCGGGGGAATGCTCGAGGTAGCCCGCGTCGAGCATGATCTGCGTCGAGTACTGGCCCCAGCCCTCGACGTAGGGGGTGTTGCCGAAGACGCCGCGGAGCAGGCGCCGCGACTGCGGCTGGATGTCGTTGGCGTATTCGAGCTGCACGTAGTGGCCGGGCATGGCCTCGTGGATGGTGAGCAGCTTCAGCTTGTAGAAGTTGTATTCGCGGAGCTTGGAGTCCACGCGCGCGGCCGGCCACTCTTTAGGTATTGGCGTGATCCAGTAGAAGGCGCCGAGCTGCGGCTCGAGCGCCGGCGCCGCCATGAAGCCGCCCACGGCGTAGATGCCGCGCATGAACTCCGGCGTCTCGATCACCAGCAGGTTGTCGCGCGGCGGCAGCGGCAGCAACGCCTTGGCGCGGACGAAGCGGCGGGCTTCGTCGAGGTCGCGGCGGGCGTCGGGGATGTAGGTCTCGCGCGTCGAGTGACGCCGGGCGACGCGGTCGAGAGCCGCGGCGACCGTGGACTGGCCGAGCGATCGCGCCAGATCCTGCATCCGGGCGCGCACCGTCTTCACGCCGGCTTCGGCGTTCTCCAGAACCTTCTCCGGCGCCAGGTCGGTGGCCAGCGCCAGCCGGAATTTCTTGCGGTAGTTGTCCGCTTCCAGCCTCCAGCCGTGGCGGTTGCGCTGACTCAAGTCGGTCTTGAGATACTCCTGAAATCCCCGCAGGGCATCGAGCGCGGGCTTCGCCGCGCGATCGTAGGGGACCCGCTGATCCTCCGTCAGCCCGGCGCGAAGGATCGTTTCGATCAGGGCGATGTTGCCGTCGTTCTCCTCGATCGCCACGGTGGTCCAGATCTCGGGCGAAGCGGCCAGGTTCTTTTTCGCCTGCTCCAGGAACGCGGGGATCTTCTCCATCCGCGCCAGGATGTGGCGGAGGCGCTCGGCCTGGGGCGCGTAATCGAGGACGTGCGGGTTGAACAGGGCGTTGCCGATCAGCTCGACATAAAGGGTGGGGTTGTGGCGCCACCCCTGGATCTCGTCGAGATCGAGCAGCGCCAGCGCGATCTGGTCGTCCAGGATGTCGTAGTCGGCGCGGTCGTCGGGGGCAAGCTGGTCCTTGTTGACGGCGCCGAGCCGTTGGCGGAAGCCGCTGTAAAACTTTCCCTGCTTTTCGACGCTGGCGGCGCTCCAGTCGTCGAGCTGCTCATCGAGATGGACGTCCCCGTGCTTGTGATAGCCGGCCGCGGTGGCGCTGACCGGCGAGAAGGCCAGCGTCGTGTAGACGAACTCCTCGGCCAGCTGGGAGAAAGACGCCGGCGGCTGGCGCGCGCAGCCCGTCATGAACAGCAACGATAGCAGGAGGAGCCGAGCGCCAACATGCATCATGTCGTGATTATCGGGCAATCGCTCGCCGGACGGCAAGCCGGCCGCGGCCCGTCTACAATAGGGCGATGGCTCTGGCAGCAGGCAGGCGCCTCGGTCCTTACGAAATCCTCTCGCCGCTAGGGGCGGGCGGGATGGGCGAAGTCTACCGGGCGCGGGATTCGCGCCTGGGGCGCGACGTTGCTGTCAAGGTGCTGCCGGAGCATCTCGCCAGGGATCCACAAGCGCTGGCGCGCTTCGAGCGCGAGGCGCGCACGGTGGCGGCGTTGTCCCATCCCAACATCCTGGCGCTGTTCGACATCGGCAGCGAGCCAGGCGTCAGCTACGCGGTCACCGAGCTGCTCGAAGGGGAGACGCTGCGCAGCCGCCTGGCGCTGGCGGCCATCCCGTGGCGCAAGGCCGTGGAGATGGCCGTCGCCCTCGCCGAGGGGCTGGCCGCGGCGCACGCCAAGGGCATCACGCACCGCGATCTCAAGCCCGAGAACATTTTTCTCACCTCCGACGGCCGCGTCAAGATTCTCGACTTCGGTCTGGCTCGCTGGCAGCCCCGCGAGCCGGCCGGGGACGCCACAGACGCCCCCACCCAAACCCAGGCGGGCACTGTCATGGGTACTATCGGTTACATGTCGCCCGAGCAAGTGCGCGGCGAGAAGGCGGACGCCCCCAGCGACATCTTCTCGCTGGGCTGCGTGCTCCATGAAATGCTGACCGGGCGGCGCGCCTTCCAGCGGCCATCGCCGGCGGACACGCTGGCGGCCATCCTGAAGGAAGACCCGCCGGAGCTGGCCGGCGTTTCGCCGGAGCTCGCGCGCCTCGTCAGCCACTGTCTCGAGAAGAACCCGAACGAGCGGTTCCAGTCGGCGCGTGACCTGACCTTCGCCCTGCGCAGCCTCGGCGCGCCCGCTGAGACGGCCGAAGCGCCGGCCGATTCGCTGGCCGTGCTGCCCTTCGCCAACGCCGGCGGACCGGACGCCGAGTACTTGAGCGACGGCATCGCCGAGAGCCTGATCAACAGCTTTTCGCAGATCGCACGGCTCCGGGTGGTGCCCCGCAGCGCGGCGTTCCGCTACAAAGGCCGTGAGGTGGATCCGCAAGCCGTCGGTCGCGAGTTGGGGGTGCGCATGCTGCTCACCGGCAAGGTCGTCGAGCGCGGCGGGCGCCTGAGCGTCCAGGCCGAGCTGGTCGACGTCGCCGCCAACAAGCAGCTGTGGGGCGAGCGGCTGCATCGGCAGCTTTCCGATATTTTCGAGGTCGAGGAAGAGATCGCCCGGCAGATCGCCGAGAAGCTCCGCGTCCGGCTGAGCGGAGAGGAAACGAAGCAGCTCGCCCGGCGTTACACCGAGGACAGCGAGGCCTATCAGCTCTATCTAAAAGCGCGCTTTCATTTCCTCAAGCGGACCACGGAAGGTTTGCAGAAGGGCGTCGAGTACTGCGAGCAGGCCATCGAGAAAGACCCCGAATTCGCGCTGGCCTATGCGGCTCTGGCCGATTGCTACCTGGTGCTGGGCTCGCTGAGCGTCTGCCCGCCGAAGCAGCTCAAGCCCAAGGCGTTGCAGGCAGGCCGCCGGGCCGTCGAGATTGACGGCGGCCTCGCCGAAGCTCATAACTCGCTGGCCTACTTGCACGCCGTCTACGAGTGGGACTGGGCCGAGGCGGAGCGCGGTTTCCGGCATGCCCTGGAGCTGAACCCGGCGTCCTGGATCGCGCATGACTGGTATGGGCTGACGTTGTCCTGCCAAGGCCGCATGGAGGAAGCCATCGCCGAGACGCGACGCGCCCAGCAGCTCGAGCCGCTCTCGCTGGTGCTGCACCACCACGCGGCGTGGCTGTTGTGGCTGGCGCGCCGCTACGACGACGCCATTGCGGAATGCCGCAAGGCGCTGGAGATGGATCCGAACTTCTACTTGTTGCACTTCTGGCTCGGCCTGTCGCTGGAACAGCAGTCGCGGCACGAGGAGGCCGTCGCCGCGCTGCGGAAGGCGTATGAGCTGGCGCAGGCCAACCCGCTCCAGGCAGGTTCGTTGGGCCACGCCCTGGCAGCCGCCGGGCGCCGCGACGAGGCGGAGAAGGTGTGGCGCGAGCTCGAGGCGCAGTCGAAAACTGGGTATGTCGAGCCCTACGCGATGGCGCTCATCCATGCCGGACTTGGCGCGACGGATCGAGTCTTCGAGTGGCTGGAGAAAGCCTACGACGACATCTCGGGCTGGCTGACGCTGTGCGCGAAAGGTGACCCGCGGTTCGACCACCTGCGCCCGGACCCGCGCTTCCAGGATCTGCTGCGCCGCATGGGACTGGCGTGATGAGGCGCTGGCAGTGGGGCGCCGCGCTGGCCCTGGCGGCGCTGGCGGGCTGCCGGCGCTCCGGTCCACCCTTCAGCCCCGAGCAGGCCCTGAAGACCTTCCAGATCGAATCCGGGTTTCGCGTGGAGACTTTTGCATCCGAGCCGGACATAGCGAGCCCCGTCGACATGGAGTTCGACGAGGACGGCCGCGTCTGGGTGGTCGAGAACCCGGGCTACCCGCTGAATGTCGAGGGCCGCGTCGGGAAAGTGAAGCTCCTCGAGGACACCAACGGCGACGGCCGGCCGGACCGCAGCACGCTGTTCGCCGATCGACTGGTGATGCCTACCGGCGTGCTGCGCTGGAAGAAAGGCGTCCTGGTCACCGACGCCCCGCACGTCTGGTACATGGAGGACACCGACGGCGACCGCAAGGCCGACGTACGCCGCATCGTGCTCACCGGGTTCGCTTTCACCAACCCCCAGCACACCGTGAACAACCCGGTCTACGGGCTCGACAACTGGATCTACCTGGCGCACGAAGGGCCGACCACCGCGGTGATCTTCCCCGACAAGTTCGGGGACCGCGGCAGCGAGATCCACTTCGCGGACCGGCCCGACGGCCCGCGCCTGACGATCGAGCGGCGCAACGTCCGTTTCCGCCCCGACAGCTTCGAGCTCGAGTACTTGTCGGGGGCCACCCAGTTCGGCTACGCGACCGACGAGTGGGGCCGCCACTTTACCCACAACAACTCCAATCACCTCCGGCACGAAGTCATCGCCGCCCGCTACCTGAAGCGGAATCCCGACCTGCTGGCCGCCTCCGCGACGCAGAACATCTCCGATCACGGGGCGAACGCGCCGGTTTTTCCGGTCACGCATCGGCCGCAGTACCAGATGCTGACCAACGCCGGCGAGTTCACCTCCGCTTGCGGGCTGACGGTTTACTTGGGCGGGGCATTTCCTTGGGCCGAGAAAACTTCTCTGATAGCCGAGCCGACGCATAACCTGGTGCACCGCGACGTGTGGTCGCAGGCCGGCGCCACGTTCTCGGCCCGGCGGGATCGCGAGGGCGTCGAGTTCCTGGCCTCGACCGACGCCTGGTTCCGCCCCGTGAATTTCGAGGTCGGCCCCGACGGCGCGCTGTATATGGTTGATTACTACCGCCCGATTATCGAGCACCCGGAGTGGACCTCGGAGCATGTGCACCACTCGCCGAACCTGTACCAGGGCAGCGACCGCGGGCGGATTTACCGGATGGTGCCTGTGGCGAGCGCCCCGCCGTTGCCGCGCGGCGTCCGGCTGGGGACTGCCTCTGAAGAAGACCTGGTGAAGCAGCTCGAGAGTCCCAACCTCTGGCGGCGCCGGACGGCGCAGCGCCTGCTCGTCGACCGCGGGGGCGAGCGGGCTGTCGAGCCGCTCGTCCGGCTGTTTCGGACGACGCGCTCGCCGCTCGGGCGCCTCCATGCGCTGTGGACACTCGACGGGCTCGGGAAACTCGAGCCGGCGCTGATCGAGGCGGCGCTCGGCGACGCGGAGGCCGGCGTTCGGGAGAATGCGGTCATTTTGGCCGAAGCGCGCCTGGCAGCCGCGCCGGGCTTGGTCACGCGGCTGCTGCCCATGGCCGAGGATCCCGACCCGCGCGTTCGCTTTCAGGTCCTCTGCACGCTGGGTTATGTCAATTCCCAGCCGGCGCGCGCCGCGCGGGACCGGCTGCTGCGCCGCGACATCGAGGACGGCTGGGTGCAACTAGCGGCGTTGAGCTCTTCCTCGGCCGACGCGCCGGCGTTTTTCGAAACGGCGCTCCAGCTTGGCAAAACCAAGACCGAAGGCCGCGCGCAGCTCTTCCGATATGTCGCAGCTATGATCGGCAACCGGGGGAAAGCGTCCGAGATCCGCCGCCTGCTGGGGGCCGTCGCGGGATCCTCGGCGTGGTGGCGCGCGGCGGCGCTCGACGGCCTCGGCCAGCGGTTGCGGGCGAAGGCGGCGCCGCCGGATGCGCCGACCGCGCTGCTGCGGTTGTTTGCCGACCGCGATGTGGCCGTGCGCAAGGCGGCCTTGCGGCTGCTCGAGAGGACGGGTTTTCCGTCCGGCGCCGGGGCAACCGCGGCGCTGAAACGCGCTGCCGGCACGGCCGCCGATGGCAACGAGGACGCCGACCTACGCGCCGACTCCATCGCGTTGCTGGCGCTGTCGGAGCCGGCGGCGAACGAGGCGTTGTTCAAGAAGCTGATCGATCCGCAGTCGCCGGAGCCGGTCCAGGCCGCGGCGGTGCGGGCATTCGGGAGAGTCAAAGGCGACGCCACCGGCGCGTTCCTGCTGGAGAAGTGGCGCACGCTCACCGCGCCGGCGCGCTCGGAGGCCGCCGACGCCATGTTCCTCGCGCCCGGCCGCGCGCGGCTGCTCGTCGAGGCCATCCGCAATGGCGACGTCCAACCCTGGACGCTCAACTTCTTTCAGAAGCGCAACCTGATCATGAACCGCGACGAGTCGATCCGCGCCGTGGCCCGGCCGCTTCTGGAGGAAAAGGCCGGGGAGCGCGAAAAGATTCTTCAGAGTTACGAAACGGCCCTTTCCAAGACGGGCGACGCCGCGCGCGGCCGCCAGGTCTTCGAGCGCGTCTGCGCGAAATGCCACAAGTTCCAGGGCCTGGGAACCGAGGTGGGTCCCGACCTCGGCACCGTAAAGAACCGCTCGCCGCAGATGCTGCTGCCGGATATCCTCGTCCCCAACCGGTCGATCAGCCAGCACTACGAGACCTACGTCGTGGAGCGAGCGTCCGGAGGAAGCGTGGAGGGAGTCCTCGCCTCGCAGACGCCGTCGGCGATCGCGCTACGGCGCGAGGAAGGAAAAGAGGACGTCATTCCGCGCGCCGACATCAAGCGGATGTACGTCACCAACCTGTCCGCAATGCCCGAGGACCTCGACAAGCAGGTGGACCTCCAGCAGATGGCCGATCTGCTGGAGTTCCTCAGACGCGGCAAGTAGCCAGCGACACTTCCTGATCGCGCCGGTGGTTCTAGCTGGCCGGCTTGAGCGAATCGATGTGGATCGAGTCGCCGTCGACCTTTCCGGTCGCCGTGATCTTGTCGCCGATGTTGTTCTTCACCGAGTCCGGATTGTGAATCTTGTAGACCTTCTTGTCCTCGGTTACCAACACCGCGGCTTGTCCGGCCGCAACGCACTTCTGGGCGCAGCCCTTGTGGCCGGCAGCGGCGCGGGCGCACTTGGCGTCGCTGACGAACCCGGTCAAATCGTCCGCGCCGGCGATGCCAGCGACAAACACAACCAGTACTGCTACTACAAAGAACTTCTTCATGCGAGTCTCCTCCCGAGAGAACCTAGCTAATCTAGCGTATCCAGACATTGATACGCAAGCAGGTTCGCTTGAAGATACGAGAGAAACGTAACTTCCGGATGGATTTCAGGGCGCGACTTGACTTAGTTCACTTCTTAGTTTATAAGTGAACCATGATCCGGCTCAACATTCACGACGCCAAGACCCACCTTTCCCGCTACTTGAACCAGCTCCAACCCGGCGAGACGATCGTTTTGTGCAAGCGCAACATCCCGATTGCCGAGATTCGCTCGTTGCTGCCGAAGCCCCGTCGGGTATTCGGCCTGGACAAGGGGAAGTTCGTGATTCCGCAGGAGTTCTTCGAGCCGATGTCGGAAGAGGAGCTGGCCTTGTGGTATGACGCGCCGATTAACTCGAACGGGGACATATGAGGTTGCTTCTCGACACTTCGACGTTTCTGTGGGCAACACTCGAGGACCCACGGCTCTCGACGCCGGCGCAGGAATCGCTCGCAGATCCGGAGAACGAGCTATTCCTTAGCCCGGTGTCGGCGTGGGAGATTGCGGTAAAGCATGCTCGCGAGCGTTTGGCGCTTCCGGAAGCGCCGGCCGAGTTTGTTCGATCGCGACGCCGCGCCTACGGCATCCGGAGCCTGGCGTTCGACGAAGAGGCGGCTCTCCACGTTCCGCGCCTGCCCTGGTTGCACAAGGACCCCTTCGACCGCATGCTAGTTTGCCAGGCCATCATCCACCAGATGGCTCTCGTGACCAACGATTCGCTCATAGCACAATACCCGGTGCGCGTCGTATGGTAGGCCCCACAGCCCTGTGGTATTTTTGTAGGTCCCATGGATGGCGGCCGCAGAGAACGACTCCGCTATTTCGGCTTCGCCGGGTTTGTCGGGCTGTTTCTGCTCCTGAACCTGACGGGCGTCTTCAAGTACCTACTCGGCATTGATACGGCGATCCTGCTGGCGCTGCTGGCCGGCTACAAGATTTTCTACAACGCCATCTCGGCGCTGCTCGAGAAACAGATCTCGGCGGACCTGGCCATCTGCATCGCGGCGATCGCGGCGCTCACCGTCGGCGAATACCTGGCCGCGGCCGAGGCCATGTTCATCATGCTGATCGGCGAAGGCCTGGAGGCCTATGCGGCGGGACGGACCGAGGCGGCCATCCACCGCTTCGTCGAGCAGTTGCCGCGGCGGGCGCGAGTGCTGCGCGCCGGCCAGGAAGTGGAAGTAGGCGTCGAGGAGCTGGCGCCGGGCGAGGTCATCGTGGTGCGCGCCGGGGAGCGGCTGGGGGCCGACGGCGTGGTCGCCGCCGGCGCCTCGAGCCTCGATGAAAGCTCGATCACCGGCGAGTCGCTGCCGCGCGACAAGCAGGCCGGCGACGCGGTCTTCTCCGGCACCATCAACGGCAACGGACGGCTCGAGATTCGCGTCACCGCGGCGGGCCAGGACTCGACGCTGGCGCGCGTCGTCGAGCTGGTCCGGCAGGCCAAACAGAAGCGCGCGCCGGTCGAGCGGCTGGCCGACCGCTACGCCAAGTACTTTCTGCCGGCGCTGCTCCTGGCCGGCGGGCTGACGTTTTACCTGACGCGGGACTGGCTGCGGACCGTCTCGGTGCTGATCGTGGCCTGCCCCTGCGCGCTGATCCTGGCGACGCCCACCGCGATGGTAGCAGCAATTGGCGGCCTGGCGCGGCGCGGCATCCTGGTCAAGGGCGCGCATTTTCTGGAGCTCGCCGCCAGGGCCGACACCGTCGTCTTCGACAAAACCGGCACGCTGACCACGGGGAAATTCCACGTGGTGCGGATCCTGCCGGCGGCGCGCACCGAGCAAGAGGTGCTGGCGCTGGGGGCGGCGGCCGAGAGCGGCTCCGAGCACCTGCTGGCCAAGGTGATCGTCGAGGAGGCGCGCCGGCGGGGCGCGGCGATCCTGCCCAGCCGCGACGCGCGCGTCGTGCCGGGCCGCGGCGCGCAATGCCGCGTCGACGGCGCGGCGATCCGGGCGGGCAACGCGGCGTTCCTGGCCGAAGAAGGTATCACCGAGACTGCCCAGCTGCTCGAGGAAGCCGACCGGCTCGGCTCGACCGCCGTGCTGGTGGCCGTCGACCGCACCCTGGCCGGCGCCATCCTGCTGCGGGATTCCTTGCGCCACGGAGCGGCCGAAGCGCGCGCGGAGCTCGAGCAGATGGATCTGACGCACCAGATCCTGCTGACCGGCGACCGCCGCCGCGCCGCCGAGGCCATCGCCCGCGAGATGGGCCTGCCCAACGTCGAGGCCGAGCTGCTGCCCGAGCAGAAGCTGGAGCGGATCCGCCAGTTGCAGTCGCAGGGCAAGGTCGTCGCGATGGTCGGCGACGGCATCAACGACGCCCCGGCGCTGGCGGCCGCCAACATCGGCGTGGCGGTGGCCGGCTCGGGGGCCGAGATCACGGCCGAGGCCGCCGACATCGTCTATCTGAACCAGTCGCTCGAAAAGCTGCCGCGGCTGTTCGAGGTCAGCCGGCGCGCCGTGACCACGGCCTGGCAGAACATCATCCTGTTTGCGGGCGTGGTCAACGTGGCGGCGGTGTTCGCGGCCGGCTACGGATACCTCGGACCGATAGGCGCGGCGTTCACGCACCAGATCTCGTCGTTTTTCGTGATGCTGAACTCGCTGCGGCTGCTGCGCGTGGAGCGGCCGGCGGGACGCGAGGCGCGCTGGAAGCGGCTGCTGGACGCCTCGGGGCTTCCGCGCGCGCGGGAGCGCCTGGCGGCTGCGCTCCGAGGAATCGATCCGGGCGCCGCGTTCGCGTCGGTGTGGGAGCGGCGCCGCGCGCTGGCGCGGCCGGCGCTGGGCCTCGCTGCCGCGTTAGTCGCGCTGAACGGCTTCTACATTCTCGAGCCGCACGAGCAAGGCGTCATCGAGCGCTTCGGCAAGAAAGTGACGCCCTACCAGCAGCCCGGCTGGCACTACAAGCTGCCCTGGCCGGTCGAGCGGCTCACCCGCGTCGAAGCGGAGCTGGCGCGCGTGCTGGAGCTCGGCTACCGCTTCGGCGAGAGCGGGCCGTCGGCCGAGCCGGCCGCCTACGAGTGGAACGTGCAGCACCGCGCGGGGCGTTTCCAGCGGCGCCCCGAAGAGTCCCTGATGCTCTCGGGCGATCAGAATATGATCGAGCTGAACGCCGCCGTGCACTACAACATCGCGCGGCCCGACGACTACATTTTCCGGCTGCATGACGCGGAGAAAACGGTCCGTGCGGCCGCCGAGTCGGTGATGCAGTTCGTGGTGACTACGTCGCCGCTCGACGAGCTGCTGACCACCGGGCGCCGGGCCGCCGAGAGACGCTCGCGCGACGAGCTGCAGCGCCGCCTCGACCTTTACGGAGCGGGCGTCCAGGTGCTGCACGTGAACTTGCAGGATGTACATCCGTCTGTCGAGATAGTAGACGCCTTCCGCGAAGTTGCCGGCGCCTGGGAAGAGCGCAGCCGGCTGATCAACGTCGCCGAGGGCTACCGCAACGAGCAGGTGGCGCTGTCGCGCGGCCAGGGCGAAGCGCGGCTGCGCGAGGGCCAGGCCTACGCGCTGGGCCGCGTGAACCGGGCTTCCGGCGACGCCTCCCGATTCGTCCAGGCCGAGGCGGCGTACAAGACAGCGCCAGGGCCAACCGAAACGCGTTTGTATCTGGAGACCATCGAGCAAGTCCTGCCCGGCCGCCAGAAGCTGATCATCGACACGCGGGGCGGCCGCCGGAACTTGATGTTGCTCGACGAGGACGTGCTGATCGCGCCGCCCGGCGCGGCGCTTCAGGCGCCGGCCGCCAGGGGCCGGCCGGCGGCGAGGGAGGAGGACCAACCATGAGCAGGTATCGGAATTGGATACTGGGGGCGGCGGCGCTGCTAGCGGTGTGGGCCGCGCTGTTCACCGTGCGGGAGACCGAGTTCGTGCTGGTGACGCAGTTCGGTCGGCCGGTGCGCACGGTGACCGCGGCGGGCCTGCACGTCAAGTGGCCCTATCAGTACGCCCGCTACTTCGACCGCCGCCTGCGCGTTTACAATCCGCGGCCCTCGGAGTTCCTGACCCGCGACAAGAAAAACCTGGTCATCGAGAACTATGTCTGCTGGCAGATCGCGGATCCCGAGACGTTCGTGAAGAAAGTCATTACTGAGACCAACGCGGAGGCGCGCCTGCACGACGTCATCTGGAGCGGCCTTTCGGCGGCGCTCGGCAATCACGATCTGGAATCCATCGTCACCCCGGACCCGGCTAAAACCAAGGCGGTGGAAATTTTCGACCGGCTGACGGAACAGACCGCCAGCGCCGCGCTCGGGCAGTACGGCATCCGCGTGGTGGACGTGCGGATCAAGCGCCTGAACCTGCCGCAGCAGAACAAGGAGAGCGTCTTCGCCCGGATGCGCGCCGAGCGGGAGCGGATCGCCAAGCAGTACCGCGCCGAGGGCGAGGAGCAGGCGCTGCGGATCCGCGCCGACGCCGATCGCCAAAAGGAGGAGATTCTCTCGGCCGCCTACAAGCAGGCCGAGCAGGTCAAGGGCGAGGGCGACGCGGCCTCCACGCGGATCTACGGACAGGCCTACTCGCGCAACCCGCAGTTCTACAAGCTGGTGCGCACGCTCGAGGCCTACAAGAAAGTGCTGGACGACAAGACCACCGCGATCCTGAGCTCCGACTCGGAGTTGCTGCGCTTGCTGACGAAGGGGAATTGAAACCGCAGATGAACGCAGATAAACGCAGATGTAGGTCATCTTCACGCGGGGCGGCGCCGTCGAAGGGTTTTCATCTGCGTTCATCTGCGTTCATCTGCGGTTTCAAAGGTTTCCGATGAGCTTAAGCATACAGCCGCGATTGGAGACGCTGGCGACCGAGCGGGTGCTGCCGCCGCTCGAACCCGCTCCGCCCTCCGGATGGCGGAGCCGCCTCGGCCGACGCAACGTTGGCGCCGCGCTGTTGCTGCTGTGGCTGTTGAGCGGCGTGTACCTGGTATCGACGGACCAGCAGGCGGTGGTGACGCGGTTCGGGAAGTTCCAGCGAATCGAGCGGCCGGGTATCAACTATCACTGGCCGTACCCGATCGAGCAGATCGCGAAACTCACCGCCGAGCAGCTCCAGGCGGCGACCATCGGGGCGGAGGCCGCCGACGGGGCGCTGGGCCGCACCGACCCGTTGCGCGCGCAGTTTCTGACCGGCGACCAGAACATCATCAACGTGCGCACCGTCGCCCAGTACAACGTGAAGTCGCCGATGGAATACCTGTTCCGGCCGCGCGACGTCGCGCAAACGGTGGGCGGGGCGGTGGAAAGCGAGCTCGGCCGCGAGATCGCCGGCCGGCCGGTCGACGACGTCCTGACCACCGAGAAGATCAAGATTCAGGAGGCCGTCAAACAGCGCGCGCAGAAACTGCTCGACGACTACGGCGTCGGCGTGGCCATCTACACGGTGAACATCGAGCGAACCGCGCCGCCCGACGAGGCTCGCGAGGCCTTCGCCGACGTCGCCGGGGCGCGGGCCGACGCGGCGCGCATCGTCAACCAGGCCGAGGGCTACGCCAACGACGTGCTGCCGCGGGCCCGCGGCGAGGCCCAGCAGATGCTCGAGGCCGCCCAGGCCTACAAGCAGCGCAAGATCAACGAGTCCGAGGGCGACGCTTCGCGGTTCACCCAGCTCGCCGACGAGTACGCCAAGGCGGCCGCCGTCACCAGTCACCGGCTCTATGTCGAAGCGATGGAGCAGATCCTGCCGCGTATCAAGAAGACCATCGTGGACCAGCGGGGGAATAACCTGGATCTGACGATTGTCCGGCGCGATAGAAGTCAGGAGACAGGAGTCAGGAGTCAGAAGAGCCCCCCGCAATGACGCAGCAGCAGAAAGCGCGGCGCCTCACGATCGCGGTGATTGCGGTCGTCATAGGATTGTTGACTCTGCAAAAATCCGGGTGGCGGCTGCCGTACTTCGCCAGGCGCCTGGTGTCGGCCGAGCCCCCACGCGCCCCCGAGCCGCGCGACGCCATCTACAAGATGCTCGACGCCGCCCGCGCCGGCGATGCCGCCGCCTACCTGGCCTGCTTCACCGGACAGATGGAGGCGATGCTCGAGCAGAGCCGCGCGGAAATGGGCGAGCCAGCCTTTGCCCGCTATTTGACCGATACCAACCGCGAGATCAAAGGAATCGCGCTGTCGGAGCCCGTCGCGATCACCGACCGCGAGGTTCAGGTGCGGGTCGAATACGTCTACCAGGACCGCAATGAAGCTCAGCCGATGTTCCTGGAGAAGGCCGCCAACGGCGAGTGGCGCATCTCGCGCCTCGACGCCGCGCTACGCGTCAAGACCCTGGTACCATACGGAACGCCTGTGAATTAGGGGCGCCCGCATCGTCCCTGGGGTATCACGTTTAACGCTACAGTACCAGCCCCAGCCGGTTTTGAGGCGGAATGGCGAGCTGGGCGAGGCCTCGCACAAAAGCACGGAAATAGACAAGTTGCTTGTTTGCTTGCAGTTACAAGGAATCAGGGTTTTTCACGACCCTGGTTGACATAGTACTATTAGAACTATTACAATATGACAGGACCGACCCGCGAGTCCCAAGGACCGAACAGACATGACAGAAGCCAAGCCCGCCGTCGGCGAGCAGACCGGTTCGGACGCCAAAGAGGTCATCCGGATCGCCATCGCCGACGACCATCCGATTTTCCGCGACGGCCTACGTAAGCTGCTGGCCCTGGAGGACGACTTCCAGGTAGTGGCGGAGGCCCGCGACGGGAAGGAAGTACTGGAAATCCTCCAGAAGGACGAGCCGGACGTGCTGCTGCTCGACTTGAAAATGCCGGGACTCGACGGACTGGCCACGCTGCAACGGCTCCAAGCCCAAAAGACAAAGACCAAGGTGATTGTTCTGACCGCCTCCGACGACGAGAACGAGTACGTGCAGGCGATGAAGTTCGGCACCTCGGGCATCGTGCTGAAGCAGACGGCGACAGAGCTGCTGATCAAGAGCATCCGCAAGGTGCACCGGGGAGAAATCTGGCTGGATTCGCGCACCACGGCGGCGGTGATGAAGCAGTTCGCCTCGCCGGGCGAAGCTGGCGGCAAGGACCGCGAGCGCTCGCCGCTGAGCCAGCGCGAGCGCGAGATCGTAGTGCTGGTGGCGCAGGGCTTCAAGAACAAGGAAATCGCCGAGCGGATGTTCATCAGCGAGCAGACGGTTAAGAACCACCTGCACAACATCTTCGACAAACTGGGCGTGAGCGACCGGCTGGAGCTGGCGCTATACGCCATCCACAAAAACATCCGCGCCAGCTGAGCGCGGCTTACCGCTCCCCTGAAGAACGCGTCCAAAGCATTGATTCGGCACGACCGGCCCGCCGCGTCTTCATCACCATTGGTGGGCCGCAGGCCCATCAGGGACTCCCTACGGACGCGGCTCAGTAACGGCTTCCGAGCCGCGACCGCAGGGAGCGGTTGTCAAATCTAGGGTTCCAGGAAGATCCGGACTTTGTTACTGAGCTTGCCGCCGGCGCCGATGGCCAGTTCGCCGGTGCCGGAGTTCAACACCGCGGGAAGCTCGATCTGCACGACATAGACGCCGATATAGCCGCCGGCGAGTGTCGCGGCGACGACCCGCAACGGTGCGCCGTCCAGGTAGGCCGCGACGGGGACGACGGTGGCCGGCGGGTCCTGCAGCGGCGCAGCCAGACCGGTGGGCCAGTCCGGGCGGACGCGGCCGAGCCCGGTGGTCAGTACCAATACCTGAGAGGCGGCCCGAGCCGGACGGGAGGCGTCCAGCATCGCGCCGCCGCCGGCGTCGAGCAGCAACGGCGCGCCAGCGGCGTCGATGAAGATGGCCGGGGAGACTTCTTCGAGCGGGACGCCCACACGGTGGGAGCCGCGGGTCGTTTCGAGCGCCAGATCGAGCCGGCTGCCGGCGGCTTCGAAGGGAACCTGAATCTGGGATTCGCCCTGGCGCGACGCCAGCACGGGAGCGCGCAGGCTGCCGGCGCGGGCCGCCTGAACCGGCGCGCCGACCACGGTCAGCAAGCCTCCGGGCGCCGCCGGACGGAGGCTCCAGTCGGCGGCGTTGAGCACGCGCAGGGCGTCTGCTATGTCCGGTACCGAGGTGCGGAAAACCCCGTGGCCGGCCGCCGCCGCGTATAGCGCGCCGGTGCGCGAATCGAGCCGCAGATCCTCGATCGGCCCCGCGGGGAGGCTTCCGCCCAAGCGCGTCCAAGCCGTGGCGGGCCCCGGATTCCGCAGGTCGCCCCTGGTGTAGAAAACTCCGGATTCGGTGGCGATGTAGAGCGACCCCGTTTCGGGATTGACGGCCACCGCGCGCGCCGGCTCATCGGGGAGGTTGGCGGTGAGGTCGTCCCAGAAGATTCCTCCGTTGGTGGTGCGGAAGACGTGGGCGGCGCCCCGTCCGCCGGCGACCGCGATGGCGAGCTGCCCGTTGCGAGGATCGACGAAGATGGCGTTTACCGGATTGCCCGCGGCCGAGAAGCCCTGCATCGCCGGACGCCAGCTTTCACCGGCGTCGAGAGAGACCCAAAGGTGGCCGTCCGTTGTGCCGGCGTAATAGGCAGCACCCGCCCCGCCGGCCCCGAACGCGCTGATGAAGTGCCGATCCGGCGCCTCGCACGGGCCGCTGGCGCAACTGGTCAGATCGCCGGTCACCGTCACGCCCTGACGCCAGACGCGGTAGGAAGCGGCCCACCCCGGCGGCAGATCGAGCGGCCAGGGCGCTAGGCGCCGCTGGTCGTCGGAGGGCAGCGTGGTGACGGCGCTCAGCCAGCGGGCGACACGCTCGTCCGGCGCGCCGCGCCAGGCGCCGGCGGCGTCCAGCTCCACCGCGCCGACGCCTTGCAAAAACGCCCGCGGCGCGCCCGCCTCGGGGCCGGCCTCCAAAAGCCGGGCCGGCGGCAGGTTCGGGAAGTTGCGGTTGAGGTCGCTCCAGGAGAGGCCGCCGTCGACCGACCGCCAAAGGCCCCGCGAGTTCGCCACCACCAGCAACGCGGAGTCCCGCGGAGAGAAGGCGATCGCCCGCTGCCATTCGCCGATGATCGAGAACGGTCCGTGGGCGGTGAGGTTCACCCAGTCCTGGCCGCTCTCGGCCGAGCGGTACAGCTGTCTGCCTAGCGCATATACGTAGCGGGCGTCGTAGGGGTGCGGCTCGATAACGGCCCCCGCATCCTCGGGGGGCGGCGCCCATTGCTGAGAGGCGGCGCCGCGCGCGGATTTCCGCGCATCGGGCAGCGCTGGTGCCGGCTCCCAGGTCTCTCCCAGGTCCGGCGTCACCCACACCTTCCCGCGCGCCGTCAGGGCGTAAAGATGATTGCCGTCGGTCGAGAAGGCGACGTCGTGAACCCCGTCACCGGCCGGCCCCGCCAGCCGCAGGTCCACGAACGAAGGTCCGATGGCTTGCCAGGCCTGCTGGCGCACCGGCACGCGGTCTGGCCCCGGGACGGGGTTCTCCGCCTGGCCCCAGGCCAGCCCGGTGACCGCCATCCCGACCGCTATGGCAAGCCGCATCCGCATACCGCTTAGACCCAAAAAAATCGCTTGCGCCGGCAGCCCCTATTGCGATAGCCTCTAATGAGGTGGGGGTGGTGTCGACAGACGCCCTGCCGGGCGAATGTGTCTTTTCGCCACGGTACCGGGCGCCTAATATCGATTCTACCCCAAGTCGGTTCGTGGGAAGCTGTTGATTTTCAACGAATCGGCGGGAGAAGCGGAACGGCGAGGCAGTTGCTAGGCAATTTACATGCGCGTGTCGGCGCCCGATCATAAGTACGCGCTCTGGTTGCCAGTGGTTCTACTGGCGGGTATTAGTGTGTTTACCCGAGTGGCCTCCGCGGCCGACCCGGCAGCGGCGGCCCGAGTGGCCACCGCCGACGGCCAGGTATCGGTCCTGCGCCATGGGGAAATGTGGGCGCTGTTTGCGGGCAAGGATGTCCGGGTCGGGGAGATGATCGTCACCGGGGCGGACGGCCTGGCGAGGATCGAGATCCCCGACGGCAGCTCCTTCATCGTGTACCCCAACTCGCAAGTGGTGTTCCGGTCGAACCCGGGCAGCATGCGGGAGCTGGTCGATGTGCTGCTGGGTAAGGTCAAGCTCTACATCCAGAGCATAGGCGGCCGGCCCGACTTGCCTTACCGCATTCACTCGCCGACGGCCGTGATCTCGGTTCGCGGCACGGTATTTGAGGTGGCGGTGGATGCCGACAACGTCACGTCGATTGCGGTGGACGAAGGTCTGGTCCTGGTCGAGCACCGCCTGTTGCCCGGCAAAGCGGTGCCGCTCGGGCCGGGGCAGAGCATGAGCGTTTTCCCGAACGCCGCGCTGGCCGCGTCGGGCGGCAACAAGATGAGGGTCGCGGCGCGAGTGGCGGAATTCGCGCGCGACTCGTTGCTCATACTCGGGCGCGTTCCCGGACGCCGGCCCTCGACGGGTCCCGGCCCGGGCGGGTCCGCGCCGCCTCCGGCGCCGCTGCCCGGCGATCGAGACGCACCACCGCCGCCTCCTCCACCCCCACCCCCGCCTGGATCGTAAGATGGCGGGAGCGAGTTCGCCCATCCCGGAACGGGATCCTTACTCCTACGTCGATCTCCGCCGGGCGCGCCTCTGCCTGGATTGCGAGATGGTCTTCGAAGGGCCGCGCTGCCCGGCTTGCGCCAGCGAGAGCTTCGTGCCCCTCACACGCTGGATTCGTCCGGCCGAGCGAGTGGAACGGCGAGTGGAAGCGGTCGCCGCCGCGGCCGCGCCCAACCCTTCCAAATCGCGCGGGCTGCTTAAGAAAAGTCTGTTCCTCGGGCTCGGAGCTTACGGCGCCTGGAAAATGCTCTTCGAGCCCAGCCGCCCCGCGAAGCGCAAGCCGCCAGCCCGCCAGAACGGCAACGAGACCTGACGACGCCCCCTCGATTCGCCTCCCGCACCGACTGGGACTTGGCGCCCAACCGCCTGGCGCGGGCGCTCGAGACGGCGCGCCGCGGCGGGCGCGTCATCCTCGACCTGACCGAATCGAATCCCACGCGCTGCGGATTCGACTACGCGATTCCGGCGCTCGGCGAGGCGCGGGAATACGAGCCGGATCCGCTGGGGCTGCCGGCGGCGCGCCAGGCCGTGGCTCAATACTACTGCGACCGCGGGATCGCCGTCCGCCCGCAGCAGATCCTGATGACCGCCGGATCGAGCGAAGCCTACGGCTACCTGTTCAGACTGCTGGCCAATCCCGGAGACGCGGTGCTGGTCCCGCGGCCGAGTTACCCCCTGTTCGAGTTTCTCGCGCGAATCAACGACGTGGAAGCGGCCCCCTACGCGCTCGACGCCGACCACGCCTGGCGCATCGATCTTGCGTCCGTGGAAACGCAGTTGAGCGAGCACGCCCGCGCGGTCGTTGTCGTGAACCCGAACAACCCCACCGGCTCGCTCCTCGCCTCCGAGGACCGGGAGCGGCTGGTCGAGATCTGCCGACGGCGCGGCCTCGCGCTGATCGCCGACGAGGTTTTCCTGGATTACGGCGTGGAGTCTGCGGCCGGGCGAGCGAGCAGCCTCGCCGGGGAGAGCCGCGCCCTGACCTTCACGCTGAACGGACTGTCCAAGCTCGCCGCCCTGCCGCAAATGAAGCTGGGCTGGATGGTCGCCGCCGGGCCAGAGGCGCTCCTCGCGGACGCCATGAGGCGCCTCGAGGTAATTGCTGACACCTACTTGTCAGTCGGAACCCCCGTCCAGCACGCCTTGCCCGCGCTGCTCGCGGGTTCCGGGGCCGTCCGGCGACAGATCCTCGACCGTTGTGGTGCAAATCTGCGGCACCTCGACGAGCAGACCGCCGGACAAGCCCTCCTCCGCCGACTGCCCGTGGAGGCCGGCTGGTCCGTGGTGTTGCGCGTCCCCAGTATTCAGACCGACGAAGAATGGGCGCTCGAGCTGCTCGAGCGCGACGGCGTCCTGATTCATCCCGGACACTTCTTCGACTTTGCGAGCGAAGGGTATCTGGTCGCGAGCCTGATCACTCGCCCCGAAGTTTTTCGGGAAGGAATGTCCCGTCTGCTGACCCGAGTCCAACAGCGCGCCGGCCCGTAGCCCCCATCCCCCATTTCCCATCCCCTGCTAAGATGCCCTTATGAGATACCTGCTGCCTCTGCTGCTGTTCGCCTCGGCCGCCCCCGCGCAGCTGCTGCCTCCCAACGAAGCGGGCGTCACCATGGGTCACTTGCACTTCCGGGTGCGAGATCCGGAGGCGCACAAGAAGTTCTGGGTCGAGCAGCTAGGCGCCGCGCCCGCCAAGATCGGGGCCTTCGATGTGATGAAGTTCCCCGGCGTCCTGGTGTTCCTCACCAAGGGCGAGCCGAGCGGCGGCACCGACGGAAGCGTCATCAATCACATCGGCTTCCTGGTGCGCGATCTCGACGCCAGCCTGGCGCGCTGGAAGGCCGCCGGCGTGCGCATCCCGACCGAGAACCTCGCGAATCGCCAGGTTTTTTTGCTCGCCCCGGACGACATCCGCATCGAGATCTACGAAGACAAGACCATCTCGGCTCCCATCGTGAACCACCATGTGCATTTCTACACCACCGCCGTCGAAGAAACCCAGGCCTGGTACGTGAAGGCCTTCGGCGCCAAGGCCGGCAAGCGCAGCCGCTTCGAGGCCGCCGACCTTCCCGGCGTGAATCTCACGTTTTCTCCGAGCAAGGAACCAACCGCCCCGATCAAGGGCCGCTCGCTCGATCACTTCGGCTTTGAGGTGCGCAACCTCGAAGCTCTCTGCAAACGGCTGGAGGGCATGGGGATCAAGTTCGACGTCCCGTACCGGAAAGTTCCCGCGCTCGGAATCGCCGTGGCTTTTCTGACCGATCCTTGGGGCACGTACCTCGAGCTGACCGAAGGACTCGACAAGATCTGACGGGCCGGGCCGCTCAGCCCGTTAACAGGCGCGCCGCTTCGGCCAAGCCGGCGACGCGCTGGCCGAAATCGCGAAAGCGCTCGTCGCGAGTCTGGCCGCGCTGGTAGCGAAAGTAGATCTGCTGGAGCACGACCGCGACTTTGAACAGGGCGTAAACCTCGTAGAACACGACGGCGGAGACGTCGAAGCCCGTGCGGCGGGCGTAGCGCTCCACCACCTCGGCGCGGGAGTACCATCCGGGCATTGCGGTGACGCCGGAGATGGCCTCGCGGCGGGCCTCGGGATCGCCGGGCTGCGGCCAGTAGGACAGAAGAATACCCAGGTCGACCAGCGGGTCGCCGGCCGTCGCCATTTCCCAGTCGAACACGGCGACGATGCGCGCCGCGTCGTCCTGGGCCAGCATCATGTTGTCGAGCTTGTAGTCGTTGTGAATGACGGTCGAGCGAGGCGGGGAAGCGGGGAGCCGCGCGAGCAGCCAGGCGGCCAGGGAATCCATCGTCGGGTTGTCGCCGGTTTTCGAGCCTTCCCAGCGCCGCAGCCAGCCGCGGATGTGGCGCTCGAGCATCCCCTCGGGCTTGCCGATCGCCGCCAAACCGTGGGCGTGAATATCGACGGCGTGCAGCTCGGCCAGCGTGTCGACGATCGATTCGCTGAGCCGCCGCCGCAGCGCCAGGTCTTCGCCGAGCTCCGGCGGCCAGTCGCGCCGAATCACGCGGCCGCGGCGCCGCTCCATCACGTAGAACGGCACGCCGAGGATGGTGGTATCGCCGCAAACGAGGACCGGCCGCGGGGCCAGCGGAAAGACGGCGTGCAGTAAGTCGAGCAGGCGGTGCTCGCGCAGCATGTCGTGCGCGGTGGGCGCCACCGGCCCGGCCGGCGGCCGCCGCAGCACCAGCTCGCGGTCCGATCCTATTCGTAGAAGGTAGGTGAGGTTGGAGTGACCGCCGGGAAACTGTTCGATCCGCAGAGGCTCTTGCCAGTCCGGCAGCCGCGGGCGAAGGTAGGCGGCCAGCGCTTCGAGGGGCAGCTCCTCGCCGGGCCGGATGGAGGCCGTGTCCCGGATCATGCCTTGGCCGGGGCCTCCTGCTGGAACTGCTTGAGGATCCGCCGGGCGACCACCACGCGATGGACCTCGTCGGCGCCGTCGTAGATGCGGGCGGCGCGGGCCTCGCGATAGAAGGCCTCCAGCGGAGTGTCGCCAGAATACCCAAGGGCCCCGTGCACCTGGATGGCGCGGTCGAGCACGTCGTGCAGCACGCGGGCGCCGAAAAACTTGATGAGCGAGATCTCCACGCGCGCGTCGAGCTTGCGGTCCATTCTCCAGGCCGCGTGCAGCGTCATCAGTCGGAAGGCGTCCATCTCGGCGCGGGAGTCGGCGATCCAGTTCTGCACGGACTGTTTTTCGGCCAGCGGCCCGCCAAAGGCGACGCGGCTCAGAGCGCGGCGGCACATCATCTCGAAGGCGCGCTGGGCCACGCCGAGCCACCGCATGCAGTGCTGGATGCGGCCGGGGCCGAGCCGCTGCTGCGCCAGGCGAAACCCTTCGCCGCGCTGGCCGAGGAGGTTCGAGCGCGGCACGCGGCAGTTCTCGAAACGCATCTCGCAGTGTCCGCCCTGGCCGTGCGAGCCCATCACCGGCACCGCGCGGATGACGTTGTAGCCGGGCGTGTCGGCGTCGACCAGGATCATGCTGGCGCGGCGGTGCGGCTCGGCCTCCGGGTCGGTCACCATCATGGCGATGGCGAAGCGCGCGCCCATGGCGCCGCTGATGAACCACTTGTGTCCGTTCAGTATCCAGCAGTCGCCTTCGATCTCCGCGCGGGCTTGGAGCAGCGTAGGATCGGAACCCGCTACCTCCGGCTCCGTCATCGCGAAACAGGAGCGGCACTCGCCCTCGACCAGGGGCGCCAGATACTTCCGGCGCTGCTCCGGGCTGGCGGCCAGGTGCAGCAGCTCCATGTTGCCGGAGTCCGGGGCGGCGCAGTTGAGCAGCCGCGGCGCGATCGGGCTGCGCCCCAGGATCTCGTTGATCAACGCCAGCCCCACCACGCCAATTCCCATGCCGCCCGACTCGGCCGGCAGGTGCGGCGCCCACAACCCGAGCGCGCGGGCCTTTTGTTGCAGCTCCCGCTCGGTCTCCGGCGGCAGGCCGTGGTGTCCCGGGTAGCGTTGCTCGGCCGGGTAGACGTGCTCGTCCATGAAGGCCAGCGTCTTGCGGCGGATTTCTTCGAGTTCCGGAGACGGGCTAAAGTCGATCATAGGTGATCAGTCTACCATTGACGATTTGGTGATTTAGTGATTTAGTGAGTGGGTGAACTGGAGTGCGCCTATGAAAACGTTCGCGGTTCTTCCGGCCGCTGGGATGCTTTACGTGGTCTTCGTCGCGGGGCAGTCCGGGGCGCCGAATGCGCCGCCCAAGGAGCCGATGTTTCTGATGCACAAGATCGGCGACGACCGCTCGGAGGGCATCGCGGCGATCGATATCGATCGCGACGGGAAACTCGACGTCACCAGCGGCGCCTACTGGTACAAGGCGCCGGCTACTCTTTACTCGGCCGACAAATGGATCCCGAATCCGCTGCGGGAGTGCCGGCGCAGCGGGGAGTTCGTCGTCAACTGCGGCGAGTTTGCCGTGGACGTCAACCGCGACGGCTATGTCGATCTGATCAGCGCCGGCTGGCAGGAAGACGGCATCTTCTACTACGAGAACCAGAAAACGCCCGGTGTCCAGTGGCCCAAGAAGCTGATCGCGCCGTCGCGCGCGACCGAGGGCCTCGCCGCCGGCGACATCGACGGCGACGGTTCCCTCGACCTGGTCGCGGCGCACTTCAGCCCCAGCAGCATTTTCTGGGTCAATGTGAAGGGTGGGACCGCCGTCCGGCGCGAGGTGGGCAAGGAGGGCGACGGCCACGGCGCCGGCATCGGCGACGTCGACGGCGACGGTAAAAAGGACATCCTCACCGTGCGCGGCTGGTGGCGGCAGGTGGACATCGCCTCCGACAAGTGGGAGTGGATGCCGGAGTGGAACGTCAACAACCTGGCGGGTTTTGAGATGGTCGTCTACGACGTTAACGGCGACAAGCGCAATGACGTCATCTACGGCCACGGCCACTCCTACGGCCTCTATTGGTTCGAGCAGGGCAAAGACGCGGCCGGCAAGCGCACCTGGACCAAGCGCGTCATCGACGAGAGCTACTCGCAGATCCACAACGTGAAGCTGGTGGATCTCGACGGCGACGGCGCGCCGGAGCTGCTGGCCGGCAAGCGCTACCGCGGCCACAACGAGAAAGACCCCGGATCCTTCGACCCGCTGGCTATTTACTACTACAAGATAGATGCCGCCAAGGGAACCTTCACGCGGCACACCGTTTCCTACAACTCGACCGCCGGCGCCGGGACGCAGTTCGCGGTCGTGGATCTCGACGCCGACGGCGATCTGGACATTCTGACGGCGGGCAAGACCGGACAATACTGGTTCGAGAATATGAGCGTGAGCCGGACGCCGTGGCAGGAGCGCGGCCTGCTGCTGGCGCCCTGGGGCGAGCCGCCGGCGGCGCGCTAACGGAGCGTTTCGATGACGATGGCGCCGTTGCTTTCCCAGGCGGCGACGACCGGGCCGCTGCCGGCGAGCTGCACGGCGGCGCCTTCGGCGGCCAGTACCTCGGGGTGCGACTTTCCGGGTCGCTGGATCTGCAAGGCTTTGGCCTCGGCCCACGCGGCATAGACGCCGTCGGGGCCGATGGCGACGGCCGCATCCTTGCCCGCGCCGAGTCGGGTCTCCGCCTGGCCGGGGCGGGCCAGGAAAATATCCTGGGCGCGCCGCCAGATCGAGGCGATGGCGCCTTTGGGATCCACGGCCAGCGCGCCGCCGTCCATGGGGCAGGCGTTCAGCGGCCAGGTTCCCTCGCCCAGCTTCTCGGCTTTCGCGAACGTCAGGCCGCCGTCGGTCGACCGCGCCAGGTACATGTCGCGCGCGCCCCCCAGCCAGTTGCGCCACATCACGTAGACGTTCCCCTTGGCGTCGACCGCCGCGGAGGGATGGCAGCACTCGCAGATGTGGCCGTCGGGCGATTGGTAGACGAGGACATTCTTCGACCAGCTGGCGCCGCCGTCGGCGGAGCGCGCGCCGTATAGTTCCGTGCGGCGGTTGCGGAGGTCGAGCCAGGTCGCAAACACCGGGGCTTTGCCGCCCGCGGCCATGGCGTGAAGCCCCTCGGCGGCGGAGCCGGCGACCTCATTCAAGGTGTGCGCCGCCGACCACGTCTTGCCGCCGTCGGTGGAGCGCCAGGCCAGCAAGTTGGCGTCCTGCGCGCGCGGCCGGCTGGCGGCAATGGCGGAAATCACGATCGCCCCCGGCGTGACGGCGACGCGCGGGCCGCGGTGGTGCCCCAGCATCAGCGCCCCGGTTTCAGCAACTTTCACCGGCGAGGAAAAGCTGCGTCCGCTGTCGACGGAGGAGACGAAGTAGACGGCGTTGCCGGAGCCGAAGGTGACGGCGATCTGGTTCTCGACGACGGCGAGCTTGGGCTGGCGGTACTGGACGCCGGCGGCGTCGGGGGTGATGCGGATGGCGAGTAAGAATGCAAGCGGCAGCATGAGTGTTGGCCTTCTCGTCTCTACTGTAGCAGTGCCCGCGGGAATTGGGTGCACATGTGCACCCAATTCGGCCGTATGGCGGCCGGCGCGCGCGGTGGTCTAAGATAGAAGGAGCCTTGTCGGGGCGTGGCGCAGCCCGGTAGCGCACCTGCCTTGGGCGCAGGGGGTCGGAGGTTCAAATCCTCTCGCCCCGACCAAGAAAGATGACGGTGTGCGCTGAGCGCCGAAGGTCGCCCAGTGGTACACTCAGGTACCGGCAAATGCGTTCGCTTCCGGTCCGCGGGACGGAAGTGTGTATTATTCACAAGCCAGAGTTGAGCACGCGCCGCCGGGGAAAGGAACCGCCAGCACCATGCTCCACTGCTTGGCGTGCCGATGAACATCCTCCTCTATAACCCCGATAACGGGGTGACGCGCAACTTCATGCCGCACCTCTGGATGTTTCTGCTCCAGTCGCTCACGCCGAAAGGCCACGAAGTCCTGCTGATCGACGGCAACGCGCAGCCCATGACCGACGACGAGATCGTGCGGTTCGCGCGCGAGCACAACATTGGCCTGGTCGGGATTGGCGCGATGACGCGCATGATCGCCAAGGCCTACCGCGTCGCCGACGCCCTCCGCGCCGCCGGCGTGCCGGTGGTGATGGGCGGGCCGCACGTGACGGAAGTGCCCGACGAGGCCCTCGGCCGCAACGGCGGCACGCGGCATGCCGACGCCGTGGCGGTGGGCGAGGCGGACGAGACTTGGCCGAGGATCGTGGCCGATGCGGCTCGCGGCGAGCTGAAGGACTTTTACGCGCCCGTCGATGATTTCGGCCAGGAGCGCAAACCCAGCCTCCAGGAATACCCGCAGATCCCCTGGGAGTCGCTGGATCTCGATCAGTTCAACCGCATTCCCGGTTTCGCGCGCCCCGTGGCGCGACACTTCCGCGCCCCTTGGGAGACGTTTCACATCATTCCCATCGAGTCGGGCCGCGGCTGTCCCTACGGGTGCGAGTTCTGCACGGTGACCGGGTTCTTCGGCGACTCCATTCGCTTTCGCACCAACGCGAGCATTGTCGAAGAGGTGTTGCGCTTGAAAGCGCGCGCCCGCGACAGTCGCGGCAAGATCGCCGTTTTCTTCGTGGACGACAACTTCGCCATCAACGTCAAGCGCACCAAGTCGCTGTTGCGCGACATCATCGCGGCCGGCGCGCAGCTCGCCTGGGTGGCGCAGATCAGCGCCAACCTGCTGCGCGACGAGGAACTGGTGGACCTCATCGCGGAGTCCGGGGGGAAGTGGATTTTCATCGGCATGGAGTCGCTCGATCCGGCGAATCTGGCCGACGTCAACAAGAGTTTCAACAAGCCGGGCGAGTACGCCGCCGTGCTGAATCGCCTGGCCCGCCGGAACATTTACGCGATCACCTCGTTCATCTTCGGGCTGGATAACGATACGGTTGGCGTCGCCGAGCGCACGCTGAAGGAGATGCGCGGGTGGCCTCCGGTGCTGCCCGTTTTCGGGCAGCTCACGCCGTTCCCGGCCACGCCTCTCTACGAGCGTCTGGAAAAAGAGGGCCGGCTGACGCGCCCCACGCACTGGCTCGACTTCGCGCCGTTTCACATGGCGCACAAGCCGTTGAAGATCACTCCGGACGAGGTGCTGACGGAGGTGCAGTACGCCTGGGAGAATTCCTACAGCCCGGCCGCCACGCGGAGAGCGATCGATTCGATCGCGAGCGAGCCGGTTCCATACAGGATCAGCCATTTGGTCGCGCGCCTGTTTTTCCGCGGGATCTACTTCCCGAAGAAGGGGTCCTGGGCCTGGATGAGGGCGTTCGTCGAGAACCGCGCCACCATTGCCCGTTTGGTCAAGGATGGGTTCACCTACTTTCGCGGCGCCGCGCCGGCCAGGGGACGCGTGAAGTTTGGGGGGCGTTCGGCGGAGGCGGAGACGCTGTAGCGTGCCCCTGACACCGCGGTGGGCGCGCCGCGCCAGCCTCGCGCTGCTACTTAGCACGCCGGCTCTCGTCGCCGACGAGGATCTGGCCCGCCGCGCCTACGCTGTTCTGACGAACAACTGCCTGGTCTGTCACGGCGCGCTCAAGACTTCGGGTCTCGATCTGCGAACGCGCGAAGGCATGCTGGCGGGCGGCCAGCGCGGTTCGGCGGTGATTCCCTCGAATCCGGGCGGCAGCCTCATCCTCAAGTTCGCCTCGCATCAGGAGGCGCCGACGATGCCGCCCGGCAAGAAGCTCGCCGACGAGGATCTGGAAATCCTGCGGGAGTGGGTGCTCGCCGGCGCGAGCCTGGAGGGAGCATTGCCCAAGGCGGCGCCCACCGGCGAGCAGGCGAAGGCGGACCTGGCCAAGCTCGAGGCGCGGCCGATCACGGCCGAGGAGCGGAAATTCTGGTCCTTCCAGCCGCCCCGCCGCGTCGACCCGCCGCGCGTCGCAGACCGTGCCTGGAACGCGAACGCGATCGATGCGTTTCTGCGCCAGGCCATGGCGGATCGGGGGCTCGAACCGTCGCCGCCCGCGGACCGCCGCACGCTCATCCGCCGGGCCTATCTGGACCTGCTCGGCCTGCCGCCCTCGCCCGAAGAGGTCGAGGCCTTCGTGAAGGACGCTGCGGCCGGCGCCTGGGAGCGGCTGGTCGATCGGCTGCTGGCGTCGCCGCATTACGGAGAGCGCTGGGCGCGCCACTGGCTCGACGTGGTGCGCTACGCCGATTCCGGCGGTTTCGAGTTCGACGTCGACCGGCCCGATGGCTGGCGGTATCGCGACTACGTAGTGAGAGCCTTCAACGACGACAAGCCCTACGATCGCTTCATCCGCGAGCAGCTCGCCGGCGACGAATACGCGCCGGATTCGCCGGACGCCATGATGGCGACCGGCTTCCTGCGGCTGGGGCCGGAGGGCGGCGGCGCTGGGGAGCTCGGGCGGCAGGAAGCGCTCGACGATTTGCTGAGCACCACGTCGCTCACGTTTCTCGGGCTGACGGTGGGCTGCGCGCGCTGCCACAATCACAAGTTCGATCCTATCCCGCAGAAGGACTACTACCGGATGCAGTCGGCGTTCTTTTCCACGCGGCCGGTGAGCTACGCGCTGGCCGACGCCGCCGCGGTGGCCGCCCACCGCGCGGCGACGCAAAAAGTGGACGAGCTGCAGAAGCCGCTGCGCGAGGCTAGGTCGAAGCTCGAGGCGCCCTACCTGAAACGGCTCGTCGACGAGGCCGTCGCCCGGCTTCCCGAATACATGCAAACGGCCTGGCGCGCGCCCGAGGGCCAGCGCACCGAGGGCCAGCGGCTCACCGTCCGGCAGATCGAGCGCACCTTGAAGACCGGCGAGCTCTCCATGAAGCTCACCGACGCCCACGTGCTGGCTCTTATGTCTGAACAGGACAAATCCCAGCGCGGGGAACTGGTGGCGCAGATTCGGGAGCTCGACAAACAACGCCCGCCGGCCTACGCCACGGCGCGCGCCATCGGGGAGTTCGGACGGGAAGCGCGTCCGTCGTATTTCCTGCATCGAGGCAACCTCGACTCCCGGGGATCGCTGATGACGCCCGGCGTGCTCTCCGTCGTCGCCGCCGCCGACTACGCCTTCCCGGCGCCGCCGGCGGACGCCAAGTCGAGCTGGCGGCGGCGGGGATTGGCGGAGTGGATCGCCTCGCCCGACAACCCGCTGACCGCGCGCGTGATGGTGAACCGCATCTGGCAGCACCACTTCGGCGAAGGGATCGTGCGCACGCCCAGCAACTTCGGCGCTCTGGGAGACCGCCCCTCGCATCCCGAGCTGCTCGACTGGCTGGCCACGGAGTTCATCGCGCCGCCGGGCAGGGAAGCGGGCGGCTGGAGACTGAAACGCTTGCACCGCCTGATGATGACTAGCCGGGCTTACCAGATGTCGAGCAACGACGTTCCGGCAAACCTGGCCGCCGATCCGGAGAATCGCCTGTTCTGGCGCATGCCGCGCCAGCGCTTGGAAGCCGAGGTGATCCGCGACGCCATCCTCGCCGCGGCCGGCACGCTCGACCCGACGGCCGGCGGCCCTTGCGTGTTTCCTTACATCAACCCCGACCTGTTCCAATCGAGCACCAAGCGCACCTGGCCGGGCAAGTCCGACGACGATCCCTCCACCTGGCGGCGGAGCCTCTATGTATTCTCGAAACGCAGTATCCGCTATCCCTTGTTCGAGACCTTCGACCAGCCCAACCTGGTCAACTCCTGCGACCGCCGCAACCGCTCGACGATCGCGCCGCAGGCGCTGCTGCTGATGAACAACAACTTCGTGCTGGTGCAGGCGAGGATGTTCGCCGAGCGCGTGAAAAAGGAAGCCGGGGCGGGCTTCGAGGCGCAGATCGACCGCGCCTGGCGCCTGACGCTGGGGCGCGCGCCGCTCGATTCCGAGCGCCGGCGGGCGGCGCAGTATCTGGCGGAGAGCCCGGAGGGGCTGGCCGGCCTGGCCCATGCGCTGTTCAACCTCAACGAGTTTGTGTATCGGCAATGACCCAACGCTTCTACTCACGCAGAGAACTTCTGGCGCAGCTCGGCGGCGGCATCGGCAGCCTGGGCCTGGCGGACCTGATGGCGCGGCAGGGTTTGCTCGCCGCCGCGCCGAAGTCTCCGCTGGCGCCCAAGCCGGCGCACTTTGCGGCGCGCGCCAAAGCCATGATCTCGATCTTCTGCTACGGCGGGCCGAGCCAGGTGGACACCTTCGACCCCAAGCCCGAGTTGCTCAAGCGGCAGGGCGAGACCATGACCGGCGTCGGCGAGGTGCGCACCGTTATGGGAAACCCCGGCGGGCTGATGCCTTCGCCGTGGTCTTTCCAGAAGCACGGCCAGTGCGGGATGGAGATCTCCGAATTGTTCCCGAACCTGGCCCAGCACGCCGACGACCTGGCGCTGGTTCGCTCGATGTACGCGTTGAGCCCGGCGCACGGCCCGGCGCTGTTCCAGATGAATACCGGCTCGATCCTGGCCGGGCATCCCAGCGTCGGAAGCTGGGTCACCTACGGGCTGGGATCGGAGAACGAGAACCTTCCCGGGTTCATCGTGTTTACCGACTATCGCGGCGGCCCCATCAACGGCGCGCCCAACTGGGCCGCCGGATACATGCCGGCCGCCTACCAGGGAACGCCGTTCCGGCCGACGGGCGCTCCCATCGTCGACCTCCAGCCTCCCGCGAGCCGCACGCCGGAGCAACAGCGCCAGTGGCTCGCGCTGGTCCAGCAGCTCAACCAGGATCACCTGGAGCGAAACCCGGAAGACGGCGAGCTCGCGGCGCGCATCCATTCCTACGAGCTGGCGTTCCGCATGCAAACCCACGCCACCGAAGCAATCGACATCAACAAGGAATCGGAGGCCACGCGCAAGCTCTACGGCCTCGACGAGAAGCCCACCGAGTATTTCGGCCGCCAGGCGCTGCTGGCGCGGCGGCTGGTCGAGCGCGGCGTGCGATACGTGCAGATCTTTTCCGGCGGCGGCAACTTTGAGCCGAGCTGGGACGCGCACTGGGACCTGAAGGGCAACCACGCCATGCATTGCGCCGAGACCGACAAGCCCATAGCCGGGCTGATCAAGGACCTAAAGAGCCGCGGGCTGTTCGACTCGACGCTCATCCTGTGGCACGCCGAGTTCGGGCGGCTGCCCATCTCGGAGCGCATGGACGGCCGCGACCACAACGCGCAGGGCTTCAGCATCTGGATGGCGGGCGGCGGCGTCAAGGGCGGCACGATCCTCGGGGCGACCGACCAGTATGGGTATCGCGCCGTCGAAAGTCGTAAGTCTGTGTACGACCTGCACGCGACCATCCTGCACCTGGCCGGCCTCGACCACGAGAAGCTGACCTATCGCTTCAACGGCCGCGACATGCGGCTCACGGATGTGCACGGGCACGTGATTCGGGAGGTTTTGGCGTAGACGGGCGCCGAATCTAGTCGCGCCCGTTTGCCGATCCGCTCGCGCCGGTGGCCGGCTTCTTCGCCCTGGCGCGCTCGACCATGGCGGCCACGTCGGCCAGCAGTTTCTTGGCGTCGTAGACGACGCCGTCCTTGATCGTATACTTGACCCCGCCGACGCGCTCGGCCCGGCCGGTCTGGTCGTTGAGCCGGACGGCGCCGGTTCCGAAGAGCACCTTCAGATTCTCGACCGGGTTCTGATCGACGATCACCAGGTCGGCCAGCAGGCCCGGACGCACGATGCCGAACTCGATCGGCTTGCCCTTGGGCTCATGCAGCGCTTCGGCGCCGTAGAGGGTGGCGGAGCGAATCACCTCCAGCGGGTGGAAGCCGGCCTCGCGCAGCAGCTCCATTTCCTGGATGATGCCGAAGCCGTAGGTATTGTAAATGAAACCGGAGTCCGAGCCCGTGGTGACGCGGCCGCCGCGGTTCTTGAAGTCGTTGAGGAAGCTCATCCAGACGCGATAGAAATTCTTCCAGTGGTACTCGTCCTCGGTCGTCCAGTAGAACCAGTAAGAGCCGTGGGCCTTGCGGCTGGGCTGGTAGAACTCCCACAACGACGGCAGCGTGTAGGCGTCGTGCCACTCGGCGCGGCGCATCCGCATCACGTCGCGACTCGACAGGTAGGCGACCATGGTGGGGTCGAGGAACGTCCGCCGCTGGACGAACTCGTCGACCAGGTCGTTCCACTCCTTGCTGCCGCGCGGGTGAATCTTGTCCCACAGCCGGGCGACCTGCCCGAAGCGGTGCTGCTCGTCGCTGTAGTTGTGCTCCACCGGATAGGGCTGGATGGAGAAGTCCCGGAGCAGCGCCTCGAATATGCCGTAATAATGAGTGACAGTGCCCAGACCCAGCCGCGCGGCGTCGCGCGCGTTCATCCGCACCACGCCCAACTGGTGGAGGTGAGCGGTCGATCCCAGGCCGAGCTTCTTGGCTTCGTCGAGCAGCGCCGCCATGATGTCGGGATCCTCGGCGCCGAGCTTCAAGCCGTCGATGCCCTTCTGCGCCGCCCAGCGGACCCACTGGCGCGCTGCCTCGGCGTTGCGCAGCGGCGGGTTGGTCCAGCCGTCGCCGCCGAACGGCCGGTGATAGGCGAAGATGCGCGGCGCGGCGATCTGGTTTTTGCCGCTGCGCTCCCGCTCGCGCAGCGTCCAGTTCATGCCGCCGGCGGGGACGCCGCGGATGGTGGTGACGCCGTGGCCCATCCAGAGCTTGTGGGCGTACTCGGCTTCGGGCGCTTTGGGAGCGCCACCGGTGTGCGTGTGGAGGTCGACGAAACCCGGAAGCAGGTACATGCCCGTGCCGTCGATCTCCCTGGCGCCCTTGGCCGGGCGGCGCCGGTCTTCGGCTATGGCGCCGGGCGCGCCGACGCTCCGCACTTCGCGGATGCGGTTTCCTTCGATGACAATGTCGACCGGGCCGCGCGGTGCTGCGCCCGTGCCATCGATCAACGTGATGCCGCGGATCACCAGCCGGTCAAAGGGACCTTCGCCCTCGCCCGGCCGCCGGTCCGGCGAAGGGGCGATTTGCTCCGCCGGGCGATCCTCCTGGGCCCAGGCCAGCCCAGCGGAAAGCAGCGGAATCAGCAGGAAGCAACACACTGCAAGTCGGCATCGCATCATCAATCTCCTTGCTTCTTTCCTGGAACTGTACCACGGCGCATCCGGCCTCGTTGTTCGGCCGCCCTTTCAACCAGGCGACGGAGTTCGCGGATGGGCTCCGGGCTGTCATCGACCTGGAGCCTCAACACCACATCGTTGTGCAGCCAGACGCCGCCGTCTTTCTTGACGATCAGCATGGCCGCCGACTGCATACCTCGTTTGTCCCCGCCGGCCGCCTGGCCCTGTTCAAGCGCCGCCAGCAGCCGCAGCGACAAGTGCCCTTCGATTTTTTCAAACGCCTCGACCATCCGATTCACGACGTCTTCGCCGGCCAGGATATTGCCCTGCGCGGTGCAATACCTACCAAGCTTGTGGCCGGCCCAGGCGCTGGCCTTCGGGCCGGTAAACGCGGCCGCTTCCCCCTTGGCGTTCATGACCGCGAACTGGCGGCCCTGCTTCGACCAGTTCTGTGATCGCGGGTCTGAATCCGCCTCCCAAATCTGCCTGATGATGTCGGCCGGCGCGACGCCCTTTTTCAGAAGCGCCAGCGCCTGGGAGCCGTAGCTGACGTCCACGATGGCTTGCGTCGCGACAACCCCGACATCGGCTTCGGCCCACAGCACGCCGTTGCCTACTGAGAAGACCCTCGACTGCACGGCCCCGCCGACCTCGCCCGTAGCCGGATCAAAACCCAGAATCGAGAAGGTCGCCACCGGCGCCTGCGGCTGGGCGCGCAGGGCCAGTGGCCAGAGGAACATCGCAGCCGCAAGCAAAGGTTCAAAAGCCGCCTGTTGACGCGCGCGGCTCAGAAACGCGACGTCGTGCCGGCCGCGGCTTGCCGAGCCCGCCTCTGTCAGCAGCCTGCTAACGATACGGCGCATAGCAACTCTCTACTGCGGCGAGGTAGGACGCGTCTCCGAATCCCTCGGCGGCGACGCGAAACTGTAATTCTTCGGAGGCTCGACCCCCAGCAGGTTCTTCACGAAGAAGTCCCAGCGGCGGCGTTGAAAGTAGCGGCTGCCGCCGGCCCCGTGGTTTTCGCCCGGCATGATGAGGAGATCGAAATCCTTGTTGGCCTTGATGAGCGCATCGACAAGCTGCAGCGTGGAGGCGGGGTGGACGTTGTCGTCGAGCTCGCCGTGCATCAGGAACAGCTTGCCTTCGAGCTTCGGCGCCAGCGTCACGTTGGACTGCTGGCGGTAGTGGTCGCCCGCCGGAAAACCCATCCACAGCTCGTTCCACCAGGCCTTGTCCATGCGGTGGTCGTGGTTGCCGGCCGAGGAGACGGCCACTTTGTAGAACTCCGGGTGGGTGAGCATGGCGTGGGTGGAATCATAGCCGCCCGCGGAGTGCCCGAAGACGCCGACGCGGGTGACGTCCAGGTAGGGATAACGCTCGGCCAGTTGCTTGATTCCGGCGATGTGATCGGCGAGGCCGACGTCGGCCCCGAGATTCTTGTAGGCGTAGTCATGAAATGCCTTGGAGCGTTTCGCCATGCCGCGTCCGTCGATCACGACGACCAGAAACCCCAGCTCGGCCATGGCCTGGCCCATCGAGCGCGACCGGAACGTCTTAGGCGCGTGGAGACCCTGCGGGCCGGTGTAGATATCTTCAATGACGGGGTATTTTTTCGAGGGCTCGAGGTTGGACGGCCGGAACAAGACCCCGTAGATATCGGTCCTGCCGTCGGCCGCCAGCACCTTAAAGGGTTCCGGCGAGGGGCGGCCTGGCTCGACCGTCGTGCGTTCGATCTCCATGGTCACGGCGCCGTCCTCGGAGCGGCGCAAAACCGAGACCGGCGCCAGGTTGACGCGGGAGTAGGTGTCGACGAAGAAATCGCCGGCCGGCGAGAGACTCGCGGAATGCTCGGCGTCCTCCGGGGTCAGCAGCCGCAGGTCGCTGCCGTCGAGCCCAACCCGGTAAACGTGGACCAGGTAGGGATCGCGTCCGGGCTCGCGCCCGCTGGCGGTGAAATAAACGCGGCGCGCCTTCTCGTCGACGCGCAGAATGCCGCGCACCACCCACTGGCCCCTGGTGATCTGGTGTTTCAGGCGGGCGGTCTTTGTGTCGTATAGATACAAATGACACCAGCCGTCGCGCTCGGAGGACCAGACGATCTCCGGAGACTCCTCGAGCACGCGGAAATAGGTCATGCCCGGATCGACGAAGGTCTCGGACCGCTCGTCGACCAGAACGCGCACGGCGCCCGTGGCCGCGTCGATCTCGCGCAACTGGACGTTCTGGTAGCCGCGCTTGGTGTGAACAAAATACGCCCGGCGGCTGTCGGGGAGCCACTGCAAGTTCGGCCCGCCGGTGAAGAGCAGGTCGAGCGGCTCGGTTTGTACGGGAATCACTTTGCGACTATCGATCTCGAGGATCACCGGCTCGGCGCGCGACAAACCTACTTCGCCGGGGAGCGGGTAATCGTAGGTATAGCTCACAGGGCGGATCCCGGTTTTCGGAACGGATTGCACCACCGTGAACTGGCGGGCCGACGTCCGGTCGAGCCGGTAGGCGAGCAGTTGTTTCGAATCCGGCGACCACCGCGCCGAGGGCGCCACCTGGATGTCCATGGTGTTTTCCTGGATCATTCGGGGCAGCGGCGGCAGTTGCGCGGAGTAATCGCGGCGCTCGGCGCCGTCGTTGGTCAGACGGATCACCTCGTTGCTCACCGTGGAGCGGACGTGGAGGTTGTGGTCCTTCTGGAAGGCGATCCACTTGCCGTCGGGCGAGGGGATCTCAAGACGCGGCGCTTGTTGCAGGGGCGGACCGCCGCCTCGCCGCGGGCCTCCCGGGCCCGGCGCCCTCCCGCCGGCCCGGCACTCGTAAGAGGTAATAGGGCAAGTCCAAACGGCGCCCTCCACTTCGAACCGGACGGCGGTGTCCTTGTCGAGCAGCTCGATTCGCTCGAAGGGCAGCCGTTTGGCGGTGTAGGCGCGGCCGGAGGCCCGGGACAGCCCGGCGGCGAGCTTCTCGTGGTCGAAGGCGGGCTTGCGGTCGCCCGCTTTCGCGTCCACCAGCGCGAACTCGTTCCCGTCTGGCGCGGCTCTTCGATACCAGAATCGCTCCTGCTTTTCGAGCCAGTTCGGATTGACCTGCGCCCCGCCAAATTCGCCGCGCGCGGGCAGAAAGCGCTCCGCGCGCGCGTAGTCCTGGCGCGTGCCCTGCGCCTGCAAGGCCGCCGCAACCAGGCCAATAATCCAGAGGAAGTTACTTCCCCGTCGGTGGAAACTTTTGTACGATCCCATCGCCTCGCACCATCCTTTCGATGTCATTGAGCTCCGACGGCAAAAAGTCGGTGAAGTTCTCGACGCCGTTCCCGGTGATCACGACGACGTCCTCGTAGCGGATGTAGAGATTCTCCTCGGGGACCCACATCTGCGGGTCCACCGAAAACACGTGGCCGGGTTTCAGCGGGCCGCGGCGGTAAGTCCCCACGTCGTGAACCGCCATTCCGACCGAGTGCGAAAACACGCCCCCGCCGGTGTCGACGAGGCGGCGCGCGGCTTTCTCGTATATGGGCTTCGAGAAGCGCGTCCTCTGAAACACCGGCTCCATGGCGGCCTTCGCCTCGCTCTGGATCTCCTCGGCGGTCGCGCCGGGCCGGATGCGCTGGAGGATCGCGTTGCGATACTCGAGGACGAACTGCAGCAGCTCACGCTGCGTGGCGTCGAACTTTCCGCTGACCGGCCACATGCGCGCGATGTCGCTGACGTAGTAGCGATAGTCCGGCGCGTAGTCCATCAGGACCAGGTCGCCGTCGCGGAGCGGGCTGTTGTTCCGGTAGTAGTGGGCGTTCCAGATGTTGGGCGAGCCGGCGGCGGTGATTGAGCGGTAGCCGTCGAGGCGCGCTCCGTTCGCCAGAAATACATAGCGCGCCGCTGCGTCCAGATGATACTCGTAGAGACCCGAGCGCGTGGCCCGCATGGCTTCGATCAGGGCCAGGCCGGCGATCTGCGACGAGCGCCGCAGCAGGGCCACTTCGCGGGGGCTCTTCACGATCCGCAGCTCGTCGAGGATCGGCGTCAGGTCGCGCACCTCGACGCGCGGAAGGCGCGTCCGGAGGAGCCCGGCGAAGTGGGCCTCGCGCGAAACCCTGCCGTCCCAAGGGTCCGACGCCATGCTCTCATTGGCCGAGGCGATCTCCCCGCGGCTCTGCGCGTAACCCTCGGCCGGGGCGAACGGCGTGTAGATCGCCGGGCCGGTCTGCCGGAGCAGGTTCCCGAGCCAGCGCGGCGTGAGGGCCTCGGTGCTCAGCACTTCGGCGGCGCCGGTGAGTTTCCGGAGGAGCTCGGCATCGGCCGCCGAGAGAACCCGTCCCTCGCTGCGCTCGAGCCGCTCGTCCCGCGGCGGCAGGAACAGAATCGCGCGGCGAGTCTTGCCGTCGAGCACTAGATATGACTGTGGGGTTTGGAGGCCCGAGAGATAGTAGAACTCGTTGGTCTGCCGCGGGAAAATGAAGCCGCCGACCTTGGGATAGCCCTGCACGATCGCGACGGCGCGGTCTCCGATGCCGGCGAAGATTTTTTCCCAACGAGCCTGAAACTCCTCGGCGGGGAAGTCGGTCTGGTAGTAAACGTCGCCCTGGGCGAGAGCGGGGGCCGCGGCGAGAACCCAGGCCAAGAGCAGCCTTCGGATCGTGCCGGTCATCCGGAACTCACCTCCGCCACAGCGGCCTGACTGCCGCCCCGGCGCCGCCAATACAGGTACGGCGGGACGCCTGCCAGGATCATCAGCAGTCCGAGCCCCGAGTTTCGCGGGTCGCCGACCACGATGAAGATCAAAAAGAACGTCGCCGCCAGCAGGTACAGAATCGGCACGAACGGGTAACCGGCGACGCGGTAGGGACGCGGCAGCTCGGGGCGCTTGCGGCGCAGCACAAACAGGCCCAGCACCGTCAGCGCGCAGAACAGCAGCGAGGCGAAGGCGGTGAACGTCAGCAGGTCGCTGTAGAGCTGCGCGCCGCGCGTACCAAAACTCCCCGAGAGGATCAGCACGCAGGACCAAACCGCCTGGTATTGAAGAGACCGTAACGGCGTGCCGCGCTTCGAATCGATGCGCGCCGCGCCCTCGAAGAACAGCCCGTCGCGCGACATCGCGGAGTACAGCCAGGGGCCGGAGAGGATCAGGCCGTTGTCGCAGCCGGCGCTCGAGATCAGCACCGCCAGCGCGATCAGGCTGAAACCCGCCGGGCCGAGGACGATCTGTGCAACCTCGGCGGCGATGCGCTGATCGGGAACCTGCGCCGCCTGCGCCACCGGCAGTATGAACAGATACGCCGTAGTAACCAGTGCATAGATGAGCGTCACGCCGAGCGTGCCCAGCAGCAGCGCGCGGGGCAGCGTGCGAACCGGGTCGCGCGTCTCCTCGGCGACGAACGTGACCACGTTCCAGGAATCATACGCAAACAGCGCCTTCGACAGCGCCACCGCGAAGGCCGAGAAAATCGCGACGGTCGCCGCCGGCGGCAACATCGGCTGGAAGTTCGACCAATTCCCCTTCGAGCTGGTGAGGCCGAATAGGATCAGTCCGACGAGCGCCGCGATCTTGGCGAATCCCAGCAAGTTCTGGACCGCTGTGCCGGCCTTCAAGCCGCGGGAGTTGATCCAGGTCAACGACACGACCAGCAGGATGGCAAACAACTGGACCGAGGAGACGCGGAAGGGGCCGGCCGCCGCCACGGTCGTCAACCCGCTGACCCACGGCACAAACACCCCGAGGTAGTTCGCGAACGCCACCGCCACCGCGGCGATGAAGCCGCACTGGATCACCGTAAAAAGCGTCCACCCGTAGAGGTAGCCCCAGAAGGGCGTGAATGCCTCTCTCAGGAAGACATACTGCCCGCCCGTCCGCGGCAGCGAGGCGGCGAGCTCCCCGAACGACAAGGCGGCGCAGAGCGTCAGCAGCCCGCCCACCAGCCAGATCAGAACGAAGGTGCCCGCCCCCAGCCCGGATTCGACGACGATGCCGGCAATCAGGGCCGGCGCCAGGAAGATCCCGCTGCCGATCATCGAGCCCATGATGATCATGGTGGCGTCGAGCAGGCCGAGCCTTTTGCCGGGGGTCGCCGAGGCCGTCATGAATCCATCGGGAAAGGAAGGGTTCGACTTATGATCGATGGGATTCTACCATAGCGCGGCCGAGCCGCCACCAGGCGCGGCTCGTCCGCGCGGGGGTCGGGGGCTGGGGGTTGGGGGCTGGGGACCGAGCCTGGGAAACCCACAGGAAATCGTCGCAGGGCGTAGTATAGAGTCGTGATTCCTCAGCGATTCCGGATGCTCAGCGCCGCGTACCTTCTGGCCGCGGCGGCCCTGCCGGCGGCCGGTCCGCAAATCGACGGCGAGCTGCGGCGGTGGCACCGCGTGACGCTCACCTTCGACGGCCCGCCAACGAGCGAAGACGCCACGCCCAATCCGTTTCGCCACTACCGGCTCAACGTGACCTTCACGCACGCGCGTACGAGGAAGACCTACACGACGCCGGGCTACTACGCCGCTGACGGCAACGCCGCCGAGACTTCCGCGGCTGCCGGCCGCAAGTGGCGCGCGCACTTCGCGCCGGATGAAACCGGCGAGTGGCGGTACCGAGCCTCGTTCCGAGCCGGCGAAGACGTCGCCATCAGCCCGGATCCGAACGCCGGCGCGCCGGCCGCGTTCGACGGCGCCAGCGGTTCCTTCAACGTGCTCCCGACAAACAAGTCCGGCCGCGACCATCGCGCCAAAGGCCTGCTGCGCTACTCCGGCGGGCACCACCTGCGATTCGCCGAAACCGGCGAGTATTACCTGAAGGGCGGCGCCGACAGCCCGGAGAACTTTCTGGCGTACGCGGATTTCGACGGCACGTACGACGCCGACGCCGACTCGGGCAGCTACAAGGCCGTCGGAGCGTTCCTCCACAAATACGAGCCGCACGTCCGCGACTGGCGGGCGGGCGATCCGGCCTGGCAGAAGGGAAAGGGCAAGGGCATCGTCGGCGCTCTCAACTACCTAGCAGGAAAAGGTATGAACAGCGTCTACTTCCTGACCTATAACCTCGACGGCGGCGACGGCCGCGACACCTGGATGTGGACCAAGCCGGACGTCCGCGACCGCTTCGACGCGAGCAAGCTCGAGCAGTGGGAAATCGTCTTCTCCCACATGGACCGGCTCGGGATCCTGCTGCACGTCGTCACGCAGGAGGCCGAGAACGACCGGGCGCTCGGCGGCGGCCCGGGGCTGAACCCCATCCGGCGGCTTTACTACCGCGAGGTGGGCGCGCGGTTTGCGCACCATCTGGCGCTCATCTGGAACCTCGGCGAAGAAAACAACACGGGCGACCAGGACCGCAAAGAGATCGCCCGTTACATCCGCAGCCACGACGTCTACCAGCATCCCGTCACGGTCCATACGCACAACAACCGGCAGCTTAGTTTTTATGACGGTTTGTTGGCCGATCCGTTCTTCGAGGCGACGTCCATTCAGGGACGGATGGAGGGCTACAACCGCGACGCCGTGCTGCTGCGGCAGCGCTCCGCGGCCGCCGGACGCAAGTGGGCGATCTTCGGCGACGAGCAGCCGCCCGCCAGCCACGGCGTTCTCCCCGACGCCGAGGACCCCGGCCACGACGAGCCGCGAACCCAGGCGCTGTGGGGGAATCTCATGGGCGGCGGCAGCGGCGTCGAGTGGTATTTCGGGTTCAAGTTCCCGCACATGGATATCAACTGCGAGGACTGGCGGTCGCGCGAGCGGATGTGGGACCAGACCCGTCACGGGCTCGAGTTCTTCCGCCGGCACTTGCCGTTTTGGGAGATGGAGCCGTCGAACGACCTTGCCTCCGGCGCGCCGGACGCGCGCGTGCTGGCCAGAGGCGACCAGATCTTTGCGGTTCATCTTCCCAAGGGCGGCGGGGCGAGTCTGAAGCTGGGAGCCGGTACCTACTCTGTGTCTTGGTACAACCCGCGCGCGGGCGGCGCGCTCGAAACGGGCAGCGTGAGGTCCGTGCGAGGGCCGGGCGTCCAGCCGATCGGCGTCCCGCCGGCCGATCCAGACAAGGACTGGGCGGCGATTGTGAAGCGCTAGTGGACACGCTGTCATCCCGGGCGAAAGCGAGGGATTTGCGGTTCGAGCCCTATCACGCCCCCGTCGTTTTCGCGCTCGGCCTCTTCCTGCGCCTCTGGCTGATCCATACCTACCCGCCGGTCTTCGGCGACGACAGCGTCACGCGTTTGTTTCTGCACGATCGTATCTCGATCGCCCACAGCCTGCCGGCCCTGCAAGCGTCCATTTTCCTACTGACCAAAATATCCGATGATATTTTCGCCGCGCGCGCTTGGATGGCGCTGATCGGCGCCGTCGCCGGCGTCGGTTGCTACTACCTGGCGGCGGACCTGATGGGGCGCTCCGGCGGCTTGGTTGCCGCGCTCCTCTTTGCCGTGAATCCGTTCCTGGTGGCCTACTCCACGGTCCCCTACCAGGAAATCCTGATGCTGACGGGGCTGTTCTTCGCTTTTCACTTCTACTTTGTCGAGAGATGGGTGGCGTCCAGCCTGAGCCTGGGGCTGGCCTGCCTGGCGCGCTATGAAGCCTGGCCGGCCTGCGCGGTTCTAGCCGCCTCCTATGTATTGAAACATGGTATTAGCCCGATGGCCGGACTTCGAGCGGCCATCCTGTTCGGCTGGGCCCCGCTGGCCTGGGTCGGCTGGCACGGCGGGTTGTCGCCCGCGGGAACGTACGTGCTGGAGGTTTCGCCGTCCCCGGCGCGGCTGTGGCGCTATGTGTACCTGGGATGGATCACGGCGAAGTTCACGCACATCCCGGCGCTGCTTCTGGCGGGCGCCGGAGGGTGGCTAGTTTTTAGGCAAGGGCTGCTTCTGCAGTCTCGTTTTCGCGTCGTAGCGGTGTTTCTGGCCCTGTTCTTGTTGTCGATTGTTTTCTCGGCGCACGGCGATCCGCGCGATCAGGTGCGGTTCGTCACAGCGCGCGAAGCCCATTTGCCAATTTCCGCGGTCGCCGTCCTGGCCGGCCTCGGATGGCCGCGCTGGCAGCGCCTGCGTTGGGTCCTGGTGGCAGCCGGGGTCCTGCTCGGCCTGTGGGGCTCGGACCGGTTCCTGGCGCGAGAAACCTCTCAGCCGCGCCTTCAACTCGCCACTCGAGTGGCCGGCTACCTCGACCGCGCCGTTTCGTCGGAGCAAACGGCCCTGCTGTTGGCAAGGCCGATACCGGCGGAGGGCGTCCGCGCTTTTCTCGATCGGGCCTCGCGAACGGGCGGAGAACCGAATCGCCGGAAAGCCGCGGAGGTGCTGGAGCAAACCGGCGGCACGGCGCCCGAGTTCCAACGCACCGCGGTCCACTGCCGCCGAGCCAGACAACGCCTGCGGACACTGACCAGTCCGGCGGTTTCCCCGGCCCGCCGGCGGGAGCAGATCGCCGCCGGCCTGCCGGACTGGATTGTTCTTTGGAGCGATTTTGCTCCCGAGGACTCGGAGGACGCGCGCCTGCGCGAGATCGCCGTGGCCAACGGGCCTCCCGCCGCTACGTTCCGCGCGGATTCGATGGTCGTAGAAATCTACCGGATTCGGAGGTGAAGTGTCTTGCCGCTACAATCCGTGCCCCGAGCCGCAGATGCTCACCTCCAGGCCGAGCTCGCGGAACATCGCAGCCTTAGCGCCGAGCGCCAGGTTGGCCCCGACGGCGTCCGGCGCGTAGGCGACCTGGATGTGGTTCGATTTATGCCGCGCCATCATCTGATCGCGCGTGATCCCGTAGGTGACGGCGTGCATGATCGGCCACTGCGGCGTGGTGATTCGCCAGCGGCGCTCGGTCTCCTCGCGAGGCAGCTCGACAACTTTGGCGCGGCCCAGATCGGCCTGGAGCGTCCCGTTATCGACGAACACGCGGCTCCAGACGATCTCGCCCGGTTTGCTGATGCCCTTCAGGGTGCCGCCGCCGAGGCGGAAGTACATGGGAGGCTGGCGCTCGCTGACCGCTCCCGCGTAGCCGCCGATGAAATGCTGCGGCGGGGCGGCGCCGGAAATCTCGAACACCCAGACAAACTCCTCGCCGCCGTCGAATCGGTATGTCTCGCCATAACGCAGGTCGTGCAGCGTGGTCTCGGGATCGAATCGGAGCTCGCGCCAGACGCGATTGGTGACCAGCGCGTCGAGTCCGGCGCATTCGTCGACCTCGTTGAAGTGCGGCAGCGCCCGGTTCTCGTAGAGAACCCGCCCGCCGGCGGCGTGCCGAACCGGAGGGCGCTCCACGTTGTTGAGCAGGCCTTCGGCGAGGTCCGAGGCCGGCGTCAGGTCCTTTAGCCCTTGCTGATACTGAATGCCGACGGCGTCGCAGCCGAACTCGTCGGCGATGCGCAGCACGGCGACGTACATCTTGCACTGCTCGAGGATCTGCTCCTCGGTGAGATCCGTTTCCGGATGCGGGCCGGTGAGGAAGCGCAAGCCCTTGCCGTCGAGCCAGGCGCGCACGGCACGCGCCTCTTCGTCCGGCGTGCGGCGCATTTCCGCGTAGAGGGCCGACTGGCTGAGGCGCTCCTTGAAGACGCCGGTGGGATGGAGCAGCTCGTCCGGGATGATGGCATTGTACATACCCATACAGCCTTCGTCGAAGACGCCCAGGATCGCCTTGTTCCGGCGGAGGCTGCGGGCCAGCTCGCCGCCCACTTGTTCGGCCCGGGCGGGCAGTCGCAGGTTGTCGAGGCGCTGCACGTGGCTGGTGTCGTGGTCCAGCGGCTCGCCGCGCAGCCAGCGCCGCAGACCGCGCAGGAAAAACTCATCCTGAAAATCTGCGCTCCACAGCGAGTCGTAGCGAACGCCGGCCTTGGTGAGCGAGCCGTTCAGATTCAGCAAGCCGACCAGTCCCGGCCACTCGCCGCTCCAGTTGGCCACCGTCAGGATCGGCCCGCGGTGAGAATAGAGCCCGTGAAGAATGTGATGGCTGTATTGCCAGACGGCTTCCACCACGACCAGCCGCGCCTCGGGCGGGATCTGCCGGAACACTTCCATGCCGCGCTTCTGGCTGTCGATGAAGCCGTGTCCCTTTTCCGCCTCGACGGCATGAGCGCGCTCCGCCTCGGCCCCTTCGCGCCGGATGGCCGCCATCACGGCTTCCTCGGCCTTCTGCTGGGCGGGCCAGCATTTCTGGTTGGCGGCGAGGCGCAGGTCGCCGTTGGCGATCAGCAGAATGGGTCGAGCCATGCGAATATTGTGCCACGGCTCGGGTGTTATCATACGCGCATGGTCATCTTATTAGCGTTTCTCGCGGCGGCCGCGGCGGCGGGCGCGGCGGCGCAGAACCTGAACATTTACTACATCGACGTCGAGGGCGGAGCGGCGACGCTGATCGTCACTCCCGCCGGCGAGTCGCTGCTGGTTGACACCGGGTGGCGGCGGGACGACAACCGCGACGCCCGGCGGATTCACGACGTGGCCGCCAAGCAAGCCGGTCTGAGGAAGCTCGACTATGTCTTGACCACACACTTTCACGGCGACCATTTCGGCGGCTTGGCCGCCCTGGCGAAGCTGCTGCCTATCGGTAAGTACCTCGATCACGGCGAGCGGGTCGAGACGGGCGGCGGAACGGTCTCGGAAATCTGGACCGCGTATCAATCGCTGGCGACGCCCGACAAGCGCCTCGTGATGAAGCCGGGCGCCCGCCTGCCATTGAAGGGCGTCGAGGCGTCGGTCGTAGCCTCGCACGGCGAGAAGATCGCCCGCGCCATCAATGGCGGCGGCCCCAACGCCGCGCTGTGCCAGAACGCGCCGCGCAAAGATCCCGACGCCGGAGAAAACGGCCGCAGCCTCGGCTTCTTGCTCAGCTTCGGGAAGTTCCAGTCCCTGCATCTCGGCGACCTCACCTGGAACAAGGATCTCGACCTGGCCTGTCCGCAGAACCTCCTCGGCGTTGTCGATCTCTACCAGGTGACGCACCACGGCTCGGACACCTCCGGCGCGCCGCCGCACGTCTGGGCGGTCCGGCCGCAAGTGGCTATCATGAACAACGGCCCGCGCAAGGGCGGCTCTCCGGGGTTCTTCGAGGTTCTCAAGAAGTCCCCGGGGATCGAGGACATCTGGCAAGTGCACCAGGCGCTGGCGACCGACAAGGAGCACAACGCCGGCGAGCAAATGATCGCCAACCTGACGCCCGAGGCGGACTGTCAGGGCCACTCCCTCAAGGTCACCGTGGAGCCTGGCGGCCGCTACACGGTCGACAACAGCCGCAACGGTTTCAAGAAGACCTACGCGGCGAGGTGAGAGGGATGAGCGAGATCAGCCGGCTGTTCCTGGCCGCTTCGCGCGGCGCGTTTTCCAAGTGGCTGGAGCGGATCGAGAAGTGCGTCGGACAGTTGACGCCGGAGCAAGTCTGGTGGCGCGGCGCGGACAACAGCAACGCCATCGGCAACCTGGTGCTGCACTTGAACGGCAACATGCGGCAGTGGATCGTCTCAGGAGTCGGCGGCGCGCCGGACAGCCGCGACCGCGACGCCGAGTTCGCCCGCCGCGAGCCGCTCGCCGCCGCCGAGATCCTCGCCCGGCTCCAGGCGACCGTCGCCGAGGCCGACTTGGTATTGGCTAGACTAACCGACGAGGATCTGCAGGGCCGCCGCACCATCCAGGGCTACGGCGTCAC
>Ga0247727_10001344_pt1 | contig 58870 bp, 41 predicted proteins | sample WisWelCaveWW1625_FD_202498 | JGI IMG/M metagenome (GOLD analysis project Ga0247727, IMG submission 202498) | Biofilm microbial communities from Wishing Well Cave, Virginia, United States - WW16-25 | ecosystem: Environmental > Aquatic > Deep subsurface > Groundwater > Cave microbial mat | place... | reverse complement strand
TCTCCAACTGCCCCGCGCTCATGCCCTCCGGTGCGGCGGTCGCGCGGTGCTGCTCGCACCAGGCCGCCGCGTCGCGGATCAGGCCGAACGCGCGGTCCGCCGGGCTCCCCGGCGCCAGCGGCGCGCGCGCGCCCGGATCCGCTCGCAGGTCGAAGACCTCGGTCCGCGTCTCGTCCGCCGCGCCCGGCAGTGGCCAGGCGACGATGGCGCGCAGCGCGTCCGTGCGCACCGAGTCCAGCGCGCGCCGGAACGGATCGCCCCCGTCCAGCGCCAGGCCCTTGTCGGTCTCGCTGAAGGCGAAGCCCTGCGGACGGTGCAGAGGCGGACGCACGCCTTCGCCATCGAAGCCCACGCCCGCCCACTCCAGCACCGAGGCGAAGAGCGCGTCCGTGCCCACCACCTCCTGCGCCACGCCGCCTGCCGGCAGCGCCACGCGCCAGCCCGGCGGCGGTGCGACCAGCAGCGGCACGTGCAGCGTCTCGTCGAACAGGTTGCTGCCGTGCCCGAACAGCCCGTGCTCGAGGAACTCCTCGCCGTGGTCCGAGGTGATGACCACCAGCGTCGTGCCTTCGAGGCCCAGGCGCTCCAGCGTGTCCAGCAGCGCGCCGAGCTGGCTGTCCCACCACGCGATCTCGCCGAGATAGCGCTGGCGCAGCCAGCGCAGGTCCGGGTCGTCGGGCGCCGGCGCCGGCCCGCCCGCGTAGGCGGCCTTCAGCTTGTCCAACAGCCGGCCCTCGGCCTGCGCCACCGTCCGCCCGCGCAGCCCCGGCTCGACGTACTTGTCGCGCCACGGCTCGGGCGCCGCGTAGGGCGAGTGCGGGTCGAACTCGTGCAGGAACAGGAAGAACTGCTGGCCGGCGTGGTTGGCCAGGAAGGACTCGGCCAGGTCGTGGACCTGGCGCGCGTTGGCGTAGGGCACGTGCGCGAAGGACTGGAAGCCGCGCGCGAAGCCCATCGGCTCGGAGAGCAGGTCGCTGGCCACGACCGCGCCCGTCGCCAGGCCCGCGCCCGCGCAGACCTCCGCCAGCGTGGCCACGTCGCCGGGCAGCGCCATGCGCTCGTGGCGCGTGGCCCCGTGCGCCGAGGGCGGCAGCCCGGTGAGCAGCGAGGCCGAGGTGGGCACGGTCCACGGGCTGGGCGCCATCGCGCGCGCCCAGCGCGTGGCGCGCTGCGCGAGGCGCGCCAGGTTGGGCGCGAGGTCGGCCGGCGCGCCGAAGTCCTGCCCGTCCGTGCCGGCGAAGGGCGCGAGCGCGTCCGCGCGCAGGGTCTCGACCTGCAGCAGCAGCACCGAGGGCCGCTCGCGCGAGGCCACGCGCCGCGCGACCGGGCGCTCGACGACGAGGCGCGGGTCGGCCAGGCCGACGCGCACCTCTCGCGCCTCGTACAACGCAAGGACGTTCCAGCCGCGCTCGAAGGCGAAGTCCGGCTCCTTCACCAGCGCCTCGCCCGCGGTGAGCTGCGGCTCCTCCAGCGCCAGGTCCAGCCGCCGCCGCGCGCCCGCGAAGGCCGACAGGTCCAGCTCGAACGCGTGCCAGCGCGCCGACGTCACCGGTACGCGGCCGGCGGGCCGCCCGTCGACCGCCACCGCCAGCGCCGCCGAGGCGCCCGCCGGCAAGCGCGCGTCCAGCGCCAGCGAGCCGCGCAGCCGCGCGCCGGCCGGCAGGTCCAGCGTGATCGCCGTGCGCGCCGCGCCGGTGAAGGCCAGCGCCGGCCAGGCCGCGCGCGATGCGGCAGGAAAGGCACCCGTCAGCTCGACCGGGTGCAGCAGCGCGTCCTCGGGCGGCGACGCCGCGGCCGCCGCCGCCGCGCGCTCGGGCTCCGTATCCGCGTTCACCGACGGATCCGCGCGCCGACGCGCGAACAGTCGCAGCTCGCCTTGCGTGCCCAACCGCGGCAGCAGGCGCGTCTCGTGCGCCACTGCCGGCCGCAGCTCGCGCACCTCCATCGGCAGCGGCGCCTGCGTCACGCGCGGCGAGAGCAGCACGGCGTAGCCCGCGCCCGTGCCGCCCGGCGTGCGCAGCTCCAACTCCAGCGACGCCGCCCCCTGCGGCAGGTCCAGGTGCAGCGGCAGCGCCGGCCCCTCGCGCTCGAAGCCGGGCGTGGCGGCCGGATCGGCCGCAGCCGGCGCCAGCACCAGCACGACCTCCTGCACACCGGCGCGCACGACCAGCTCGCACGGGGCCTCGTCCGCGTCGGGGCCGATCGTCCAGCGCGCCACGCCCAGCGACAGCCGCCCCGGCCGGTCGCTGCCGAGGTCCCAGCGCAGCGCGCTCGCGCGCCGCACCAGCAGCGCCGTCTCCGCGCGATCCGGGTTCACCGGGTCCAGCTCCGGCCGGGCCGAGACGTCCACCCACGTCTCCAGCCGCTCGCAGCCGTCGAAGCCGCGCAGCAGCGTGACGCGCGCGCCGTCCAGCAGCAGATCGCGGCGCACGTCGGTCGCGAAGCGCGGCTGCAGCCGCGTCCAGAACCACGCGCCCGTGGCCAGCGCCGCGAGCACGAAGACCGCGGCCGTCAGCCGGCCGCCGCGGCGCGCGCTCAGGGCCCGCTCCCGCCGCGCCGCGTCACCAGCTCCGCGATGAAGGCCGCGTAGAGCTCCTCCTCCAGCGGCACGTCCTGCATCGGGTCGGTCCAGCCCACCTTGGCGGCGTCCGCGCGCAGGTGCTCGACCAGCGCGAACATCTCGACGTTCACGTCGGCCCCGGCCCGCTCGAGGTGGATGTGCAGGCGCAGCCGGCGCCGGCCGTCGTACACCGGGTCCATCACCAGGTTGGCGGTGGCCGGGTCCCACCCGAGGCCGATGCCGCCGAAGTGGTCCAGCGCATGGCGGCGCGTCACGTCGTGGACCAGCACGACCGCCTCCTCGTAGCTGGTGTCGCGCAGCGGATACGTGCGGAAACCGATCGGGTCGGGCGGGATCAGGCCGCAGCCGGCGAGCAGGAGCACGCAGGCGAGCAGGAGCAAGCGGTGCATGCGCGCATTCTGGGACGCGCGCGGACGCGCGGCAAGCGGCAGCATCAAGGTGGTTGAGGCGGGAGGGAGGCCAACACCCGGGCCACCGCGGCGTGCAACTCCGGGCCCCAGTGCCCGCCGGGCTGCCACAGGGCGGCGTCCAGGCAAGCGCCCGCCAGCGCCGGCGACAGGTCCATGACCGCCACGCCCGCGGCCGACAGCTCGTCTGCCAGGCCGGCCCACGACGGCGTGCCGGCCGCCGCCTCGTTCAGCGCGGCGCGGTCGGGCAGCAGCAGCAGGCGGAAGCCGGCTCCGGCCGCGCGCGCGGTGTCGCGCAGCGCCAGCACCAGCGCGGACAGCAGGCGGCGCACCTCGCCCTGCGGGTCGCGCAGCGCCGCCGACACGTCGCGCCCGCCGGCCTCCAGCTCCGTCAGCAGCAGCCGCGTGCCCGCGAACCAGTGCGCCGGGTGGCTGCCCTGCGGCGCGTAAGCCGCGGGCCAGCGCGCGACCCAGGCGTCCTCGCGGCAGGCGGCCGCGAAGGCGCGCTGGTCGGTCAGCAGGTGCAGCGCCGCCTCGGCGTCTGGCGCCGGGCAGGGCACGCGGCGCAGCGCGCCGCCGTCCAGCACGAAGCGCGGCTTGAAGCCCACCGACGGGTCGTGGTGGCGCTCGGCCGGGCGGTAGAGCGTGGTCACGCGCGCGGCCGCCGCGGGCAGCAGGCCGAACCAGACCTCGTCCGGCCGCAGCGGCAGGCCGTCGCGGCGCAGGCGCAGCAGCGCCTGGTCGGCGCCGTAGCCGCCCACGCCCAGGTTGGCCAGCTCGAGGTCGGCGCGCGCCTCGTCCAGGCGGCTGCACCAGGTGCGGTCGCCGGCCACCTCGTCCCCGTGGGTGAAGGAGCAGCCCAGCGCGACCACGCGCCGCACGCCCGGCGTGCGCGTGGGCGGCAGCGGGCCGGACGCGCCGACGCGCGCGCCGGACGCGTCGTAGCGGTAGTCGCCGGCGGCGGAGCCGGGTTCGGGCGCCCAGCCCAGCTCGGCGTCCAGGCGCACGTTGCGCGGCGGACCGGCGGGCGTCTCGCCGCGCGCCAGGGCTGCCAGCCGCTCGCGCGCGGCGTGCTGCGCGGCGTGGAAGAGCGGCGGGTCGAAGGGCGCGATGCGCCGGCCCGCCAGCCAGCCATCGCGCAGGACGGTCCACTGCACGGCCTGGTCGGCCAGCAGCGCGGCCAGCGCGGCCAGCGCGAGGCGCCGTCGCCAGCGCCGCGGGCGCGGGCTCACGGTGGAGCGGCGCCGTCGAGGTGCAGCAGCTCCGCCGCGCGCCCGAGCCACTGCAGCGCCTCGTCCTGCCGCCCGTCGAACCACGCCACCAGCGCGCGGCTCCACGCGTCCACGCCGTCCCAGGCGCGGTCCCAGGACCCCGGGCCCTCCTCGGCCAGGCGCTGCAGCACGTCCAGCACGCGCGCCTCGCCGGCCATGAAGGTGCGCTGCTGCTCGGTCCACAGCGGCTCGACCGTGCGGCGCAGCACGTCCAGCGCGCCCGCGTCGTCGCCGTGCAGCAGCAGCGTGAGCGCGTCGAGGCGCCGGTCCAGCAGCGCCTCGGCCGACGCCGGCAGGCGCGGCTCGTCAGCGCTCGTCAGGTGCGGCGTGGCGCGGTCGCCCAGCGCCACCAGCTGGTCCAGCAGCGCGAAACCCTGGCGGAAGGCCTCGGTCTCGGCCGGCGGGCGCGGCGTCCAGGCGTCGGGCAGCTCCCGGCCGGTGACCGCGCGCCAGGCCGCGCGCCGTTCCGGCGCGCCCAGCACGGCCTCGCTCAGCGCCTCGGACACCAGGGCCGCCAGCCACGCGTCGCGTCGCGGGTCGGGCGCGCCGCGCAGCGGATCCAGCAGCGGCAGGCCCACGACGTGCACCAGCCCCGCCCCGAAGGGCACCACCATCCACGGCGCGCCGATGCGGTTGCCCAGGAAGCCCAGCGTGATCAGGCGCGCCTCGCTGCCGGCGGGCGCCGCACCGGTCACCATGGCCACGGGCGAGAGCGTCTCGTCGCCGCGGCCCAGCAGCCGCGCGCCGCCGCCTTCGCGCAGCACGTGGAAGCGGCCGTTGAAGTTGCCGGCCGCGGGCGCGATGGCCACCGGCCGCGGCAGCTCGGTCAGCGTGCGCAGGCCACGCGCCGCCCCGGTCATCTGGCCGCGCATGCCGACGGCCGGGTCGTCGGGCAGCGCGATGGCCACGCCGCCGCGCAGCACCGCGGCCCACAGCGCCATGCGCTCGTCGAAGGCCAGCTCCTGCGCCAGGCGGTCGGGGCGCGGCAGCAGCGCGACGACCGCGCGCGCGGGCGTCTCGGCCAGCACGCCCAGCCGCCGCAGGAAGTCGCGCGCGCCGGGCTCCTCGCGCGGCGCCCAGACCAGCGGCTGCGGCAACGGGCCCAGCGCGGCCAGCAACGCGGGCGAGAGCCCGGCCGGCGCCACGCAGGGCACGACCGCCGTCGCGCCGTGCAGGTCGGCGCCATCGTCCAGGCGCAGCACGGCGCGCAGCTCCAGCACGCCCGGCGTCGCGGCCGGCGCCGGCAGCGACAGCTCGAACGCCGTCGCACCCGGCGGCAGCTCGAGGCGCCCGAGCTCCAGCGTGCCCGCCCGGCCGCCGTCCGGCTCGCGCCAGGTCCACTCGACGCGCGCCGCGCCGGCGGCGTGCGCGCCCGAGTCGTTGGCGACGACCAGCTGCGCGTGCAGCGCCTCGCCGGCGACCAGCGACGCGGACGCGGGCAGCAGCATGGGCCGCAGCGGCGCGAGCGCCTCGCGCAGCGCGGCCAGCGACGGGCGCTCCTCGCCCCAGGGCTCCACCAGACCGGACGACGACTCGGCCGACGCCGCGCGCCACTGCGTCACGCACAGCAGATCCAGGGCCGGATTGCTGCGCAGCGCGTCGGCCATGTCCACCAGCGCATCGGCCTGCTGGGCCGCGGCCGCCGCCAGCCACGATCCGCCCGGCGCCAGCGAGGCCCAGCCGGAGTCGTCCCGCAGCGCGCGCTCGGCCGTGCGCGCGAAGCTGCGGAACAGGCCGGCCTCCGCGCTGCGCACCATGCGCGCGGGAAAGCCGGCGTCGGCGCGCTCGGTGTCCAGCAGCGTGCCGTAGCCGAACTCGCTGGCGAAGGTCGGCCCCGGCGCGCCGGCGCCCAGCGTGGCCAGCTCGTCGCGGCGTGACGGCGGCAGCGGCCACGGCGGGTACTGGTGGCTGTCGGTCATCGGCTGCTCGGCCGCCGCGCCTGGCGCAAGGAACGCGCCGCGCAGGAAGCCGCCGCTGTCCCGCAGCACCGGGCGCGACGGGTCCAGCTCGGCCACGCGCGCGACCAGCGCGTCGGCGTGGCGGTAGGCGCGGCCGGACAGCTCGTTGAGCACGCCCCACAGCACCAGCGACGGGTGGTGCAGGTCGCGCCGCACCATCCACTCGACCTCGGCCAGCAGCCGCGGCGGCAGCGCGGGGTCGTCGTCCACCCAGCCGATGGCCGGTTCTTCCAGCACCATCAGGCCCAGGCGATCGCAGGCGTCCAGGAAGGCCGGCGGCGCGGGGCGCACGTGGGCGCGCACCAGGTCGAAGCCCGCGGCCTTGATCAGGCGCGCCTCCTCCTCCAGCGTGGGGCCGGGCGGCATGCGGCCCGACAGGCCGGTGAAGTGCGGCTGCCACAGCACGCCCTTGAGCACGCGCCGCCGGCCCTCGAGCAGCACGTCGCCGTCGCGCAGCTCGAAGCGCCGCAGCCCGCAGGCCTGCGTGGCCGCGTGCTGGCCGTCCACCGTCAGGCGCAGGTCCAGCAGGCCCGGCGCCTCGGGTGTCCAGCGCGGCGCGGAAGCGTCCAGCGGCAGGCTGGCGCGCAGCGCGGCGACGCCGTCTGCTCCGACCGTGACCGCTCCGCTCCACGTGCCCACGTCGCGACCGCCGTCGCGCGCCTGCGCGCGCAGCGTGACCGAGGCCGTGTCGCCGGGCTGCACGCGGCGCGGCGCGGCCAGCCTGGCTTCGACCGCCAGCACGTTGGCCACCGGGTCCGGGCGCAGCAGCAGCTCGCGCACCGACCAGCCCGTGCGCAGCTCGATCGCGACCGGCCCGAGCACGCCGCCGAAGTTCTCGTACCAGTCCTCCTTGGAGTGCGCGATCGTGCGCAGGCGGCGGCCCAGGGTCTCGGTCGAGCCGCTGTCCAGCACCATCAGCACCAGCCGGTGCAGGCCCGGGGTCGCCTGGCGCGGCGACAGCTCGAAGGCGAAGGGCGCGTAGCCGCTCTCGTGCGCGCCCAGGGGCTCGCCGTCCCAGAAGACGTGGCACAGGTCGTTGACCTGGCCGAAGCCCAGCACGGCGCGCGTGCCCACGGCGGACGGCGGCAGGCTCACGTCGCGCGCCAGCCAGAACAGGCCGTCCTGCAGCAGCGTGCCCTCGGTGGCCTCCAGCGGGCCCGGTACCGGCAGCTCGAAGGCGAAACCCGGCGCGCCGGGCGGACGGCGGCGTGCGCTCAGGTCGGCGGCCCAGCCCTCGGCCAGGCCGACCGCTCCCGGGTCCAGCCACGCCTCCCACGCGCCGGCCAGGTCGAGGCTCGTGCCCGGTCCAGGCAGCCACGGCGCGGCCGCACCGTCGTGCGTCAGCGCGGACAGCGGCCCGCGCGGCGGCGCGTCGTCGGCGCAGCCGGCCAGCGCCAGCGCGACCAGACACCCGCCCGTCACGCCACGTAGACTGGCGCGGCCGGTTGGCGCGGAGATGGAACGGCGCATGGGTCGCTGGAACAAGCCCGAACCACCAGGGTCTCGGTCACGATACTTTCCGCGCCCGGTCCGCCGAAGGATTCGTTCGGCGTTGCCGCGGCTCTTTCTGTGCGCGCTGGCCGCGTCGGCCGTGGCGCGGCAACCCGAGCGCACGCCGCTGGCGCACGTGCGCGTCAAGGAGACCTCCGGCTCGACCTTGGCGCGCGCGGCGCTCACTTTCGGCGTGCCGCTCGCGCCGGGCGCGCTCGCCTCGGCCGCCGCCGCGGCCAGCCTGCGCGTCTGGCGCGCCTCCGACGGCGCGCCCCTGCCGGCGCAGGCGCGCGCTCTCTCGACGGGCGCGGACGGCCGGGTGCGCTGGGCGCTGGTGGACACGCAGGTGGCGCTGCAGGCGCGCGCCGAGCTGGAGTTGGTGATCGGCCTCGCGCCCGACATCCCGGAGACGGCCTCGCCGTGGCAGGTGGAATGGGACCCGGCCGCGGGCCGCGCCGCGGTCACGGACGGCGCCACGCGCTGGCCGGTGCTCGCGCGCGACCCGCAGGGCGACGCCGTGCTCGGCCTGCGCCCGTGGCTGGTGGACCGCTTCGGCCACGCGTACCGCGGCGAGCTGGACCCGACGTCCGCGCGGCTGCTGGAGCAGGGTCCGCTGCGCCTGTGCGTCGAGGTGCGCGGCGCGCACCGGCGCGTGGACGAGACCGGGCTGCCGATCGACTTCCACGACTTCACCGCGCGCGTGCACCTGCTGGCCGGCACGCGCACCGCGCGCGTCGAGTGGACGCTGCACAACGGCCCGCTGCTCGAGCCGCCCGGCCCGCTGGCCTTCCGCTCCTACGAGCTGCTGCTGGACGCCGGCGCCGGCGCCCTGGGCGTGGACGTGCCCGGCGCGCTGCCCGCCCACCAGGGCGCGTTCGCGTTGCGCCAGGACGGGCCGGCGGCGGTGCTGTGCGACTACCGCGTGGACGGCGCGTCGCTGGGCGTGACGCGCGTCGCGGACCTGTGGGGCGGCCTGCCGTCGGCTGCCGGCGCGCCGGGCGGCGCCTACGTGCTGCGCGTGGACTCCGCGCGCAACCACCCCGCCGGCCTCCGCTGGCAGCGCGGCGGCCCGCTGCGCGTGGGCCTGCTGCCCGAGACGCCGGGCACGGAGTTCTGGCTCGACGACGCGACGCAGAAGACCTTCCGCCTGGTGGTCGCGCGCGACGTCGGGCCCGAGGGCCGCGGGCTGATGCTGGCCGCCGCCAGCCCGCCCGCGGTGGCGCTGGACCCGCGCGAGCTGGCCGCTTCCGGCGCGTGGGGCGACACGGGCCTGTTCCACGTGCCCGAGCTGGCCGAGCTGCGCGCGGCCCCCGCGCCGCCGCGCGACCCGCCCACCGGCTGGGCCGACTGGGGCGAGTGGAACACGCGCAACACGCACTCCACCGGCTCGCCGCGCAACCGGCTCTCCGTGTTCCTCGAGGCCGTGCAGTCCGGCAGCGCGGAGCTGTTCGACCTCGCGCTGGCGCGCGCGCGGCACGCCATGGACCTGCGCCCCTTCCACATCGCCGGCTTCTCCGCCCAGCGCCTTCCGCACGCCAACCTGTACGAGGGCGTGCCGCACGTCAACGAGCCGCCGGAGAACCGCCTCGGGCGCACGGAGATGGCCCAGCGTTTCGGCGAGTACAAGACCGGCCTGCCCGCCAAGGGCCACGGCTACAACGGCTTCGACGGCGAGCACATGACGCTCGATGACGTCTACGAGGCATGGCTGCTGACCGGCGACTGGGTCGCGCACGAGGCGCTCGCGCAGGCCGGCGAGGCCATGCTGACCTGGCACACCGTGATGCCGGACCACGACCTGCACTCCGCGCGCAGCTTCGGCTGGACGCTGCGCGCGCTGTGCCAGGTGTTCCGCGCCACCGGCGACCGCCGCATGCTGGACGCCTGCCGCCAGATGACCGCGCGCGCCGACGAGCGCCGCGGCAAGGGCCAGGTCAAGTACTTCCGCGCCGGCCCGCCCGACGCCCGGCACATCGCGGACCAGGCCTCGGAGTCGCCGTGGATGGTGGCCGTGGCGCTGCACGGCCTGTGCGCGTACTGGAACGAGACGCACGACCCGCTCGTGCCGCCGATGCTGCGCGATCTCTCCACCTTCATCCTGGCCGCGTACCGCGGCGCGGACGGCTTCGTGGCCGACCTGCCGGTGCTGGGGCCGCTCACTGGCGGCCGGGCGCACGAGCCGCTGGGCACGTCGCAGTGGGTGCCGGGCGCGCTGGCGGCGGCGGCCTTCGTCACCGGCGACCACGCGCCGGTGGACGCGGTGTACGGGTACTACCGCGCGCTGCGCACGCGCACATCGACTCCGCTGCAGTTCGGCGCGCCGGGCTGGCACTGGTGGCAGGCGTACCTGGTCTCGCTGCGGCAGCGGCACGGGGACGCGGCGGTGAGGAACCCGGCGGGCTTCGTGATGCCGGGGCGGTGAGAAGCTCAGGCGTCGGGGTCAAGGAGGTGGCAACCCTCCTCGTCCAGCGGCAGAGCCTCGCTGTCCGCGAGCGAGAGCACGCGCATGTCGATCCCATCGCGCTGTACGTGGACCACGGCGGCGCGGCGCGGGTCAGTGTGCCGAACCAGCAACCCCAGCCGGTAGACGCGGCAGCCGGAGAGGGCAATCGAGAGGGTCACACGGCCGTCCGCGTCGGGCTGCGCGCCTGCCTGGTCGCTGGCCCTGACGACGACGATCCAGCGCGCGGGCTCCCGTTCGGCGCCGGCGATCCGCAGGTGCACGTCCTGCGGAGCGGACCGATAGCAGTGGACGCTGGTGCATCCGGCAGCGCCGGCCAGGCCGATGCAGGCCACCAGGACGCGGACCGCGCGCGCGCATCCAGCCATCCGCGTTCCCCGCCGATTCACCCGACCACCTCCACTGCGCCGCCGCATCGCGCGGCAATCTGCTCCACCGCTTCCGCGCCCGCAACCCAGCCTACGACATCCGCCGCACCGGGACGCGCCCTCCGCGCCTTGTGGCCCCCTGCCCCCGGGGCTACGCTGCGCCCCCATGAAGAAGCTCTTCATCGGCTGCGGGATCGTCGTGCTGCTGCTGCTGGCCGGCGTCGGCGTGCTGGTCTGGAGCCTGTGGGGCGACTTCCGCCAGATGCAGGCGCAGACCGAGCGGTCCTTCGCCCAGCTCGCCGACCTGCGCCTGCGCCACCCCTTCGAGGGCGAGGCCCTGACGCACCTGGACGGCGAGCGCTTCGCGCGCGCGCTCGACCTGCGCGCGCAGCTCGAACTGGACTACAGCGCCATCCAGGACCGCTTCCACGCGCTGGACCGCCGCAGCGACGAGGGCGAGGACGGCGCCGGCTTCCTCGACGTCCTGCGCGCCGCGCTGCAGGAGTTCGCGGCCGTGCTGCCCAACTTCGCGCGGCGCCTGGACGAAGCGCAGATGAGCTGGCCCGAACTGTCCTGGCATTCGCGCGTGCTGTGGTCCGTCCTGCACCGCATCGACGTGGGCGCGGCCGAGCCCGAGCTGGCGCCGCTCAGGGGCACGTGGGACAAGTACAGCGTGCTGTACCAGCAGCTGGCCCGCGAGCAGCGCGGCCTGCGGCCGCTGCGCGACGTGATCGGCGACTTCCCGCCCGCCATCGTGGCCGAGGCCTCGGCGCTGGTGGCAGCGGACATCGACCGCGTGCGCCAGGGCCTCGGGCTGCTCGTGGTCGAGCACTGGTTCCTCACGCCGGTGGACAGGCTCGAGGACCTGCAGTTCTCGAGCGAGCCCGACCCGCGCGACGAGCCGGCCGAGACACCCGCCGGGTCCGACGCGCCGCGCTAGCCAGGAGCCCGAGCATGCCGCGCAGCGTGACGGTCCCGGTCCGCGGCATGACCTGCGGCGGCTGCGCGGCCACCATCGAGCGCGGCCTCCTGCGGCTGCCGGGCGTGCAGTCGGCCAGCGTCTCCTTCGCCACGCGCTCGGCCCGCGTGACGGGCGAGCTGGACGAGGCGCAGGTGCTGCGCGCCATCGGCGCGCTGGGCTACGAGGGCCTGCCCTCGGACACGGCGCCTCCCGACGAGACCGCCGCCACACGCGCCGCCCGCCGGCGCGCCGGCGCCGCCGCGCTGCTGACCGCCGCGTCCTTCGCCGCCGCCCCGTCCGCGCCGTGGCTCTCGGGCGCCGCGGCCGTGGCCGTCGTGCTCGGGGCGGGCTGGCCCATCCTGGCCCAAGCCGCGCGCCAGGCGCGCGCGCGCCATGCGGGCATGGACACGCTGGTCGCGCTGGGCGCGCTGGCGGCGCTGGGCCTCGCGACGTCGCAGCACCTCGGGCACGCGCCGGGCCACGACCACCCGCTGTTCCCGTCCACCGCGCTGCTGGTCACCTTCGTGCTGCTGGGCCGCGCGCTCGAGCAGGGCGCCCGCGCGCGCGCCGCCGCCGCGCTGGCCGGCCTCTTCGCGCGCCAGCCGCGCGTCGCGCGCGTGCTGGTTGACGGCGAGGCGCGCGAGCTGCCCGCCGACGCCGTGCAACCGGGCGACCGCCTGCAGGTGCGCGCGGGCGAGGCCGCGCCCGCCGACGGCGCGGTCGAGTCCGGCGCCTGCGGCTGGGACGAGAGCCTGCTGACCGGCGAGCCGCTGCCGCAGTGGCGCGAGCCGGGCGAGCGCGTGCTCGGCGGCGCGATCCACCGTGGCGGCGCGCTGGTGACGCTGCGCGCCACGGCCACCGGCAGCGAGACCACCGTGGCGCGCCTGCTGGCGCTGGTGCGCGAGGCGCAGGCCGGCAAGCCCCCGGCGCAGCGCCTGGCCGACCGCGTCGCGGCCGTCTGCGTGCCAGCCGTGCTGCTGCTCTCGCTGGGCGTGCTGCTGCTGCGCGGCGACGCGCTGGCCGCCGTGGCCGTGCTGGTGGCGGCCTGCCCCTGCGCGCTGGGCCTGGCCACGCCGGCCGCGGTGCAGGTGGCCACGGGCCGCGCCGCGCAGCTCGGGATCCTGGTGCGCGACGCGGGCGCGCTGGAGACCGCCGCGCGCGTGACCGTGCTGCTGGTCGACAAGACCGGCACGCTGACCATGGGCGAGCCGCTGGTCGAAGGCCTGGGGGCGCCGGGCGCGGACGGCGTCGCGCGCGAGGTGGCGCGCAGCGCGCACCACTGGTCCGCGGCGGTCGGCGCCGGACTGCCCGCCGCAGGCGCCGCCGCGACCGGCGCGCCCGACGTGCGCGCGCCGCTGGTCGCGGCCGCCGCGGTCGAACTGGCCTCGGGCCACCCGCTGGCCGCCGCCATCCGCGCCGAGGTGCGCCGTTGCGGCTGGGAGCTGCCAACCGTCGACGAGGCCACGCTGCAGGCCGGCGGCGGCGGCGTCGCCGGCCGGCTGCTGGACGGCACCGCGGTGCTGGTCGGCTCGCCCGACTGGACCGCCGCCCGCGGCGTCGACGTCTCCGGCCTGCGCGACCTGTGCGCCGACTTCGCGCGCCGCGGCTGGACGCTGGCCGTGGTGGCCCTCGACGGCCGCGCGCGCCTGGCCCTCGGGCTGGCCGACCGCATCCGCCCCACCAGCCCGCGCGCCGTGCGCGTGCTGCGGGCCTTGGGCGTGCGCGTGGCCATGACCACCGGCGACCACGCGCGCGCGGCCGAGGCCATCGCCGCGCTGGCCGGCATCGACGAGGTGCACGCCGGCGAGACGCCGCCCGCCAAGGCCGAGCGCGTGCGCGCGCTGCGCGCCGCCGGCGAGGTCGTGGGCATGGTCGGCGACGGCAGCAACGACGCGCCCGCGCTGGCCGCGGCCGACGTCGGCTTCGCTGTGGGCGGCGCCACGGAGCTGGCGCGCGGCGCGGCGCCGCTGGTGCTGGTGCGCGGCGACCTCGCGCGCTGCACCGTGGCCGTCGAGCTGGCGCGCGCCAGCCTGCGCGTCATGCGCCAGAACCTCGCGCTGGCCTGCGCCTACAACGCCGTCGCGCTGCCGCTGGCCGCGCTGGGCCGCATCGACCCGCCCTTCGCGGCCGCCGCCATGGCCGCCAGCTCGCTGCTGGTGGTGCTCAACGCCCTGCGCCTGCGCGGCTTCCGCAGCCGGCTGGAAACGGGCTTCGGGCTCGAAAGCTAGCCCCTTCGGGCCCTGGCGGTCCCTTCAGCCCGGCCCGTCCCCCGGCCGATGAAGGGTCGTCCTCCCCCGCCCGCGAGTCCACCCATGCGCATCCTGGTTGCCGAAGACGACACGCTCTCCCGAACGCTGCTGGTCCGTGTGCTCGGCGACATGGGCCACCGGGTCACCGCCACCGCGGACGGCAACCAGGCCTGGGAGGCGTTCCGCAAGGAGCCGTTCCCGGTCGTCGTGACCGACTGGCTGATGCCCAACTGCGACGGCCTCGAGCTGACGCGCCGCATCCGCACCGTGCGCGCGCGCCTCTACCCGTGGGTCATCATGCTGACGGGCATGGACTACATGGAGAACTACCGCGCCACCCTCGAGGCCGGCGTGGACGACTTCCTGGTCAAGCCGCTGGACACCGAGCTGCTGCGCGTGCGCCTCTCGGTGGCCGAGCGCATGCAGCGCATGAGCGAGCAGGTCGTGGCGCTGACCTCGGCCCTGCCCATCTGCATGCACTGCAAGGCCGTGCGCGACGCGGGCGACGAGTGGAAGCGCGTCGAGGAGTTCTTCGCCGACATCGACTTCTCGCACAGCTACTGCCCCGAGTGCTACTACGACCACAGCCTCGCGCCGGAGATCACGCGCCTGCGCGACGACCCGCGCTGGGCCGGGCGCCTGCCGCCGACGTCGGCGGAGGCCACGCTGGACCCGGCCGTCTACACGGCGCTCTCGGCCTTCGAGAAGGAGGACAGCCCGGGCCTGGTCGAGGACCTGTGCACGGGCTTCGCCGAGTCCTCGGACGCGCTGCGCAAGGACCTCTACGGCTACGGCGCGGCCGGCCTGCTGGGCGGCGAGGCGCTGGCGCGCATCAAGCGCTTCGCCGTGCGCGCCGACGACCTCGGGCTGGGGCGCCTGGCGCACGCGCTGGCGGCCATCGCCGCGGTGACGCCCGAGCGCCAGTTGGACGAGCACGTGGGCATGGCCAACGCGGCCACCGCGGAGCTGGACCTGGCGCTGTCGGCGCTGGCCGAGGCCAGCGAGAAACCGGCGCCGGCGCAGCGCTGAACCGGGTTCGGCTCACGACCCCCGCGTCACGGCGCGTGGGCCGCCCGTTCGATGGCGCCGGACAGGTCCCGTACGAACTGAGCGAGCGCCTGCGGACGTTCGAGGCTCATCCTGGGCACGATCGAGTCGGCGAACTCGAATCCGTCGCGGCTGAGGTGATCACCCAGAGCGTCATGGACGAGCCGAGTCAGCGCCTCCTTGGCTTCGCGCTCGCGCTGCGGCACCGGCCAGTGGGCCGGTGGCCTGAACGTCATCCCGAGCGCCTCCTTGAGGCCCTCGCGGAAGGCCTCCGGATCCGCCATCAACCACGCTTCGACGCTCGGTTCCGCGACGGCGAACACCAGCCGCAGGTCGGCGACGCCGAGGATCCGCGACAGGTTGGCCGCCTTCTGCCGAGCCGAAGCTGACCGCTGCCGGTGCCACGCGCCGTCCGAGTCGGCCCCGACGACAACCACGTCGCACGACGGGGACAGGCGCAACCACGACCGGCGCAAGGCCTCAGGCTGGCAGCCACCCGTGACCTCGGGGCGGAAGACGCGCACGATGGCACCTGCCTTGCCGGCCTCGGCGACGATGACCGGCACGAGGAACGATGCGAAGTTGAAGTCCTCCGCGATCACCCCCACGCGGACCGGCCCGATCATCGCCGGCCGGCATCCGGATCCGGCCGGGTCTCGGCCACCACCTCGAGGCCGGCTTCCCTATCCAACGCGCGCAGCACTTCCGAATCGAAGTACATCGTGTCGTGCTGCCAGGGAAAGGACCTGAAGACGGTTCCCTTGGCCCGGGTCCACGAGCAGACGACCATGTGTTGCGGAAGGAGGTGGCACAGCAGCGGCGAGTGGGTCGTCAGGATGAACTGCGACCCTCCGGGCTGCCGCGCGGCCGAACTGCGGATGATCTGGGCGATCAGGTCCAGCCTGGCGGGATTGACGCCGTTCTCGGGCTCTTCGTAGACGACCACGGCCGGTGGACTGGGCGCCACCGACAACCCGAGGATGCACAGCAGCCGGAGAGTGCCCTCCGACAGCAGCCGGGCGGGATACTCGGCGCCGCCCTCATGCCTGGTCACGATCTCGAGCAGGCCGTCGCGCACGTCGACGCGCAGCCCTTCGATGCCCGGGACGAGATCGGCCAGGTTCTTCTCGATGCCCTTGAGCGACGCGGGGTGCTTCTGCTGCAGGGTGTAGTAGAAGGCCGGAAGCAGCTCGCCGGACCGGCCGGGCTCCTCGGCCCCCTGCACGCCCACGGGCACGCGCATGCGAGCAGGTTCCACGTAGTACACCCGCCAGGATGCGATCTCGCGAGCCGCCGCGACCACGTGCGGGTGGTAGACGGGATCCGAGAGTTCCGAGAGCAGCGTTCGCGGACGGTCGGGATCGAAGTACCGCGGATGGCTCTGGCGCTCGACCCGGGCCACGAACCGGCGGCGCCCGCCAGCCTCCTGGACGCGGTCGATGAACGGCTTGCGGACCGAGTCGGCCTTGGGCTCGAAGTCGCCCTTCAGCGCCTGGAGGCTCTCGTCAACGACGAACAGCTCGCCGCTTCGCGGGTGGAAGCCGACCTCCAGGCGGTAGCGCAGGAGCGTCTCGGTCACGCGCGTGTAGGTCGCGCTGGCGCCGACCGCCTGCTCGCGCTCCTGGAGCGTGCGGTTGACCTGGTCCACGATGCGTGGGTGCAGCTCGAGGTCGCACTCGACCCGGAACGTGAGGCGCTCGCGCTTGACGACCTCCTCGTACGTGGCCGTGCCGAACCCGCGCGGCGAGTGGAACGACTCCAGCGGCTCGCCGCGGTGTCCCTTGAAGGCCTCGCGGACCGTCTCCCGCGACACGAGGCTCGAGAGCAGCCCCAGCAGGTCCAGCAGGTTGCTCTTGCCGGCCCCGTTGGGGCCGAGGATGACCGAGACAGGGCCGAATTCGAGCGAGCAGTCCGCCAAGGACTTGTAGCCGGTGACGCGTAGCCGGTGGATCATCGCTCGCGGATCCTACCGGGCTGGGCCGACGGCGGGACAGCCCGCGAGGGGCGTGCCACACCGGGGAAACGGGTCGAGACCAGGACCATGACGGACCTCCGGAACCAGCATGGTCCGGTCGGGCGACCTCGGCCGTCGTTACGTTGCCCACCACCCCTCGGCCCGCCGCCACGCGGCGCCCCCCGGGGCGGGCCCGCCACCCTGCCCGCCCCGAAGGTCCGGCGTCACGCCGCGCGCCGCGCGCTCAGCCGTCGAAGTACCAGGCGAACTCCTGCGGGTGCGGCCGGGTCTTCAGGATCAGCACCTCGTTGTCGTACTTGTACTTGAGGTACGTCTCGATCAGCTCCTTGTTGAAGACGTCGCCGCGCAGCAGGAACTCGTGGTCCTTGCGCAGGGCCTCCAGCGCCGCCTCCAGCGAAGTGGGCGCGTCCACCACCTGCGCCATCTCCTCCGGCGGCAGGTCGTAGATGTTCTTGTCCAGCGGGTCGCCCGGGTCGATGCGGTTCTGGATGCCGTCGATGCAGGCCATGGCGATGGCGCTGAAGGCCAGGTAGCCGGTGGCCAGCGGGTCGGGGCAGCGGAACTCGAAGCGCTTGGACCTGGGCTCGCTGGAGAACATGGGGATGCGGATGGCCGCCGAGCGGTTGCGCGAACTGTAGGCCAGCTTGATGGGCGCCTCGAAGTGCGGCACCAGGCGGCGGTAGCTGTTGGTGGTGGGGTTGGTGAAGGCGATGACCGCGTGCGCGTGGCGCAGCAGGCCGCCGATGGCCCAGCGCCCCGTGTCCGAGAGCCCGGCGTAGCCGCCGCCCGCGAACAGGTTGGTCTTGCCCTTCCAGATCGAGAAGTGCACGTGCATGCCCGAGCCGTTGTCGCCGAAGAGCGGCTTGGGCATGAAGGTGGCCGTCTTGCCGGCGCGCACCGCGCACTGGCGCACGATGTACTTGAACCACTGCAGCTTGTCGGCCATGGACACGAGCGTGTCGTACTTCATGTCCAGCTCGGCCTGGCCGGCGGTGGCCACCTCGTGGTGCTGGCGCTCCATCTCGATGCCCACGTCCTCCATCGTGCGCATCATCTCGCCGCGCAGGTCCTGCTGCTGGTCCATCGGCGGCAGGGGCAGGTAGCCGCCCTTGTTGCGCACGCGGAAGCCATGGCCGGCCAGCTCGCTGCCGGTGTTCCACGGGCCCTCGTCGCTGTCGATGGAGTAGAAGGACGAGTGCGGCTGCGTGTCCCAGCGCACCGAGTCGAAGATGAAGAATTCGGGCTCGGGGCCCACGTACATGCGGTCGCCGAGGCCCGTGCTGACCAGGTACTGCTCCACGCGCCGCGCCACGCCGCGCGGGTCGCGCGCGTAGTCTTCCTTGGTGATCGGGTCGACCACGTCCGCGATCATCGTCAGCGTCGGCTCGGCGAAGAACGGGTCCACGACGGCCGTGTTCGGGTCGGGCACCACGAGCATGTCGCTCTCGTCGATGGCCTTCCAGCCGCGGATCGAGCTGCCGTCGAAGCCGTGGCCGTCGGTGAAGCTGCCCTCGTTGACCATGGTGGCCGGCAGCGTGAAGTGGTGCCACATGCCGAACGGATCGCTGAAGCGCAGGTCGATCGCGCGGATGTTGCCGGTCTTGATCTTGTCGAGGACGTCCTTGGGGCTGTACCCCGGTGTCATGCCCACGTGCGGGTGTTCCTTTCCTTGCTGGGCGCGCGTCGCCGCGCGCGGGCTGGTGGATGGGTTGCGAAGCTCGTGCGCTGCGTCGCGTGCCGCTGACAGGCGCGCGCGTTCAGATGGCCTCCGGCCCGGTCTCGCCGGTGCGGATGCGGATCACGTCGTGCAGCTCCCAGGTGAAGATGCGCCCGCGGTCGCCGCCGCCCGCCTCGATGGCGCGGATGGCCGCGTCCACGAAGGCCTCGTTGACGCCGACCTCGATGCGCACCATGGGCTCGGGCGAAACCTCCGCGAACGCGACGGCGTGCATGTCGCTGACGCCGTGCACCTCGCTCACGGTCATGCGGAAGATCTCGGCGTCGGCCAGCAGGGCCGTCACGGCCTGCAGGCGCTCGGGCGCCAGGATCGCCTGGATCATGCGCATGAAGGTGCCAGCCGCGTGGAGGGATGGACCTCGACGGTGGCCCGGCGGTCCGCATCCGGGCCTCGCCGTGCGAGGTCCGGGGCCGCAACCTAGCAAAGTGCACCGTGCGGGAACATCGCGCCACGCGCGGCGGGTGGCCGCGCCAACGCTCGCCCGCGCGCGGCAGCCGACAGGAATGTTGGCCGGTCGCGGAGAGTCGCGTGGACAGGCGGTGGAGGTCGCTGAGGGCCCCTGTCGCCGCGAGCGGTCCAAACCGGCCCCGAACCACGGTTTCCGCCATGCCCTCGGTTCCCCGGGCGGCAGCAGCCCCTCATGCCGTTGTCCCGCCACAACTTCCGTAACCCATTCTCGCGTCTGGCCTTCAGGCGCCATCTCCCCGCCCCGATTCCTAGAAACAGGACGTAACACCAGCGGGCGGACAGCGTCATCTCAACCGTAGACGGGGGCCTTCCCGATAAGGCCCCTCGAAGCGGGGCAACGCCGCCAGGTCTCCCCCGGTTCAAGCCGGGGCTGGCCGGGCAGCCTGCCCACCCGGAGTTCCCGATGAACACGTCCACCCACGACACCGACATGCGCGCGGTCTTTGCGGCGCTGGTGTTCATGGCGCTGAGCGTCACCCTGACGCTCTTCAACGGGTTGCGCTAAGACGCCCTGGCATCCCCGGGAGAGCCCCGGGATGTCTGCCGGTCGTCCGCACACCCTCGCCTCAGGGCACGACTCCCAGCAACGCGTTGCTCGCCGCAACACCCTGAATGGCGCCGGCATCCACGATCCAGGCTTGCGCATAAAGCGTGCTGCCGGACGGCATCTCGCCGGGCCATGTGCCGCCGAAGAGGGCCGCGCCGGTGGAGTCGGTGACCAGCCCGACGATCGCGTCCGCCGACGGCACCAGGATGCCGCCCTTGAAGGAGACGCCCGCAGCCGAGAGGCCGAGGAACAGCCGGCCCGCTGACATCGACGCGGCGCCAGAGAGTCGCAGCTCGACCGTGACGCCCGCCAGGAGCGATCCCTTGGGCCCGAGCGCGGGCGTGCCAGCCGCGCCGGGGAGGCCTGCGTCGATGAACTTCCAAGGCGGCGCCAGCGATTCGACGACCACGTGGCCCGGCCCCGGCGCTTCGTCGGCGGGGGCGCCGATGACCGCATCCGCGAAGCCATCGTCGTCCAGGTCGGCCACCGCCAGCGCGGCTCCGAAACGATCTCCAGCCACCGAGCCCACCGCAAGGACGGACGGGGACAGCCCGTCGCCCGAGACCAAGGTGACCATGCCCCACCCGGGCCACCCGGACGGCGACCCGATGAGCACGTCGGGCCGGCCGTCGGCGTCGATGTCGGCGCCGCCGGAGACGGCCTCGCCCACCGAGGGGCCGGCATCGACCTCATCGAAGGCGGCCAGCACGTCGCCGGTGGCTCCGGCATGCACGCTCGCGCGTGCCTGAAACACGCCGCCCATTCCGCCAGGAATCGGCGCACCGACGATCAGGTCGGCGTGGCCGTCCGCGTCCACGTCGCCCGCCGCGGAGAGCGCGGCTCCGAAGTTGCTGCCGTCGTCCGGGCCGACGAGGAGGTGGATCGCGGCGCCTGAGCCGCGCAGTACGTGCACGAAGCCCGGCCGGGGGACGAACTGGCCGGTGCCAACCTTGGCATCAGGTTCGCCGGCGAGCAGGTCGGGCAAGCCGTCGGCATCGACATCGCCCGCCGCGGCGACGGCAAAGCCCAGGTGCGACTGCTTGCTCGAGCCCGTCAGCACGAGGAGCGGCTGTCCGCTCGCACCCGACTCGGCCCGCAGCTCTCCGCCGTCGACCTTCGGGCCATCGGCCAGCGGTGCGCCGAACGCCACGTCCGGCACCCCGTCGCCATCGAGGTCGCCGGGACCTGACACCGCTCCTCCGAACTCGTCGCCAGCGGCCGCGCCGAGCCACGTGCGCAGCACGCTGCCGTCGGCGCCCGACAGGGCCCAGGCCAGTCCTGGGCCGGGAACGGCGCCATCCTGCGGGGCGCCCGCGAGCAGGTCCGCGCGGCCGTCGCCGTCGAGGTCACCGACGCCCGACAACGCCGCTCCGAGGTGCGCGCCCGCCGTCTCGCCGGCGCGCTCCCAGAGCAGTGCGCCGGCATGGCCGGAGAACAGGCGCACGAGGCCCGCCTCGCTCCCGCCCTCGCCGTGCCCGGGCGCGCCCACGGCCACGTCGCCGACGCCGTCGCCGTTCGCGTCGCCAACCACGGCCACCGCCGCGCCAAAGCGCGCGGCTGGCAAGCCGGTCCACTCCAGCACGGGCCCGTCGGGTGGCCCCAGGAACGGCCCGCCGAAGACCGCGGCGTACAAGCAGCCGTTCACCAGCAGGTCCGGGGTGCCGTCGCCGTCGATCTTGCCCGCGCGACGGACCGACAGGCCGAAGTAGTCCCCGGTGTAGACGCCTTCGATGCGACCGATCTCGGCCCCGTCCTCGCCCGAGACCACGCGCACTTGGCCAGCCGGCAGGGCGTAGGGCGAGGACAGGACGAGGTCGGGCCGGCCGTCCAGGTCGGCGTCGCCCAGGCCCGCCAGGACCCAGCTTGCGTCCGGCAGGCCCAGAACCAGCGAACCGTCGGCGCCCGAGTAGACGCGCACCTGCCCGAGCTGGTCCGCGGACTTGTCGTGGTCCAGGCCCACGAGCAGGTCCGGAACGCCGTCCAGGTCCACGTCGCCCGGATCCGCCAGCGCACGACCGAACTGATCCCCCGAAGGCCAGGAGTCGAGTTCGCCCTGCAGCACGTGGATCACGGCTCCGCTGCGGCCCGAGTACACCGTCACGGTCGATGGCCCGGGCCCGCTCTTGTGCACGTCGGCCACGGCCAGGTCCGCGAAGCCGTCGGAATCGACGTCGCCGGAGGCGGACACGGCCGCCCCGAACGACAGGGCCGATGGCGGGGCAGGGAAGAGGAACAGGACCGCGCCCGTGGCCCCCGAGTGCACGCGCGCGGAGCCCGGCCAGCCGCCGTAGGGCGTGCCGACCAGCACGTCCTCGACGCCGTCGTGGTCCAGGTCTCCGGCGCGCGCGAGCCGCGCGTCCAGGTAGCCGCCGGCGTCCGAGCGCGACCACAGTGTCGACCCGTCCACGCCCGACAGCAGGCTGACGCCCAGCGAGCCCAGTGCGACCACGTCCCGCACGCTGTCGCCGTTGGCGTCCGACACGTCCGTCAGCGCCGCGGCGTAGCCGGTGGTCTGCGTCCAGGTCAACTCCCAGAGGACCTGACCCGTCGCTCCGGACCACGCTCTGACCTGCTGCGCGTAGTGCTCGTGGTGGTCGGCACTGGCGATCACGACGTCGGCGACGCCGTCGCCGTCGAGGTCGCCGGCCATGCTGGACGCCAGGTCCAGCCACGGGTAGGAGCCGACCTGGAGCAGCGACGGCGGCTGCTGCGCGCCCGCCGCCGGCCCCAGCGCCAAGACCAACGCCACGGCGCGCAGCAGCGGCTCGACCAGCCGGCCACTCTTCTGCACCGACCGTCCCGACATGGCGCCTGCCTCCACACCCGGCGAAGGGACGCCAGCCTACCCCTCCTGCCGTCGGCATGCTGGCCATCCACTACAATCCCGCCGCCATGACCACGGACAGCGGCGCGGACACGACACAAGGATCGCTTTTTGGCGGCGAGACGCGCGCGCCCCGCGCCTCGACGGGTGACGCACCACCCCGCCCCGCCCGCCCGCGCGCCATGACCCAGGCCGCCGCGCGCACGCTGGCCGCCTCGGCCGCCGAGGCCCGCGCCGCCGCGCGCCCCGCCCCGGCCGGCGACCCGGCCAAGACGCCCATGATGGAGCAGTACTTCCGCGCCAAGGCCGAGGCGCCCGACGCGCTGCTCTTCTTCCGCATGGGCGACTTCTACGAGCTCTTCGGCGAGGACGCCGTGACGGCCGCGCGCGTGCTGGGCATCGCGCTGACCAGCCGCAGCAAGGGCGAGGGCGCCATCCCCATGGCCGGCGTGCCGGTCAAGGCGCACGAGGGCTACCTGCAGCAGCTCATCCGCGAGGGCTTCCGCGTCGCGATCTGCGACCAGATGGAGGACCCGCGCCTGGCCAAGGGCCTGGTGGACCGGCAGGTCACGCGCATCGTCACCGCCGGCACGGTCTTCGAGGACGACCTGCTCGATCGGCGCGCGAGCAACTGGCTGGTGGCCATCGCGCCCGAGGGCGAGCGCGCGGGCCTGGCCTGGCTGGACGTCTCCACCGGCGACTTCCGCGTGGCCGACGTGGCCGCGGAGCGCCTGGTCGACGAGGTCGCGCGCCTCGACCCGGCCGAGATCCTGCTGCCGGAGTCCCTGCTGCACGGCGCTGACGGCCCGCTGGTCGCGCGCCTGCGCCGCGCCAGCCGCGCGCCGCTGGTGCGCGGCGCGGAGTGGACCTTCGCCGCGGCCAACGCCCCGGCCACGGTCAAGGAGCTGCTGCGCGTCGGCTCGCTGGCGGGTTTCGGCCTGCAGGACGACCAGCCCTGCGTGCGCGCGGCCGGCGCGGCGTTGGCCTACGTGCGCGACACCCAGCGCGGCGCGCTGCCGGCGGTGGCCGGGATCCGCGTGCACGACCCCTCGCGCTCGGCCGCGCTCGACCGCGCCACGCGCTCCTGCCTCGAGCTGCTGGCCACGCAGCGCGAGGGCCGCCGCGAGGGCAGCCTGCTGGCGGTGCTGGACCGCACCTCCACGGCCATGGGTGCGCGCCTGCTGCGCGAGTGGCTGGTCGCGCCGCTGACGGACCCGGCGCGCATCGCGCGGAGGCAGTCGGCGGTGGCCGAGCTGCTCGAGCGCGGCGAGGTCCACGCGCGCCTGGCAGCCACGCTGGCCGAGCTGCCCGACCTCGAGCGCGGCGCCACGCGCCTGCTGGCCGGCCGCGCCTCCCCGCGCGACCTCTCCGCGCTGCGCGCCGGGCTGCGCCTCGCGCCGGTGTTGCGCGCCATCCTCTCCGCCTGCGACAGCGCGCCGCTGTCCGAGGCGGGCGCGCGCATCCAGCCGCTGCCGGAGCTGCTGGACGAGCTGGAGCGCGGCCTGTCCGAGAGCCCGCCGCTGGTGCTCAACGAGGGCGGCCTGATCGCCGCCGGCTGGGACGCGCGTCTGGACGAGCTGCGCTCGCTGCGCGACGACGGCGCCGCCGCCGTGGCGCGCTTCCAGGCCGAGGAGGCCGAGCGCTGCGGCCTGGCCACGCTCAAGGTCGGCTTCAACCGCGTCTTCGGCTACTACATCGAGCTGGGCCACGCGCACGCCGACCGCGTGCCCGCGCACTGGACGCGCAAGCAGACGCTGGCCGGCGCCGAGCGCTACATCACGCCCGAGCTCAAGCAGCTCGAGACCAGCATCCTCTCGGCCGACGAGCAGGCGCGCGCGCTGGAGACGAAGCTGTTCCTCGCCCTGCGCGAGCGCGCCGCGCGCGACGGCGAGGCCGTGCGCGCGCTGGCCCGCGCCGTGGCGCGCGTGGACGTGCTGGCGGGCTTCGCGCGCCTGGCGCGCGAGCGCGGCTGGACGCGCCCGCAGGTGGACGACGGCGACCTGATCGAGATCCGCGACGGCCGCCACCCCGTGCTCGACACGCTGCTGCCCGCCGGCCGCTGCGTGCCCAACGACGTGACGCTGGACCGCGACGCCGCGCGCCTCCTGCTGGTGACGGGCCCCAACATGGCCGGCAAGAGCACCTACATCCGCCAGGTCGCGCTGCTGGTGCTGCTGGCGCAGACCGGCAGCTTCGTGCCCGCCGCCCGCGCGCGCGTGGGCGTGGTGGACCGCATCTTCACGCGCATCGGCAGCGCCGACGACCTCTCCGCCGGCGCCTCCACCTTCATGGTCGAGATGACCGAGACGGCCGCGATCCTCAACCAGGCCAGCGCGCGCAGCCTGGTCATCCTGGACGAGGTCGGCCGCGGCACCTCCACCTGGGACGGCCTCTCGCTGGCCTGGGCCATCTGCGAGTGGCTGCACGAGAAGGTCGGCGCGCGCACGCTGTTCGCGACGCACTACCACGAGCTGACCGACCTGGCCGACGAGTTCCCCGCCGTGCGCAATCTGCACGTGGCCGTGCACGAGGAGGGCGACGAGATCACCTTCCTGCACCGCGTGGTGCCGGGCGGCACGGACCGCAGCTACGGCTTGCACGTGGCGCGCCTGGCCGGCGTGCCGCGCGGCGTCATCGAGCGCGCGCGGCGCATCCTGCGCGACCTCGAGCAGCGCGCGCCCGACCTGCGGCCGGGCGCGGGCGAGGCGCCGGCGGGGGCGACGGCCGCGGCGGTGGTGACGGAGCCGCTGTTCCCGCGGCCGGGCGCGGCGGTGCTGGACGAGCTTGCGGCGCTGGACACGGACGCGGTGGCGCCGCTGGACGCGCTGCTGGCGATCCGGCAGTGGCAGGAGCGGCTGCGGGGGGGCGAGGGCGCGGCCGGCTGACCCTCAGCGCTGCGACTTGGCCACGCGCTCCACCTGCTCGAGGTAGCGCGCCACGTCGTCGCGCGGGCGCACCTCCTGGGCGCGGCGCAGCAGTGGCAGCGCCTCGGCGTAGCGCGCCTGGCGCACCAGCACCTGCGCGTGCCGGATCGTGGCCGTCGCCTCGTGGGCCGACAGGCTCGCGGCGCGCTCGTAGCAGAAGATCGCGCGGTCCGGCTCGTCCTGGCGCTCATGGTGCTGGCCCAGCAGCATCAGCGCCTCGCCGTCCAGCGGGTCGAGCATGATGATCTCCTCCAGCACCCGCGCGGTCTCGGCGCCCCCGACCCCGTCGGACATGCTCAGTCGGACCTCGAGCTTGAGCAGCCGGGTGCGGTCGCCCAGGACCAGGCAGTCGCCGCGCGCCTCGCGGACGTGCGCGGCCAGCTCGCGCGCCTGGGGCACCGCGCCGCGCGACGCGAGCGACTCGGCCGACCGCAACGGGCGGTCGCAGGGCTGACCGGCGTCGAGGTCGATGGCGCGCCGGTAGGCGCCCGCGGCCAGGTCGGGCAGGTCCTCGCTGAGGTACAGGTCGCCCAGCGTGAACAGGCCGTCTGCGGTGGACTTGCCCAGCCGGTCGATGGCCTCGAAGTTGCCGGCGGCGCGCAGGGGCTGCTTCATCCCGACGAAGGTGTGCGCCTGCAGCAGCCAGAAGTCGGCGTTGTCGGGGAAGCGCGCGACCAGCGCCTCCAGCAGCGCGGCCGCGTCCTGGAACTTCTCCTGCTTGAAGACGCAGCGCGTCAGCCCGAGGCGCCACTCGGTCGAGTCGGGCTGCAGCAGCAGCGCGTTGCGGTAGGCAGTCTCGGCCGCCTGGTAGTCGGCCTTGGCGGCGTAGGCGAAGCCCAGCAGGCCGCAGGAGTAGCCGTCGCCGCCGCCCAGTTCGAGCATGCGCGTGAAGGAACGGATGGCGTCGTCGTAGCGGCCGTCGCGCGCGTGGATCAGCCCGAGGTTGCGCCAGGCGCGACGGAAGCTGGGGAACTTGCCCACGGCGCGCTCGAAGTCGGCGCGGGCCTCCGGCAGGCGATCCTGCTGGAAGCGCATGTTTCCCAGCGTGAAGTCCAGCGTGGCGGAACTGTCGGGCTTCAGGCCCTTGAGCAGCGCCCTCTCGGCCGCGGGCAGGTCGTCGGACATCAGCGGCAGGATCTCCTCGAGCAGCTCGATCTCCTTGGGCGTGACGCGCGGCTCGATCTCGGCGTTGATGCCATAGCTGGCGGTGAACTGCCGCCGGAACACGGGGTCGTTCCAGATGTCGTCCAGCTCGTCAGGTGGCGCCGCCCGGGACGCGCCGGACAGCAAGGCCAGCAGGCAGCCGGCCAGGATGCGCGGCATCCGGGCGCGGCGCGGGCGGAGCCAGGCGGCGGCGGGATCAGGGTGGTTCATGGTCAACTCGGTTGAAAGCGGATCGGGACGCGCATCTTGCAACTGACGCGCTGGCCGCCCTTGACGGCCGGCTCGAACTTCCACTGCTTCACGGCGTCCAGCGCCGGCTTCTCGAAGGCTTCGTGGCTGGAGCTCTCCACGCGCGGGCCCGCGACCCGGCCGGTCGCGTCCACCACGAAGATCACCGTCACCAGGCCCTCGAGCTTGCGGCCGCGCATCGCGGACGGGTACGGCGGCGACGACTGGAACACGGCCCGCGGCTTCTGGTCGATCTCGCCCAGCGAGAAGGCCTCCTCGAGCTTGTCGTCCAGGGCGCCGGCCCTGGCCATGCCGCCGATGCGCCCGCCGGAGGCGAAGCTGAGCGCGTCGGCGAAGTCTCCGCCGCCGCCGTGGCCGCCGAGGGCAGCCTCGATCGCGCCGAGGCTCGCGGCTTCCAGGGCGGTCGCGCTGGCCGCGGCCGACAGCTCGAGGTTGCGCATGATCTCGGAGGCGTCCGGAGGCGGCTCCTCCTCGGCCTGCAGTTCCTCGTCCTCGCGCCGCTCCGCATGCTCCTGGCGCTGTTCCTCCTCCTTGGCCTTCGCGGCTTCGTCCTCCGCGGTGCTCAGCAACTCGACCTGGCGCAACGTCCCGTGGTCCTCGTGCTCGTCGAGGAACAGCGCGCCCCCGAAGAGCAGGAAACCCGCGTGCGCCACGACGGCGCAGAGCACTCCGGCAATGGTCCCGGGCTTCATGACTTGCCCGTGTTGATGCCGACCTTGGCGATCCCGGCGCGGCGCACCTCGTCCAGCACCGCCACCACGTGCTTGAAGTCCGCGGCGGCGTCACTGTTGAGGATGACCTTCGGGTCCTTGGCCGTGGACTTGAGCGTCTCGAGCTTCAGCGGCAGCTGGGCGATGGTGATCTTCTCCTTGTTCCAGAAGACCTCACCCTTCTCGTTGACGCTGAGCGTCACCGCCTTCTCCATGTCCTGCTGGTCGCCCAGCGAGGCCGCGCTGGCCGCCGTCGGCAGCGACACCTGCACGCCCTGGTTCCTGGTCATGGACAGCGACACCATGATGAAGGTCGCGAGCAGGAAGAAGATGATGTCGATGAGCGGGATGATCTCGATGCGCGCACGCTTGCCGCGCCCTCTGCCTGTCGATCCGTGCATGTCGGGAACCTCCTGGCTGTCAGTGGGCGTGGACGAGCTGGGAGACGGCCGCGACCGTGCTCGCCGGCGGGTGCACCATCAGCTCGAGCTGCGTGGAAGCCGACTCGATCTCGTGCCGGGCGTCCTCCAGCCTGGTGTTCAGGAAGTTGAACGGCAGCAGCGAGATGATCGCGATGCCCAGGCCGAAGGCCGTGGCGATCAGCGCCTCGGCGATGCCGCCGGTGATCGCGCCCGGCGCGGAGAGCTCGCCGCCGATGATGGAGAACGAACCCATCATGCCCGTCACCGTGCCCAGCAGGCCCAGCAGCGGCGCCAGCGTGATGACCGTGTCGAGGATCGGGATGCCGCGCTCGAAGCGTTTCAGCTCCTTGGCCTGCGCGTGCAGCAGCGCGTTGGCCAGCGACTGGTCCTTGTGCTCCAGCGCGTAGCCCAGCGTGCGAACGACGCAGTCCTTCGACTGCTTGCCGATCATGATCGCGCTCTCGATCGCGCCCTGCTGCACCTCGGCGAACAGCCGCAGCAGCGCCTGCGGATCGCGGCGCCGGCGTTCGTTGGCCAGGAACACGACGCGCTCGATGACCGTCCCCAGCGCCAGGATCGAGGCGACCAGCAGCGGCCACATGATCGGGCCGCCCTTCTCGAAGATGTGAACCAGGCTGGTCTTCTGGATCAGGGCCTTCAGCGCGGCGCCGCGCGACGGGTCGAGCGGCAACGTGCCCTCGCCGTCCGCGACCAGCGCGCCGATCCCGGCCTGCAGCGTGCCCTCGAGCGGGCGGATCAGCGGCTTGTCCGAGCCGGTCTGCGGCACGACCAGGCCCGCGACCCCGGTCGCCGCGCGGAACAGGGCTACCGGGCCGAACAGCGCGAACTGCCCGTCGGAGACGGTGCCCTCGAGGTCCACGCCCACGCCCGGAAAGCGCATGCCGCCCACGGCGTCGAACAGCCGCCGCAGCGACATGTCCGCGAAGGACACCTGCCGCGCGAAGCGCTCGGTCGTGGTCAGCGTGGGGTTCTCGGTGGCCTGCTTGGCGCTCGCGATGGCCGCGCCGCAGTACTGCAGCTCGCTGACGTTGACCTTGGACTCGAAGGTCCGCGCGTACTCGTCCAGCAGGCTGCCGACGTAGGACTGCTCGTCCTGACGGGCCTTCATCTCGGCCTTGAGCGTGGAGATCCCGAGGTTGCCCGCATCGACCAGGCGCGTGACCTGGTCGCGCTCGCGCCGCAGCTGCGTGACGCGCTCCTCCAGCGCCGTCAGCTCCTGCGCCAGCGGCAGCTTCTCGCCGGCGATCCGTTCGCGCAGGGCGTTGAGGTCCTGGATGCTGCGCGTCAGCTCCTGCTCGGCGGACTGGCGCAGGTGCGCGATGGTCTCCTCCGGCGGCGACTGCTGTGCCGGGGCGCCGGACGCGAGGCCGAGGACGATGAGCGCGATGGGGAGCGTCTTCATTGCAGTGTCACCGGAAGCGGCACGAAGGCCGGGGGTTGCTTGCCCTGGATGATCTCGAGCGCCTGGAGCACCTCGGCGGCCACGGCGTCGAACGGCTCCCAGGTCCAGCCGTCGGCCGTGGCGCGGCCGATGCCGGCCTCGCCGCGCGCACTGACGTAGTAGGCCTGGGCGAGGCCGACGTACAGCACCCGCACCTCGGCCAGCCTGCCGTCCGAGAGCGTGCGGACCTCGTAGCTCACCGTGATCTCGTTGTTGGCCTTGTTCAGCTCGTTGAGGATGCCGAGCACGTTCTGGAAGCGCTCGGCGACCGCGACGCGCGCCTTGGCCGCCTCGTCCAGCGGCATGCGCTCGAACAGCGGCTGGAGCCTGGTCGTGATCGGCTCGGGCACCTGCGCGAACAGGCGCCGCACCTCGCCCTCCATGCGGCCGACGGCCGCGGAGAGCTGGGAACCGGCCGCCTGCAACTGCGCGTCCTCGGCCAGCAGCTCGGCGCGCTTGCGGTCGGCCTCCGCGACCCCGGTTTGCGCCTCGGTGATCTGCTCCTCGAGCGTGGCGACCTCCTTGCGCACCAGCTCCAGCCGGCCCTGCAGGATCTCGCGACCCTGCTGCCAGTCCTTGCGCTCGCGCGAGATGATCTGCTGCGTCTCGATCCACTTCTCCAGCGCCAGGCGCGTCTCCGCGAGCGTCGGCGGCGGCGTCTCGTCGTCCGCCGGATGCGTCGCGGTCGCGGCCGGAGGCCCGCCGGCCGGCAGCAGCGCCAGCGCCGCCGCCAGCAGGACGGAGCGCGACGCCGTGCCGCGGCCCCCGAGGGCCCGCTTCGTTGCGTGCCTGTTCATGGGTTCCATGCCCTCCGTGTGCCCGTTGTCATGGCCTGTCCGGCCTCCGTTCATCCGTCTTGCATTCAGAAACGCACCGTGATTCCCAGCGCGAACTCACGCCCGCGCGTGTACGAGGACTTGAGCTTGTCCGCGCCGTTCTCGGGTCGGAAGACCTCCTCGATCTCCGGGTTGGTCAGGTTCCTGCCCTGGAAGGTGAGCGTCGTGCGCTCGCTCAGCTTCTGCGAGACGCTCAGGTTCAGCGTGCCGTACTCGACCGCGTAGACGCTGGGCACGAAGTTGCCCGCCGACTCGCCCGCGCCCGCGACGAGCGTGTCGCCGGTCAGCGTGTAGAACAGCGCCACCTGCGTGCCGGTGTGCTCGACGTCCCAGGTCAGGTACAGGTTGTAGAGGTGCTCGGGCGCGTTGGTCATGTCGCGCTCCGTCAGGTCGATGTCGATGCCCGGGTCCTGGAAGCCCGCGATCTCCTCCGGGCTGAGCTGCACCACCGAGTTGATGAAGGTGGCGTTGGCGCCGACCGAGAGGCCCTGCAGCCCGTCCCACAGGCTGTCGAGGCCGTGGCGCAGCTCGAACTCGTAGCCGTTCAGTTCGCCCTCGGGGTAGTTGACCGCGGTGGTGAAGGTGAAGGGCTGCACGCGCTGCACGTACTCGATCGGGTCGTCGATCGTCTTCTTGAACCACGAGAACGACAGCAGGCTGCCGGGCTCCGGCGCGTAGTCGGCGCGGAAGTCCCAGTTCTCCAGCGCGCTCATCTGCAGGTCCGGGTTGCCGATGAACACCGGGCCGCCCAGGAACTCCTGCTGCAGGATGGGCGAGAGCTCCTTGAAGGTCTGACGCGCCACCGTCTCCGACCAGGACGCGCGCAGCGTGACCCCTTCCGCCGGAACGTACTGCAACCCCAGCGAGGGCAGCGCGTCGTCCTGGCTGAAGTCGACGTCGGCGTCGTCCGTGAACGGCGCCAGCGTGGAGGCGCCCGGCGGCAGCCAGGTGGCCTCCGGCTCGGGGCTGTTGACGATGCTGATCTCCGTGGACTCCCAGCGCACCCCGCCGATCACGTTCCAGGCCGAGTCCAAGGGCATGTCGAACATCGAGTACCAGGCCGAGACGTCCAGCTCGCCGTCGTAGTCGACGTCCGTCTGCACGTCCTCGAGCGGGTGGAACTCGGAGGGGAAGCTCCCGCTCCAGAACTCGTCCCAGTCGCCCTCGAAGAACGAGCCCGTCTCGCCGGAGTTGGTGAACGTGTCCTGGTGGAAGGCGCGCTCGACCTGGTCGTCGAACAGGCCGAGCTTGACGTAGCCGGGGTCGCCGCTCCACTGCTCGAAGGGCAGCTTGACGTTCAGCGCGTACTGGTCGCTGTCCTCGTCGATGGTCTTGAAGACGCGCTGCAGGTTGCCGAAGTTGAAGTTCTCCGAGGGCTTCAGCGGGTAGTACGTGGCCGGCGAGGTGTACGGCGGCAGGAAGGGCGGGAAGCCCGGGCTGAACGAGGGCGCCAGCCAGAGCGAGCCGAACTGGCGCTTGTCCGGCTGATCGAGGCTGGCGGAGCTGGCGGCGAGGTACCAGTCGAACTCGGGCGGGCCGAAGGTGAACGCGCCGAGCGAGCCCAGGTCCATGCTCTCCAGCACGTGGCGCCCGTCGAGCTGCAGGGACTCGGTCTTGCGCTCGGTGTACTCGAGCGTCTCGTTGCGCAGGTACGGCGCGACGAGCAGGTCCGAGGGCTGGTTGCCCGGCCCCATGGTGTCGTTCACGTCGTAGCCCGGGAAGTAGTACTCCTTGCCGCGCGTGTCCTCGGCCAGCGTGACCGTGTCCTCGGCGATGTGCGTGAACAGGTACGTCAAGCCGAGCGCGTGGTTCTCGGACTCGAGCCCCAGCGTGGCCAGCCCGCCCCACTGCACCGATTCCTGGCTCCGGGTCACGTCGAAGAGCGACGTCTTCAGGTCGCCCGCGACACCCTGGAACTCGGGCGTCAGCGGCGCCCCGGGATCCTCGATCCACCACGAGTCCTCGACGCCGTCGTCGTGGAACGAGCTGTCGCGCTCGTAGAACAGGCTCAGCAGCCCGCCCACCGTGACCTCGTCGTCCAGCTCGTGCTTGCCGCCGGCGGTGAACGACCACTTGCCGTCGACCGGCGCCTCGCCCTCGGTGACGCCCACGGCGCCGTCCCAGCTCGTGTTGGCCGCGAGGGCGTCGGTCTGGACGACCATGTCCCCGGCCTTGTCGCCCAGCGTGCTGACGCCGCCGCCGTCGTAGGTGAGGAAGTCGCTGCCCTGGACGTTGGAGTTCTGGCTGTACTGCGCGCTGAACTGCAGCACGGTCTCGTCGGGGATGCTCTTGAGCCGCACGTCCACGGCGCCGCCCGACGCGTCGCCCTGCTGGTCCGGCGTGAAGGTCTTGCTGACCTGGATGCTCTCGATCACGGGCGCCGGGAACTGGTCCAGCTCGACCGCGCGCTTGTCCTCGTCGGCCGACGGCAGGCGGATGCCGTTGAGCTGCGAGCTGACGTAGCGGTCCGGCAGGCCGCGGATGACGGCCGACTTGCCCTCGGCCACCGAGGCGCCCGACACCAGCGTCAGCGCGCTGGCCGCGTCGCCGGCGCCGGCGCGCCGCATCAGGTCGGCGCTGATCGAGTCCATGAACGACGGGCTCGCGAGGCGCAGCGCGATCAGGCCGATCTCGGTGCCGGCGCCCATCGGCAGCACGTCCTGGACGACGAACTCCAGCATCTCGGTGAAGTCGCCGGCGAGGCGCACCTCGACGTCGGTGAGCTGGCCCGCGACCACGACCACGTCGGCCTTCACCTGGCGGATGTAGCCGTCCCTGGAGACCACCAGCGTGTACCGGCCCGGCGCCACCTCGGCCAGGATGAAGTGGCCCTGCGGCGAGGTCGCGACCTTCTGCCCCGTCTCGACCAGCAGCACCAGCGCGCCCGGCAGCGGCACGTCGAAATCCCGGTCCCAGACGACGCCGCGGATGAAGCCCGAGGCCTGCTGCGCACGCGCGCCCGCGCCGAGCAGCAGCACCAGGCTCCAGGCCAGGCCGGCGAGCCAGCGCCCCAGGATCATCTCGAGCCGCTCTCCGACGTGTCGTGGTCGACGTGTTCTCCCCGGCCCCGGGAGCCGCGCGCCCGTCGTGCAGCCACGGCAGGTCGGCGCGCGGACGTGGCTCCCTGACGGCCGGTGCGCTCCGGGCGCGGCCCTTCACGGCTGCGCCCGCAGGGCGTCGATGCTCGCGATCGGCGTGAGGATCCGATGAACGAGTTGGCAGGAAGCGGTGAACTGCGGGCCTCCGAATCGGCCGGCTTCAGGGTTCCCGGCTCACCAGGGCGGGCCGAGCGTGTCGCGGATCTCGAGCAGGCGCGCCCGCAGGGCCGCGTCGGGCTGCAGGCCGATGCGCGCCAGCGAGCAGCAGGTCGCCGCAAGGTCCTCCGCGCGCGGCCGCGAGTTCGGGTTGGCGACGCCCAGCTCGACCGCGCGCCGGCAGACCTTCAGCGCGCCCTCGCGGTCGCCCAGGGCGTGGCAGGTCTCGACCAGCGGGCGCAGCGCGTCGGCGCGCTCCGTGCCGAGGATCTGCTCGCGCTCGGCCTCGAACTGCGCCAGGGCCTCGTCGGCCTCCGCGCGCGCCGCGCCCGCGTCGCCGGCGCGCCAGCGCAGCAGCGCCAGCCTGGCCCGCAGGGGGACGCGCGCCTCGGGCAGGATGTCGGCGCCCGTCACGAGGGGCCGGGCCTCGTCCAGCAGCGCCAGCGCGCCGGCGCGGTCGTCGTGCCCGAGGGCGGACCCTGCCAGCCGTTCCAGCACATCGAGGCGCACCGTCACCGGCATCTTGTCCCAGCCGGCGCGGATCGTGCTCCCGATGACCGCGCGGCGCGCCTCGTCGGCGTGGAAGCGGTCGGCCAGGCCGGCGCAGGTCCACAGGGCGGCGCGCACCTGCTCGAAGCTGCCGCTGGCGAAGACCTGGTCCACGTCGCGCAGGAAGGCGTCCGCGTCCTGCTCCGAGGCGCCCGCGGCGCGCACCTCCGCGATCGGGCCCAGCTCGGAGTCCAGCAGGTCGGCGGCGAAGCGGCCGGCCTCCTCGTGATTCCCGAGCGCCATGTGCGTCGCCGCGATGCGGGCGCGGATGCGGTCGCACTGCCAGGTCTGCCAGTCCTCCCCGCCCGAGGGGCCCTCCAGCACGCCGGCCGCCAGGTCGAGGCAGCGCTGCGCCTCGTCCGTCCGGCCGCGGGCCGCCAGCCAGCGAGCCACGTCGGCGCAGGCCTCGCCGCGCCGCCAGTCGCGGATCTGCTCGGCCCACTGCAGCGCCAGCTCGGATTGGTCCAGCGCGAGACAGGTCTCGACGACCTCGAGCTGCGCACGCGCGCGGTTCTTGTGGTGCGGCACGAGCGGCAGCGCGGAGGCCGCCTCGAACGCGACGTCGAGCAGCTCGCGCCGGTGCGGCTCGAGCCCGGGCGTGGCCACGGACTGGCCGGCGGCCGTCGCGCCCGGAGCCGACTCCTGGACTGCGGGCATCGCAGCCAGCGTCAGCACGGCGCCGAGGGTGGCGGCGAGCAGGGTCGTGAACGTGAGCATCGGAGTTCTCCAGTGGACCCGGCCGGGCCGGATCGGCGGTCAACGAGGCGGTCCCCGCCCGGTGCGAGACCGGGCGGGGACCGCCGACAGCAGCAACCGGCGCGAGCTACTGGGCCTCGGCCTGCACCGCGTTGGAGAGCGCGGCGCCCTTCGGGCCATCGACGTCCGAGATGGCGTACTGGAAGTAGAACTTCGTGCCCGCCGGGACGCCGGCCGGGAACAGGAACGGCAGCGTGAACTCGCCGTCCGCGGCCGTGCCCAGCGGCAGCTGCAGCAGGATCGGCACCGTCTTCAGCACGCCGCCCTTGAAGTTCACCGGCGTGTTCGCCAGCGACACGAACAGGATGGCCAGCGAGCTCGGCCGCGCGTTGAGCAGCGCGAGCGAGTCGAGCGAGCCCGAGGTCAGCGGGCCCGCGCCCAGCAGCTCGGGCAGCCGATCCTCGAAGCCCTCCAGCTCGCAGCCCAGGTTGCGCCACGGCGAGCTGTCATTGGTGAAGCCGAAGGCGTCGGAGGCCGTCCACTGCGTGAGCCAGGTCTCGCCCGGGGCGAAGGCGCCGCGGTAGGACTCGGGCGTGAAGAAGCCGGCCGCCGGGGCCGCCGCCACGCTGCTCGTGGCCGCGTTCTTCGGGCGCGGGTCGAGGGTCACCACCGGCAGCATGATCTTGCCGCCCTTGGTCACCGGCGCGCCGCGGACCAGCGTCTGGATCGGGGCGTCGGCGTCGGCCGAGCCCGCGATCAGCACGTTGTTGTTGCCCGCGTCGAACACGCCGCGCGCCGTGGCCTCGGTGTAGGCCGCGGCATCCAGGTTGCGGAAGAACACGCTGTCCCTGATCTCCGCCAGCTTGCCAGGCTGCTGCGCCTGGTAGGCCGTGGCCGGACTGGCGAACGGGTTGACCGTGGAGGTCACCGACGAGTCGGTGGTCCAGGTGTCGGCCCACGACGTGGTGCCGGCCGCGCCATAGCCGTCGCCGCCGTCGCCATCGCTGTTGTCGAACGCCACCAGCTTCTCGCCCAGGTCCATGAAGACGCTGTTGCGGTACTGCACCCGGGCGTTGTCGCGCCACGCGCTGCCGTGGTCGCCCGCACCCGGGGCCGGCTGCCCGATGGCCGTCAGGTTGTAGATCGTGGCCGTGGTGACCGGCTGGTACCAGGAGTCCTCGGCGCCGTCGGTCTCGCACAGGTTGTCGCCGACGCCCGAGCCCTGCGAGGCGTTCAGGCTGTGGCCCTGCACCAGCAGCACGTTCTGGATCTGGCCGCGGTAGCCTTGGTCGATGTCCAGGCTGTCGTCGCCGATGTTCCAGATGCTGAGGTACTTGAAGTTGACGGTGCCGCCCCAGACTTCCACGCCGTCGTCGACGTTGTTCATGATCTCGACGTGGTGGATGTCCGTGTCGCGGCCCACGCCGCCCACCGACAGGCCGTTCAGCTCGTTGTTGAGCGTGATGACCTTGCCGCCGTAGCGCAGCGACACGTACTTGATGGTGCCGCTGTCGTCGTCGTCGTCACCGCCGCCGTAGCGGGTCTTGGTCTCTCCGACCGGGACGAGCAGGCCTTCCATCTCGGCGTAGTTGCTGGCGCTCGGCGCCGGCGTGTTGCCGACGATGGCATCCTCGGAGATGTAGGCGCGGCCCATGAGCGTGAGGTTGCCCCACTCGTTCGCGGCCTCGCGCCACGTGCCGGTCAGCGGGTCCTTGCCCGTCGGGTGGCTGCCGTCCAGCGCCCACGTGGCCACGTCGGCGATCGACGTGAAGATGATCGGCTCGGTCTGCGTGCCGAGGGCGAAGATCTGGCCGCCGCGCGCGACCACCAGGCCGCCTCCGGACTCGCCGACCGTCGCGCTGTCGCTGGCGATGACGACGCCGGGCTCGATCGTCAGCGTGGCGCCGTCCTCGACGAAGACCTGGGCGCGCAGGTTGTAGGTGTTGTCGGCCGTCCACGTCTCGGACGTCGTGATGTTCGAGGTGACGAGAACGACGCCCGCGTGCGCGGCGCCGGCGGACACGGCGCCGGCCACGAGGCTCAGCGCGGTGGCCTTGACGAGACTCTTCACAGGGTGATCTCCGAAGGTAGGAGCGAGGTCACGGACGTCGCAGGAGCCAGTCCCCGGCGACACGGGTGCATCCGTGCGGCCAGAAGGTAAGGGCTCAATGTGGGCCGGCCGTGAAGACCTGGCGAGACCTTCGGCAATTCGGGCCCACGGCGGCGCGCCCGCGCGCGCGCCTTCACGCGCGATTCATCGACCGCCGCTCGCGTTCTTCGCCCGGACCGCGTCCGCCGTCAGCGCGGCTGTTCCTGCTCCTGGAACCTGTCGTGCGCGGCGTCGCGCACCTGCTTGAGCGTGACCGTGGCATGCTGCGTCGCCGTGTCCCAGCTCCCGTCCAGCACCTCGGTCTCCAGGTCCGCGAGGTGCCGCAGCAGGCCCAGCAGCTCCTTGCGGAAGGCCTTCACGTGCGCGGCCTGCGCTTCCTTGGGCAACTTCGACGTGCCCACCGGGATGTAGCCCTTGGCCTGCAGCGCGAGGCCTTGCATCGCGCTCACGGCCTCGAGCGACGCGGGCTCGTCCTTGGCGGCCAGCGCGCCGCCCAGCGCCTTGAGCCGGGCCTTCATCTCGTCCATCACGTCCGACAGCTCGGGGTTCGGTGCGAAGGCCGGCAGCACGAGGGCCAGGGACAGCACCGCCAAGGCGGCAAGGACGGACAGGCGGGGCGCGGGCAACTTCACGGGGAGGCTCCGGAACCGGGGGCACCGTCGCGCGATCGACGGCTGGTCGGCCCACTTTGCCAGCCCACGACGACCCGGGGCAACAGGCTGCTTGCGCCGCGCGCCTCAGGCCGTCCGCGCAGCCAGGGCCGCAAGCTGCCGGTCGTGCCGCCGCGCGAACAGCACTTGCACCAGGATCGATCCCGACAGCGCCAAGACCATGTCCCACTGCGCGTCCCAGACGTCGCCCTGGCTGCCCAGGAAGGCCGGGCCCGCCACGGGGTCCTCGAGCAGCGCCGTCCACCACTCGATCAACTCGTAGCTGGCGCTGATGGCCAGCGCGATCGAACACACCACCCAGAACAGCGCCTTGCCCGGCCGCAGCGGCGTGCAGCGCAGCAGCAGCTCGCGCGCCAGCAGCGCCGGCACCACGCCCTGCAGGAAGTGGCCGATGCGGTCGTAGTGGTTGCGCTGCAGGTCGAAGGCCTCGCGCAGCCACTCGCCCAGCGGCACCTGCGCGTAGGTCCAGTGCCCGCCGACACAGAGCACGATGGAGAACAGCGTCACGTGGGCCACGGCCAGCCGGGTCCACGGGAAGGCGCGCCAGCACAGCACGATGGCCCCGCCGCCGACCATGACCGGCAGCACCTCCATCAGCCATACGCGCGGCATGGCGCAGCCGATGCGCGACCAGACCAGCACGGCCGCCACCAGCAGCGTGCAGGCCCGCGCGAAGGTCACGGGCGCGGCCTCACCATGCGCCGGTGACCTCGAGCACGACCACCTTCAGGTAGTCCGACTCCGGGAAGGCCAGGCGCCGCGGGTGGCAGGCGGCCGCGCCGCGGCGCTCGACCACGCGCGCGTCCACGCCGGCGTCCGCGGCGGCCTCGGACAGCGTCTCGAGGAAGTGCGCCTCATCGAGGTGGAAGCTGCAACTGCAGGTCAGCAGGCGGCCGCCCTCGCGCAGCAGCTTGAGGGCGCGCAGGTTCAGCTCGCGGTAGCCGCGGCGCGCGGCGGCCAGCTCGGCCTTGCGCTTGGCCAGCGCGGGCGGGTCCAGCACCACGGCGTCGAAGCGCTCGCCGGCGTCGGACAACTCGCGCAGGCGCTCGAAGACGTTGGCCTTCTGCGGCTGCAACGGCGCGTCGGAGCCGGGCTCGCCCGTGGCCAGGCCGTTGAGCGCGGCGTTGCGGCGCAGGCCTTCGAGCGCGGGCTCGCTGCCGTCGAGGCACAGCACGCGCGAGCCGGCGCGCGCGAGGTGCAGCGCGAAGCCGCCGTCGTTGCAGAAGGCGTCCAGCGCGCGGCCGACGGGCAGCAGCCGCGCGGCGCGCGCCTGGTTCTCGCGCTGGTCGAGGTAGGCGCCGGTCTTCTGGCCGGTCCACGGGTCGGCGCTGCGCTGCACGCCGGCGCTCTCCCAGCGCACCTCGTGCGGCACGCTGCCGGCCAGCTCGGCCACGACTTCGGGCAGGCCTTCGGGACGGCGGAAGCCGCCCTCGTGGCGCGCCAGCACGCCGTGCGCGCCGTGGCGCGCGACCAGCCGCTGCGCCACGCGCGGCGCGACGGCGTCGGCCCAGGCGCAGCCGGCCTGCAGCACGGCCGCGTCGCCGTAGCGGTCCACGACCAGGCCCGGCAGGCCGTCGGCCTCGGCGTGCACCCAGCGGCAGGCGCTCTCGCCCGGCGCGAGGCGCTCGCGCGCGGCGACGGCGGCATCGAGCCGCGCCTCCCACCACGCGTCACCGCTCCAGTCGGCGGCTGCGGCCGACGGCCCGCGCGCCACGACGCGCAGCGGGATGCGGCTCTGCGGGTTCCACACGGCCACGCCACGCGCGCGGCCGGCGGGGCCCTCCAGCGCCACCAGCCCCGGCTCCTTCGGTCCGGGCGCGGCCAGGTGGCCGGGGTAGATCCACGGGTGGCCGCCGCGCACGTGCAGAACGCCATCGCGGCCGAGGACGACGACGGGCAGGGTCACGACAGGCTCTCCGCGGTGGCGCGCGCGACCGCGGGGCGCACCGGCAGCACCTCCTCGAACACGCGCAACAGGTTGGCGCCCAGCAGCTTCTCGACCGCGCGCTCGCTCCAGCCGCGGCGCAGCAGCGCGTCGGTGAGGCGCGGCAGGGCGGAGACGTCGGGCAGCTCAACGGGCGTGGCCTCGATGCCGTCGTAGTCGCAGCCGAGGCCCACGTGGTCCTCGCCAGCGGCGTGCAGGAAGCGCTCGGCGTGCGCGACCACGTGCTCGAGGCGCGCCTCGCCCTGCTCCACCAGGAACACCGGGTAGACGTTGAGGCAGGCCACGCCGCCGCGCGCGGCCAGCGCGCGCAGTTGCGCGTCCGTCAGGTTGCGCGGGTGCTCGCGCAGCTCGTGCGAGCAGGAATGGCTGGCGATGCAGGGCCGCCGGGCCACGGCCAGCGTGTCGCGGAAGGTCGCGGGCGCCACGTGGCTGATGTCCACCAGCATGCCCAGCGACTCCATGGCCTCCACCACCTGGCGCCCGCGCGGCGACAGGCCACCGTGGCGGCCCGCGTCGCCGCAGCCGTCGGCCCACTCGTTGGTGTTGTTCCAGGTCAGCGTCAGGCTGCGCACGCCGCGCGCGTGGAACTCCTGCAGCGCCTCGAGGCGGTCCTCGATGGCGTGGCCGCCCTCCACCGCCAGCACCGCCGCCAGGCGCCCGCCCGCGCGCGCGGCCGCGATGTCGCCGCGCGCGGTGCACAGCGCCAGCCGTCCCGGGAACAGCGCGAGCTGCCGGTCCAGCGTGTCCAGCATGGCGCGCACGCGGTCGGCCGCGCCGTGGCCCACGTACCGCGGGTGCACGAAGCAGGTGAAGACCTGCGCGTCCAGCACGCCGCCGGCGCAGCGCGGCAGGTCGAGGTGCCGGCCCTCCGGCGCCGCCCCGAGGTCGTAGCCGCGGTCGGTCATCTCGGTCAGCGTGTCGGCGTGGGCGTCGAAGACCAGCGCGCGCCGGTGCAGCGCGGCGGCGGCGTCGGAGATTCCGGCCCAAGGGTCCATGCGCGCCAGTATGGGCCGCAGGCCCGGCCGAATCACGGGGCGTGACAAGCCGGGCAGCCTCTGCCATCCTGCCCGCCGCATGCCCGGTCCCCACGTCTACACCGTCGCGCAAGCCGACGCGCTCGTCCCGCAGCTCGAGTCCGCTTTCGCGCGCCTCGACGCGCTGCGCGAGTCGCTGCGCCAAGCCAAGATCAAGCTCACCGCGCTGGAGATGATCTGGGGCAGCAAGGTCAGCTCGACCGACTGCCCCGACCACGCCGAGGCCCTGCACCTCATGCGCCAGCTCAAGGAGTTGGAGGAGTCCTTCCAGGTCGTGCTCAACGAGCTGGGCGAGCTGTCGGCGACGGTCAAGGACGTGGAGACGGGCCTCGTGGACCTGTACCACGTGCGCGACGGGCACCTGGTGTTCCTGTGCTGGAAGCGCGGGGAGCCGCGCTTCGAGGCCTGGCACGACGTGGACGCGGGGTTCGCGGGGAGGCAGGCGCTGTAGCGGCGGATCGGTGCGCCCGGCGCGGGCGTGATATCGTCGCGCGCAGCCGGAGGAATCCCATGACGACACCGCCCAGGCTCCTGACCGCGGCCATCCTCGCGAGCGCGCCGTTCCTCTCGGCCCCCGCGGGCGCACAGTTGGCCTTCGATCCCCACATCACGATCCTCCGTGGCGACGCCGACGACCTGACGGTCGGCGACACCAACGACGACGGCTTCGGCGACGTCATCGTCGCCGAGTCGACCCCCGATTTCCTCCGGTGGGTGATCGTGCTCGCCGGCGACGGCTCCGGCGAACTGACCAGGATCTGGGACGAGCAGCTCCAACTGGGGAACTACCCGGCGACGACGGTCGACCTCGCGCCGGTGGCCGGTCCCGACGACGGCCCGCTGGACCTCGTCTTCCACAACGTCACGCCGCGGTTCCGGCTGGGAGCCGGCGACGGGACCTTCGAGCGCGGCAAGGGCGCGTTCATCGAGTCGGGCGACGTGCACGACGCGGTCGTTGGAGAGTTCGACGGGGACGGCGAAGTCGACACCGCCATCCTGCTCCAGGACTGGTGGCCCCTGATCTGCTTCGCCTCGGGGAACGGCGACGGCACCTTCGGCATCACGTGGATCGCGGACGACAACTGGTCGGCAGACGCCGACCTCGAGATGGCGCGCCTCAACGACGGCGACCTGGCCGACGCGGTGGTTGCCGACGGCTTCGGCCTGCGCGTGCTCCTCGAGCCGGACGACCATGGGCCGAAGCTGACGCTCACGACGCTCCAGGCCTCCGACCTCGCACTGGCGGACATCGACGGCGACGGCGACCTGGATCCCCTCGCCACGCTGCCGTCCGCCGGCGCAGTGGGGGTCAGCCTGAACCAGGGCGACGGCGCCTTCGCGCCGCTGGCGACCTGGCCGGCAGGCGACTCGCCGTCGGACGTGGCCGTAGCCGACCTCGACGCGGACGGCTTCCTCGACGTGGCCGTCACCGACCCGGCCGCCGCGGCAGTCCGCATCCTCCTCGGCCAAGGCGACGGCTCGCTCGTGCTGCAGCACCCACTGCCACTCGCCGACGCCGAGGGCCAGCTCGCGTCCGTCGACGTGACCGGCGACGGCATGATGGACCTGGTCTTGGCCCACAGCTCCGTCGGCGCCGTCACCACGCTCGTCAACTCGGCCGGCCGCTGATCTCGGCGGCCTCTACCTCCGCGCCAGCGCCACCAGGCTCGTCCCGAACGGCAACGGGCACCCCAGCCGCCGCTCCACGCGCCCGGCCCAGCTCATGACCGCGTTCACCGGCCGGCTCACCGGCGGGAACTCCATCTCCTGCACGCGCCGCAGCACGCGCCGCTGCAAGAAGGCCGGCGGCACGCAGTAGCTGAAGAAGTGCCGCAGGCGCTCGGGCTTCCAGCCGGCCGCGCGCAGGTGCTGGTCGAGCAGCGCGCGCGTGTAGCGGCGCTCGTGGCCGCAGACCTCGTCCCAGCGGCTGTGCAGCGAGGGCATGGCCGGCACGGTGACCAGCAGCAGCGCGTCGGGGCTGGCGGCCTGGCCCAAGTGCCGCAGCGCGAGCACCGGGTCCTGCAGGTGCTCGAGCACGTCGAGGCAGGTGATGCCGTTGGGATGGAAGGGCACCTCGACCGGCTTGCGGAAGTCGGCCAGGCGCGCGGTCAGGCCGCGGCCGTGCGCGATGTCCACGGCCGCCTGCGTGCCGTCCAGCCCCAGCGCGAGGCGCGGCCGCAGCTCGCGCACGACGCGCTCGAGCACGCCGCCGGTGCCGCAGCCGAAGTCGAGGTAGCGCAGCTCGCCGCCGCGGGCCAGCGGCTCGAGCGCCTGGCGCACGTGGGCGAAGCGCACCTCGTACCACCAGTAGCCGGCCGCGTCCGTGGTCGAGAGGCTCTCGACGTGCTTGGCCGTGATCTCCTGCGCGCCGGGCGCGCGCGGGTCCGGGTGGCGGGACATGGACGGCAGGATAGCGCGGCGGCAGGCCCTGGCGCGGCCGTCGCGCGGATGGCCCTCGCCGCGCCGTTCCGCTCCGTGGCACCATCACGTCCGTTCCGGATGGCGTCGCAGCCCGGGCCGGCCGACCGGCCGGGCTGCCCCGCCAAGGCCTTCGACCGGGCCAGGAGGATCGCCATGCGTCGCGTGCCGACTTGCGCGCCGGGATTCCTGGCGCTGGCGCTGCTGGTCTGCGCCTGTGCGGCTCCCGCGGGGCTGCCGCGGGGCCGCTGGGTGGACCTGACCCACGGTTTCGGACCCGACACGATCTACTGGCCAACGTCCGGCGACTTCGAGCTCACCGTGCTCTCCGCCGAACGCACGCCGGCCGGCTACTGGTACGCAGCCAACCGCTTCTGCACCGCCGAGCATGGCGGCACGCACGTCGACGCACCGATCCACTTCGCGGCAGGCCGGCTCACGGTAGACCGCCTGCCGCTCGACCGCCTCTCCGGCCCGGCCTGCGTGGTGGACGTCGCGGCCGCCTGCGCCGCGAACCGCGACGACCGCGTGACCGCGGGCGACCTGCAGGCCTGGGAGGCGCGCCACGGCTGCCTGCCCGCCGGCGCGATCGTCCTGCTTCGCACCGGCTTCGGCCACTTGTGGCCGGACCGTGCGCTCTACCTCGGCACGGCGCGGCGCGGCGCCGAGGGCGTGGCCGAGCTGCGCTTCCCGGGACTGCACCCGGACGCGGCGCGCTGGCTGGTGCGCGAACGCGACATCGCGGCCATCGGCATCGACACCGCCAGCATCGACTTCGGGCGCAGCACGCTGTACGAGTCGCACGTGATCCTCAACGAAGCCGACATCCCGGTCTTCGAGAACGTGGCCGCGCTGGACGAGCTGCCGGAGCGGGGCGCGTGGGTCATCGCGCTGCCGATGAAGATCGAGGGCGGCAGCGGCGGGCCGGTGCGGATCGCGGCGCTGGTTCCGGACTGAGGCGCGGCTCGCCCGCGCCGCGCGTTCAGCGCACGGCCAGCGGCCGCAGCCCCGACGGCCCGACGTACGTGAACGCGGCCCAGAAGTACGGGTGCCCCGCCAGGTCCCCGCGCCCCGCGACGGCCGCCGGCGCCTGCGCCCCCGCCAGCAGCTTGCCGCGCCCCGTGCCCCGGAAGGCGTCGGGCGAAGCCGGCGCATGGCGCACCGCCAGGCGCGCCTCGCGCAGTGCCGCGCCGGCCGTCAGGCCCTTGTCGGCCAGGCCCTCGTAGAAGGCCGCCATCGTGCGCTCGGTCTCGCGGTCGTCCACCTGCCACAGGCTGCTGACCACGCCGCGCGCGCCGGCGTGCAGGAAGGCGCGCGCCAGCGACTGCGTGCCCTCGCCGCGCCGCTCGCCGCCGCGGCCGGTCTCGCAGGCCGAGAGCACCGCGAGGTCGGCGTCCAGCGACAGCTCGGCCACGTCGCCCAGCGTCACGAAGCCGTCGTCGCCGCCCGCGGGCGTGAGCGCCAGGCCCGTGAGGCGCGGGTCGTGCGGATCCACGTGGCCGTGCGTGGCGCAGTGGATCAGCGCGAACTCGCGCAGGTCGCCGCGCAACGCGCCGGCGGCGGCCGCGCCGCCCAGCAGCAGCCGCAGGCCGCCGACGTCCAGCGTCGCGTCGTCCGTCAGGCGCGCGGGCGCCAGCAACTCGTCGGGCGACGCGCCGTCGCCGGAATGCGCGTCCAGCAGCCGCACCGCGAGGGCCAGCGCCTCGTCGCGCGTGCCGGGCAGGCGCACGAAACCCAGGTTGCGCGGGTCGCGCGAGCCGCGCGGCGTCGCGCCCTCCGTCGCCGGCGGGTAGACCGGGTCGCCCAGCACCAGCGCGCGGCCGAGCGCGGCCCGCGGCGCCGCCCGCTGCATCTGGATGAAGACCGGGCCCGACGGCGCGTAGGCCACCTCGCGCCGGTCGATCTCGTAGACCAGGTCCGCGAAGCCGGACGGCGCGTGCGGGGCCTGCACCACCAGCGCCTCGAAGGGCAGCGCGGCCACGGCGGCGCAGGGCACCACGTGCAGCCGCGCGTCCGGCGCGTCCGCCAGCGCCAGGGCCGGCTCCAGCAGCGCGGCGTGCAACGCGCGCCCGTCGCGCGCGAGGGTCGCGACGTCGGCCAGCGCGGCCGGGTCGGAGATGCCGGCCACGAAGCGCGCGACCTGCGCCGAGCGTTCGGGCAGCGGGCCGAGGTCCAGCAGGTCCGCGCGCGTGGGGCTGACGACGTAGGCGTAGAGACGCTCGACGCTCTCGGCGTACTCGACGTAGAGGGCGCCGGCGCCGAGGGCCGCGCGCAGGGCGGCGAGGGAGGCGCGCGGCGCGGCGCTGTCGGGCGCGGTGGCCGCCGGCAGGGCGTGGATCCGGGCCTCAAGTTCCGCTGCGTGCACAGCAAGATCGGCGATGCCGCCGGTCAGCGCGGCCACGTCGGCGTCCTCGGCACCCGCCGCGACGGCGCGCAGCAAGCCCGCCTTGGCGAGGTCCCGCTCGGACAGCGTGTTCTCGTGCTCGGCGAGCAGCGCCAGACGCTGCGCGCCGCCGGCGCTGGCGCGCTGCGCCAGCCCGGTGGCCAACTCGAAGCCCTTCCACTCGCCGCTGGCCAGCAGGCCGGCCTCGATGGCCTGCGTGCGCGCGGCGGAGTCGCCGCCCGCCTGGCGCACGCGCAGCGCGGCGAGGTCGTGAACGAGCTGGCCGGGGGTGGCCTCGGTGTTGCCGCTGCGGAGGGCGGCTTGGAGCGTGGAGTCGAGCTGGCCGTTGGCGTCGGTGGCGGATGCGCGCTGCGCCGCCAGAGCCTCCGCGAGCCAGCGCGCCGCGAGCGCCGAGTCGCCGCGCCTCAGGGCGCACTCCGTCAGCGTGTTCAACGGGTGCAGCGCCTCGCGGGTGCGTTGCAGAGAACGCAGGGACTCCAGCGCCTGCAGCGCAATCGACGCAGCTTCCTCCGTCCGGCCCAGCCTCAGGTTCTCGTTGGCGACATCACGTGCGGCCAGCGCTTCCTGAAACGTCGCGCCGGCCTCCTTCCACAGCGAGTGCCTGCGCTCGGCCATGACCAGCGCGGCCACGAAGTCGCCTGCAACGAAGGCCACGTGCTCGGCCGCCGAGAACGACAACGAACGGATCGTGGTGCTGGAGCGTTCACCGGACGCCAGCGCCTGCAGGCGCACGAGCTGGCGCTCGGCCTCGGGTCGCCGGCCGGCGTCGGCCTCGAGCCGGGTCAGCTGGAGCAGCGCAATCGCGACATTGTCCGGCGGACCGTCGTCTCCCCAGGTCGCGAGCGCCGATTCGAAGGCTTCGCGTGCGCCGGCCGTGTCGCCCATCTCGACCCGTGCCAGCCCTTGGCCGAGAGTTGCCGTGGCCAACAAGGAGGCATCGCCCAGCGCCACGGCGGCGTCGGCGACCACCCGGTACAGGCTGCTCGCCCGCAGGATGTTGCCCGTCGCGAGGTTCGCGCCCGCCAGCTCCCCGCGCACGCTGGCCAGGCGCAGGGGCGGAGCGGGCATGTCCAGCGCTTCCTCGAAGAGCCGACGCGCTCCGGACGGATCACCGACCAGCATGAGGCAGGTTCCACGGGTTGCGCTGACCTCGAAGCGCAGCGGCGGCAGCCCCAGCTCGTCAGCCAGGCGGCCTGCCTCCGCCAGCGCGTCGAGCGCCACGGCGGGCCGGCCCAGTTGCAGTTGCAGGCGCGCGCGCTGCGTGAGAAGGGTCACCTCGTCCGGCCGGCTGCCCGTCTGGCGTGCCAGCTCGAGCGCACGCTCGAGGTGGCGACCCGAATCGTCGTGACGACCAAGGTCGCGGCAGGCCGTGGCCAAGTCGCTGGTGACCATCATCTCCAGCGGCGCCTGCTTCACCGTAGCGGCCTCCCGCGCCGCGGACTCGAGCAACGGCAAGGCCTCGCCTACCCGCCCGACGCGGTAGGTCGCGCACGCCAGCAAGCCATGCGCGAAGGCCAGGCGCAGGGTGTCGCCGCGCCGCTCGATGGGCGCCGCCGCCGACTGCAGGGGCGCGAGGGCCAGCGTGTTCAGCCCACCGCCAAGGTAGGCAAGCCCCGCGTTCAGCAGGTCGCTCGCAGCGCCCTTGTCGTCGCCGTGCTCCATGCGCTGGCGCCCGCGGGCCTCCAGGAATTGGCCGCGCGCCCGGGCCAGTTCGAGGCCCTCCAGGAGCGGCAGCGAGCCCTCGCACACCTCGACGGTCAGCCTGCCGGCGCTCACGCGCTTGAGCGAGACCTCGAGGCGCAACTCCTGCGCCTGCCGCGCATCGGACAGTTCGAGGCGCGCGTTGCCTTCGACGCCGCCGTCATCGTCCTCGGCCACGACGACACCCGCGGCGTCCAGCAGCCGCACCAGCACGTCTCCGTCCAGCGACTCGACCAGAACGGTCAGCGGGCCATCGCCGGCCGGCTGCAGCAGGACCAACCGCCGCACGCCCGGACCTGCGTCCGCCGCGCCGTCAGGCGTGACCAGGTCGAATTCGCGCCGCTCCCCGGGCCGCAGCGGCATATCCCCCGCTTGGGCGGCCACACCTGCCGCGACCAGCAGCAGAGCCGGCAGCGCGCACCTCCAGGGCCTGCGGCCGCAACTCCCGGCCGGCGAGCGGCCCGGCGACCGTAGACCCCGGAGGTTCACCGCCACCTCGTTCCGTCAGGAGTTCTTGTTGCAGCGAGGCGTGGAGGTCGACGACGGGAAGTTGGTGTTCGAGTACGACAGCGACGCGCTGTAGGTGATCGTCATCGAGTTCCCGGTCGCCCGCGGAGCGACGTTGGCTGCCCACGTTCCGCTCGAGGAGTTGGACTCCGTCGCGTCCGTGCCGTCGATGGAGACTCCGGTGGCGCTGCTGCCATCCTCCTCGGGGATGTTCGAGATGGTCACCGTGTTGCCGCTCCAGGTCACCGTGGGCGTGATGGACGGGTCCGATGTGCCCATCAGGTGCGGCTTGCGCTTGCCCTGCTCGCCGGCCTTGGCGGGCGGTGCGCCCTTGCCGAAGTTGCCGGGCTTGCCCTTTTGCGGCTGCATGGACGGACTGGTCATGGACGTCTCCTGGACAGGGTTGAGGCAGGAACAAGGGCCCGATCGGAGACGCCCGCCCCGGTGCACCCCGTCCGTTCCGATCACGTCACGGAGCGGCACGCAGGGCACGACCGAAACGCAGGGCGACTCTTCCCGGCTGAGGGGCGTCAGGCTACGCGCGACGGTCGGAATCGGCAAACCGGCCCGGAAGGCCCGTTACCGGCCCGGGGGCGCGTGCGGTACGGCCCGCCGGTCCTCGGCCCGCCGCGCCGGTTCAGCGGTCGCGCAGGCGGAAGCGCACCGGCACGTCGAGCTGCCGCTCGACCGGCCGGCCGTTGCGCAGCGCGGGCTGGAAGCGCCACGCGCCGACGGCGTCCAGCGCGGCCTGGTCGAGGCGCGGGAAGCCCGAGGACTGCGCCAGCACGGCCTCGGCCGCGGTGCCATCCACGCGCACGCTCACGCGCACGACGACCAGGCCTTCCTCGCGCGCGCGGCGCGAGGCGACGGGGTAGGACGGCGGCTCGTTGTCGGCGACCGGAACGGGCGCGGTGACGTGCTTCGCACCGCGGCCCGAACCGTCGCCCGGGCCGGGCGCCTCGCCGACGCCGCCGCCGGCGCCCGAGCTGCCGGCAACCGCGACCCCGCCGGAACCGTCGGGCGCTCCGGTGTCGCCGGGCGCCGGCGCGCCATCGCCCGGCGCGGCGGCCGCCGGACTCGCCCCGACGAGCGGCTCGGCTGGCGCGAGCGGCGCGGGCGGGCCCTGCCACTCGGGGACGGACGGCGTGGCCGCCGCGTGCGGCGCGGGCGCCGGGCCCCCGACGCTCACGCGCGGCAGGGCCTTCCGCGCGGCCTCGCCCGCATCCGCGAGCGCATCAGCCGCCAGCTCCGACGGCGTGGCTTCGCCCGTCGGTGCGCCGGCGCCATCCGGCTCGCCGGCCGAGCCCGCCGCGAGGCGCGCGCGCAGGTCGATCTGCAGCACGCTCCCGTCCCGGCCGCCGTCGCCTCCGCCGCCCGGGGCACCGGGGAGCTTCAGGCTGGCCAGCGCCGCGAACGCGGCCGCGTGCGCAACGAGCGAGAGCAGCAGCGCCCACCCCGCCCCGCGCAGGACGCTGCGGACCGGCCGTGCAGCGGCTGGCTCAGAAGCGGACATCCCAGCTCACCACGAGGCTGCGCCCGGGCTCGTTCACGCCGCTGCCGTGGACGCGATAGTCCTTGTCGAGCAGGTTCTCCAGCGCCACGGTCACGCTGGCCTGCTCGTTCAGCGCGCGGCTGGCCCGCACGCCCACGATGCCGTAGCCGGGCGTGCCGCCGGGCGGGATGCGCTGCGTGTCGGTCTCGTCCTTGAGCGAGAGCTTGTCGGCCGTGTCCTGGATCAGCGTGTCGGCGGTGACCGTCCACGGGCTCTCGGCGCCCTGCCAGGTGCCGCCCAGCACCGCCGTGAAGGGCAGCAGGCGCGAGATGGGCTCCTCGACCTTCTCGCCGTCCGTGTCGAACTGCTTCACCTGACCCGACATCCACGACAGCGCGCCGAAGGCCGACCACTCGGCGCCCAGCGCACGCTCGCCGCGCGCTTCGAAGCCGTACAGGTAGCCGTCGCCCACGTTGTCCTTCACCAGCACCGGCACGCCGCCGATGACCTCGCCGGTCGGCGACTGCACGACCATGTCGTCGATCCAGGTGTAGTAGAGCGCGACGTCGCCGCGCCACTCGTCCTGCTCGGTCTTGGCGCCCACTTCCAGTTGCGTGTAGTACTCGGGGTCGAGATCGGGCGTGGCGCTCTCGATGCCGCTGTCGGTCAGCTCGGCGGTGAGGTCGGAGAGGTTGGGCGCGCGGAAGCCCTGCGACAGGCCACCGTAGAGGTTGGTGTCCTCGGCCACGTGCCAGGTGCTGCGCGCGGAAGCCACCAGCGCGTCGTAGCTCTCGTTGACGCCGATGACGTTGCCGGGCGTGGCCGGGTCGGCGCCGGCCACGTCCGGGTTGTCGACGCGGTCGGCGTCGGCGTGCGCATGGCTCCAGCGCAGGCCCAGCACGTGGGTCAGGTCGCCCTGGCTGATCTCGTCCTGCACGTAGGCGCCGAAGAGCTGGTACTCGGCATCGTCGCCGACGGGGCCCTGGATGTTCTCCAGGGTCAGCACGCCGTTGACGTAGTCCCGGCGGAAGGACTCGACGCGGTCCTTCCAGTTCTCGAAGCCCCAGGTCAGGCGCCCGGCCGCGGTGTCGCTCTCGAACTCGAGCTGCGTGCCCCAGGTCTTCAGGTCGAAGCCCGACTCGTCGAACTTGCCGCCGGTGCGCAGGCGCTCCTGTTCCTCCTCCTGCCGCTGCCAGCTCAGCGTGGCGCGCGCGCTGTCGTAGAGGCCATCGCCCTCCCAGCCGAGGCGCGCGTACAGCAGGTTGTGCTCCTGCGTCAGGTCGCGGCGGATCTCGGTGCCCGGCGCGGTGCCGTGAAAGGGCACGGCGTCGATGGTGACGTGCGTGCGCGGCACGTCGTTCTGGCGCACGCGCTGGCCGGCCAGCGTGAACTCGGCGCCGTCCAGCGGCACGTCGAGGCGGAAGTCGAGGTCGCGCTCGTCGTAGCCCGTGCCGGGCAGGTTGCCGCTGCCGGCCTTGATGTCGCCGAAGTCCTTGTCGCTCCAGCCGGCGCGCAGGGCCCACACGCCGGGCACGCCGCCCTCGACCTCGTAGCGGCTCAGCAGCGAGCGCTCGGCGGTGCTGTAGCGCACCAGCCAGCGCCCGCTCCAGTCCTCGGCGGCCTCGGCCTTGCCCGTCAGCGCGTTGACCGCGCCGCCGATGGCATCGCTGCCCCACAGCACCGACGACGGCCCGCGCGTCAGCTCCAGGCGCTCGACCGCGAACTGGTCGATCGTGCCCCAGTACTGGTTGGGTCCCTCGCGGAAGGTCGAGTTGTTGATGCGGATGCCGTCCAGCATGAGCAGCGTGCGGAAGCCGGTGAAGCCGCGGATGTGCGGGCTGCTCTGGCCGGGGCCGGTCTTCTGCAGCAGCACGCCGGGCTCGCGCTGCAGGCTGTTGGGCAGGCTGCGCGCGTCGGGGCCGCTGCGCAGTTGCGCCTCGCCGATGACGGAGACGCTGGCGGGCGCGTCGAAGGCCTCGCCCGCGTGGCGCAGGGCCGTGACCACGATCTCGTCGGCGCGCGGCAGGGTGCTGTCGTCGTCGGGGTCGGCGGGCTTGCTGTCCTGGCCGGCGGGCTCCGCGGCGGCTGGCGCCGGAGGCTTGGAGTCCTGGGCGCGGACCACGGCGGCGAGGGAGCACAGGGCCAGGGCGGCGGACGCGCGGTGGGCGGGCATCGGGGGCTCCGGGGGTCGTCGGCCGCGGCAGGGCGCGGCCGGTCCCCCAAGGAGCGCAGCAGGAGCGCAATCGGTTCAGTCGGGGTCAGCGGGCGGCGAACACGTCGGCGTCCACCGTCAGCAACGCCACCGACGCCAAGTACACCTCGCCCAGCCCCGTCTGTCGCGGCGCGACGGCCGGCGCCAGCGCCGCGAGCCGCAGCGCCTCCCGCTCCAGCGGTCCGCCCGCCGCCGCGACCAGCCGAGCGCGCGCCCGCGTCTCGGCCGCGCGCGCGCACGACAGGCCCGCCTCGCGCGCCGAGCACAGCGCCTCGAGGCTCCACGCCGCCGCGGCCACGCCGCCCGTCCCGCCCCACGCCTGGCGCTGCAGCAGGTTGGACAGGGCCAGCTCCGCGCCCTCGCGCAGGTCTTCGTCGCACGTGAGGCGGAAGGCCTCGACCAGCGCCAGCGTGGCCAGCGCGTGGTCTTCGTCGGCGGGCGACAGCGCGCCGTCAACAGCCTGGCGCTCCAGCAGCCAGCTCGCCGCGCGCGCGAAGGCCGCGCGTTCCTCGTCCGTCCGCTGCGGCGCGCCGCGCGCCAGCGCCAGCAGCGCCAGGCCGTGCAGGCCGACGCGCGACGACGGCGCCACGCCCGCGTCCGGCAGCGCGCCATCGAGGCCCACCTGCGCCGCCAGCCAGCGCGCATCGGCGCGCACGACGGGCGACGGCTCGCCCGGCGCCGTGGCCAGCCGCCACGCCAGCACCGCCGCCGGCACGCCCAGCAGCACGCCCAGAGTCGCGGCGGTGCGCCTGCGCACGCCGCGCGCGCGCGCGTCGAGTTCCGGCCGCGCGGCGTCCACGATGCGCCCGACCAGGCCGGCGGGCGCGGGCTCCTGCAGACGGCGATCGCGCGGCCCGTCGCTCATGGCTCCAGCGCCTCCCGCAGCCGCCGCAGCGCGTGGTGCAGCCGCGACTTGACCGTGCCCTCGGGGATCTCCAGCCGCCGGCCGACCTCGGCGTGCGGCAGGCCCTCGTACACCGACAGCCGAACGACCTCGCGCAGCTTGAGCGACAGGCCCGCGAGCGCCGCGCGCAGGTCCAGCGGCGGCTCGAGGCTGGAGGTGTCGGGCTGCTCCAGCAGCACCGGGTCGCGCGGGTCGCGCAGCGACAGCGGCTGCTTGCGGCGCCGAGTCCAGTCCACCAGCGCGTGGCGCGCCAGCACGCGCAGGTACGCGCGGAAGGGCGCCTCCGGCCGGTAGCCTGGCGCCGCGCGCAGCAGGCGCAGAAAGGTGTCCTGCACGCAGTCCTCGGCCGCGTGCGCGTCCAGGCCCAGCCGCCGGAACAGGCGGTACAGCGCGACGTGGTGCCGCTCGACCAGCCGCGCGAAGGCCGCGCGGTCGCCGCGCGCGACGCCGCGCATGAGGGCGAAGTCGGGGTCGGGCGGCGTCATGGGGTGGGAGGATGTCACGCGGGGGCGTGAGGCGCCAGTGGCTCACTCCGGCAACGACAGCTCCAGCTCGACCGTCTCGCCCGCGAGCACCAGCACGTCGCGTACGGCGTAGACCTGCGAGTCGCCGGGCTCGGACGACACGATCTCGCACGACCAGCGGCCGGGCGCGAGGCCGTCGCGCACGAAGACGCCCTCCGGGCCGACCTGGGCGGTCAGCTTGCCCGCCACCACGTCCAGGGGCGCGAAGGCTGCGCGCAGCTTGGAAGGCAGCGAACCGCCGGGCGGCGGCCGCAGCACGCCGCGCACGCTGCCCGCAAGCTGCAGCGCCAGCGTCAGCTCTGGCGCCGCGCCCGCCGCGGGCACGTCGGCCTCCTGAGCCGGCGGCGCGACGTAGCCGTCGCGCCGCACTGACACCGACCAGCGCCCGGCATCGAGGCGCGTGGCAACGAAGCGCCCGTCCGCGCCGGTCGTCGCCCGGTGCAGGGCGCCCTTGCCGTTCTTGGCCACGGCGCCCTCCGCGAAGCTGCGCAGCGTGAGCTGCGCGCCGGCCAGCGGCAGGCCGGTGGCCGCGTCGAGGACGACGCCCTGCAGCACGCCGCCGCCGAAGCGCAGGTCGACGCGTTGCTCCTGGTCCCAGTCCGCGTCGATCTCGACCGGCACCGTGCGGCCCCCGTCCTGCTCCGCGGCCAGGCGGTAGCGGCCGGGGCCATTGAGCGTCAGCTCGAACTGGCCCTGCGAGTCGGTCGTCACGCGCGCGTCGCCCTCCATCCAGCCGTCCGGCGCCTTCCACTGGGAATCGGCCTGCACCAGCGTGCCAGCCAGCGGCCCGCGCGCGTCGGTCACGCGGCCGCGCACCAGCGGCTGCGCGCGCGCCTGCAGCTCGACCTCGGTGGTCTCGCCGGCCTGCACGCCCACGACCAGGTCAGCGCCCGGCGGACCGTCCAGCACGTGCGCGCCGGGCGCGAGGCCGTCGAGCGCGAAGGCGCCCTGCGGGTCGGACAGCGCCTGGTGCCGCGACCGAACGGGTTGCCGGGGATGAACCCGGGCGGCAGCTCCGCCTTCTGCGCCTCGACGTCCTCCAGCCGCCGCGCGCGCACGGCGAGGCCGGGCGCCGGCGCGCCGCGCCGCAGCACGTGGCCGGCGATGCGCCCGGCGCGCTGCAGCGTGACGTCGTGCTCCACGGCCAGCTCCTTGCGCAGCGTGACCTCCTCGACCGCGCCGGTCACGAAGCCCGGCGCGGACGCGGACAGCCGCCAGTCCCCGCCCGTCAGCGCGCCGAAGGCCCAGCGGCCCTCGGCGTCCGTGCACTCGCTGCGCTCGGGCAGGTCCACGCGCAGGTCCGTCGGCGCCTGCAGGCGCAGCGTCGCACCGGCGATGGGCGCGCCGTCCGGGTCCAGCACGCGCCCGTGCAGCCGGCCCTCGCGCGCCAGCTTGACCACCTGCGTCACGCGCTGGCCGGCCGGCACGCCCGGCAGCACGAAGCCGCGCGTCGCGCGCCCGGGCGCCGAGACCACCGCCGCGTTGCGCAGCGGGCCGGCCGGCGAGAGCAGCACCACGCCCGCGTGCGGCGGCGGCACGCCCGCGGCCGTCAGCGCCGCCGCGTCCGACGCCACGTCCAGCGTCGCTGCCTGCGCCGTGCGCTCCTCGCCCTCGAGGCGCCGGCCCTTCACGGTGGTGTCTTGCACCGGCTCGCCGGTCGTGGCGTCCACCAGCGTCAGCAGCAGCGTCGCGGCCGGCGGCAGCGCCAGCGCCAGCGGCGGGCCGTTGGGCACCACCGCGGGCGCCTTCACCGGCTCGAAGCCCGGCGCGCCGGCGATCACGTGGTAGGCCGGGTGCTCCGCGAGCAGGCCGGTGAGGCGGAAGGCGCCGGCCTCGTCCGCGACGGTCTCGATGTCGATCATCGAGCCGTTGGCGCCGACCTTGAACTGGAACTCGTGCAGCACGGTGTCCACGCCCTGCAGGAACCTGAACAGCGCGGGTTGCCCGAGCACGCGCGCGCCCGGCACCGGCCGGCCCTGCAGGTCGGTCACGAGGCCCTCGATCCAGCGGCCCTGCGACAGCGTCACGTCGCCGAGGTCCAGCGTCTCGCCAGCGACCAGCACCGGCTTGCGCACGACTGCGGCGCGGCCGGGCGCGCGCCACTCCAGCTCGAAGGTGCCGGCCCACAGGCTGTCGAGCGCGAAGCAGCCGTCCGCGCCGGAGACGGCCTGCCACAACGGGCGCAGACTGCGGAACCCGGGCGAGTCCCAGTCCGGCCCGTCCCACAGCGGCGGCGTGGCCAGCGCCACGCCTTCCAGCGGGCGGCCGTCGTCGTCCACGGCGCGGCCTGTCACCCCGGCGCCCGGCTGCGCCACGATGTCGCCCCAGTCGCGCGCGCCGCCGGTCCAGCCGTGGCAGGCGAAGGCCGTGGCTTCCAGCGCCGCGTGGATCACGAGCAACTCGGGCACGAGGCCGGTGAAGTCGCGGTAGCGGCCGTCGCCCTGCTCGATGGACGCCTGCTCCGGCGGCCGGTCGCGCACGTCGAGGGCGAAGCGGCCGTCCGCCCCGGTGGTCGCGCGCGCGAGACGGCCGTAATCGGGCGCCTTCTCGAAGCGGTAGTCGAACACGCCGAGGTCCTTGCGCAGCGGGCCCGAGGGCAGGTGCAGCAGCGAGGCGCCGACGACCGGCTGGCCGTCGCGATCGACGACGCGGCCGGTGAAGCGCACGGCGTCCGGGAGCGGCGCGGGGGGCGTGGCGGGCTGGGCGACGCCGGCGCCGGCGGAGAGCGGGGCGGCGCCGGCTTCCGCGCCGGGGACCGGCAGCTCCGGCGCCGTGAGGGACTGTACGGTTTCGCGCCCATCGAGGACCGGGGCTCGCGCGGCTGGCGTGCCGTCGCCCGGCCCGAAGTCCGCACTCATCTGCAGAACCCAGAATGCGACCGCACCGAGCAGAGCCAGCGCGGCCAGACCGGCCAGGATCAGCGCCTTGCCCTTTCCCATGGCGTCCTCCGGAAGCCACGGCCCCGCCCGGGGCCGCGCACGGACACCATAAACGACGCCGCCGCCGGGAAGTTGCTTCCCGGCGGCGGGCGTGGGGGACGGTCGGCTGGCGGGCTACCGGTCGCCGTTGTCGCCTTCGCTGTAACCGATCTGCTCGAGGAACTTGCGCGTCGCCTCGTCCAACGGCTGTTCCCCCCCCTGCAGATCCCGCGCGATCCTCGCCAACCGCACGAACTCCGCCCTCCAGCCGTCCGGATCGCTGCCACGCGCGCCGTCGGCCAGCGCGACGATCACGTCCCACGGCAGGTCCCGGCCGTGGTCGCTGCCGCGCAACTTCATCGCGTAGCCGGCGACGGCCGCCGCGAAGCGCAGGTCCGCCGGCGCCTGGGCCAGCGAGCCGCCCGCGTCGCGCACCGGCACCTCGATCTTGCGGCTCTCCTGCGCGTCGGGCGCCTTCCAGCGCAGCTTGACGTTCAGCAGCTCGTCGCTGTCCACCAGCTCGGGCTTCGCGACCGCGGGCGCGGGCGCGTCCTGGTACTTCAGCGCGTCCACGCCCGGCACGCCGCCGACGCCGGCCGGCACGATCTCGTACAGCGCCGTCACGCCGTGGCCCGCGCCGATGTCGCCCGCGTCCTTGCGGTCGTCGTTGAAGTCCTGCGCGGCCAGCGCGCGGTTCTCGTAGCCCAGCAGGCGGTAGGCGCCGACCTGCGCGGGGTTGAACTCGACCTGCAGCTTGACGTCCTTGGCGATGGTCACCAGCGTGCCGCCCATCTGCTGCACCAGCACGCGGCGGCCCTCGTCGAGGCTGTCCACGTAGGCGTAGACGCCGTTGCCCTTGTCGGCCAGCAGCTCGGCGGTGCCGTCCTTGAGGTTGCCCTCGCCGAAGCCCAGCACGGTGAGGAAGACGCCGCTGCGCGCGCTGTCCTCGATCAGGCGCTGGAGCTGGTCGCGGTCGGTGATGCCGACGTTGAAGTCGCCGTCCGTGGCCAGCAGCACGCGGTTGGTGCCGCCGGCGCGGAAGTGCTTCGTGGCCGTCTGGTACGCGAGCTGGATGCCGGCCGCGCCGGCGGTGCTGCCGCCGGCCTGCAGGCGCTCGAGCGCCTCGAGCACCTTCTCGCGGCCCGCGACGTCGCAGGTGGTCGGCTCCAGCACCAGGCCCGCCGCGCCGGCGTAGACCGCGATGGCGACGCGGTCGCGCTCGTCGAGCTGGCGCGTCATGAGCTTGAGGCACTCCTTCAGCAGCGGCAGCTTGTCTCCGTCGCTCATGCTGCCGGAGACGTCCAGCAGGAAGACCAGGTTGCTCTGTGGGCGCTCGGCCGCCGGCACCTCGCGGCCCTTCAGCCCGACGCGCACCAGGCGGTGCTGCGGCGCCCACGGCGCGGGCGCGGTCTGCACCGTCACCGAGAACGGGCAGCCCTCCGGAGCGTCGGCGGCAGGCGGCGGGTCCGCGTAGCGGAAGTAGTTCACCAGCTCCTCGAGGCGCACCGCGTCGGCCGGCGGGAGTTGGCCGTTGTTGAGGAAGCGGCGCACGTTGCTGTAGCTGGCCGTGTCCACGTCCACGCCGAAGGTGGAGAGCGGCGCGGTCCAGGGGGACTGGAAGCCCTGCTCGACGATGGGCTGGTAGGACTCGGAGCCCTGGGCGCGCGGCGGGGTGACGAAGTAGCGCAGGCGGGGAGCGTCGTCGTGCACGTGCTCGGCGGCGACGACGGACTCGCGCAGGACCTCGGCATCGGCCGCGCCCGGGGCGTTGGTGGCAGCAGCGCCAGCGCCGACCTTCCGCGCAGCTCTGTGGGCAACCTTGGTCCCGCCGGTCGCGAACGGCGGCGGCGCCGCCGGCGCAGGCCGGCCCGCAACGGAGGAACGCGCGGAGCCGGACGCAGGGGAATAGCCGAGCGCCTGCAGTGCATCGAGACTCAGTTGCTCGTTCGCCTGGACCACCTCGGAGGCAGCCAGGGTCTCCGACACGACGGCCTCCGACACGACCGCATCGGCCGGCGCCTGCGGGGCCTCGAGCTGCGGCAGTTCGCCCAGTTCACTCCTCGCCGGCGCTGGCGAGTTGCCGCGGTACCCGAGCTGCCCCAGTCGATCCACGGCCTTGCTGTGAACCAGCTCGTCCGCCTGTTCTACCCGCCCCCGGGCGTCCTGGCCGCCCAGCGCCACCGGCTGCTCCAGCACCCGCGGCGCGCTCGTCAGCTCCGCCCGGTTGTCCCACACCACGTACGCCACCAGCAGCGCCGCTGCCGCCAGCGACGGCATCCAGCGCAGCACGGTGTAACGCCGCGTGAGCACCGGCGCCGGTGCCGCGCGCGCCGCGCTCTCGATGCTGGCCTTCTGCGCGGCCGTCAGCGCCGGCGGCGCCGCGTGCGCCTCGGCCGCGAAGGCGACCTCCAGCTCTGCCGCGGAGGCGCGGATGGCCTCGACCTCCGCACGCGCCGCCGGATCGCGCGCGATCAGCGCCTCGACTTGCCGGCGTTCCTCGCCCTCCAGCTCGCCCAGCGCGTACGCCGTCAGGCGCGCGTCGCCGTCGGGCTGCTCGAGGTCGCGGCCGTTGTCGCGTTCGTCGTTGCGGGTGTTGGTCATGGCGGCCTCCTTCAGGCCAGGCGCGGCGCGTCGATGCGCGCGCGGAGGGACTTCAGCCCGTTGTGGATGAGCACGCCCACGTGACTGACCGTGAGCTGCAGCACCCCCGCGATCTCCTTGTAGGAGAGGCCCTCCTGGAAGCGCAGGCGCAGGACCTCCTGCGTGCGCGGCGGGAGCGTCGAGAGGGCGGCGAGCATGCGGCCGGTGACCTCGCGCGTCTGCAGCGCTTCGGCCGGGTCGGGCTCGCGCGACGCGGCGCCGTCGGGCGGCGCGTCGTGGACCAGCGGGCGTTCGTTCATGCGGCTCTCCTTGCGCAGCACGTCCAGCGCGCGGTGGCGGCAGACGGTGTAGAGCCACTCGGCGAGGTGCCCGTCGACCTCCGCGCGCGGCCGCTCGCACAGGCGCAGGAAGGCGTCCTGCACCACGTCGCGCGCCGCCTCCGGGTCGTCCAGCAGGCGGGCGGTGAAGCGCAGCAGCGGGGCTTCGTAGCGCCCCACCGCGTCGCGCACCCACTCGGCCTGCGACGGCTCGGTCACGTCGGTCTCCGGGGTCCAGTTGGTGGACTCGGCCCTCTCAACGGCCGGCCAGCGGCTTTCTTACGAAACCAGGGACTGGCTGGACGGACCGGGACGGAACGGGCGCGTCCAGGGTGCCTACCGGGGCTGCGCTGCGTCCATCGCCTCCAGCAGATGGGGCAAGAGCAGGGCCTTCAGCTCCTCGTTGGCGAACGCAATCACCGACAGCCGGCTTTCGGTGTCCATGGGTGCGTCCAGCGGCGCGAACTCCTCGTCCAGCACCGGCACGCCGGCCTCCTGCC